>OGYC01000505.1_pt1 | contig 41759 bp, 33 predicted proteins | sample 1576461 | NCBI WGS metagenome assembly OGYC01 (sample SAMEA3541569, study PRJEB24748) | human gut metagenome | biome: human gut; feature: human-associated habitat; material: faeces | place: China | collected 2012 | reverse complement strand
CTGCGGACGTTTCTTTTCCATCATCTTGAGCTTACCCGGAAAGAATTCAGGGTCAACAAAGTCATCAATCATATGCCAGCGTTTCACATTATTGCGGGCATAGCAATATGCACACCCCACTGTACATCCGATGACGATATTCATATTTTGAATCTGATCTTTGATACAAATACTCATGATTTCTGCCACTCCTCAAGATTCTTTCTGATACGGTCGAGGCATTCCTCAAACTGGGTAATTTCTTCCTCCGAAAAACCTTTGTAGTAAATACTGCCCATTTTACCAGATACAGAATCGTATTCGTCCTTTAAGGCATGTGCTTTTTCAGTCAGAAACAGGAGTGTTTTCCTTTTGTCCGTTTCAGACTGAACGCGTCTTATCAGCCCTTGATTTTCCATTCTTTCCAGCATCGTAGTAAGAGAAGTTAACGCTAATCCACATTTGATTGAGAGTGACCTGATTGAGATTCCATTTTCCTGCCACAGCACATAAAGAATACGCCCCTGGGCTCCGTTGAACGCATCAATATTCTTTTCGCTGAGAATCTTCTCAAAGATTCGGTCTCCAAGCTGTTTTATTTTGGTAACAAGAAATCCGCCGTTCATTTTCATGCGAATGCTCCTATATAGTAGTTTGCTTCAAATAATACCATATAGGAGCTTTGTTGTCAAGAGGCTGTATGTCTAAAACATCCGGCGAGTTTTTCATAGCCTGCGCTTTTTGTGTTCTTTCCGCCCGAAAGCATTGACGCACCGCGCCGAATCCTGTATCATGAAGCTGTTCATTCGGCTGTTTCTGCCCGTTTGGGCATTGTGCAACTGCTTTTTCTTATTATGAAAGGAGTCCTTTCCTCATGGCGATGAATCTGACCCAGAAAATCCTGTCCGCGCACCTGCTCAGCGGCGAGCTGGTCCCCGGCTCGGAAATCTCCATCCGCATTGACCAGACGCTGACGCAGGATTCCACCGGTACGATGGCGTACCTGCAATTCGAGGCGATGGGCGTCAAGCGCGTCAAGACAAAGAAGTCCGTGGCGTACATTGACCATAACACGCTGCAAACTGGCTTTGAAAATGCGGATGACCACTACTACATCCAAACGGTGACGAAAAAGCATGGCATTTACTGCTCCAAGCCCGGCAACGGCATCTGCCATCAGGTACAGCTGGAGCGCTTCGGCGTGCCGGGCTACACACTGCTCGGCTCGGACAGCCATACGCCCACGGGTGGCGGCATTGGGATGCTTGCCATCGGTGCGGGCGGATTGGACGTTGCGGTCGCGATGGGCGGCGGCGCGTATTATCTGGCGTGCCCGCGTGTCGTCGGCGTGCGCCTGCATGGCAAGCTGTCCTACGGCGTTGCGGCGAAGGACATTATTCTGGAAGTCCTGCGCCGGCTGACCGTCAAGGGCGGTGTCGGCAAGGTGATGGAGTACATCGGCGACGGCGTGAAAACGTTGAGTGTCCCGGAGCGTGCGACGATTACGAACATGGGCGCGGAACTCGGCGCGACGACCTCCATCTTCCCGTCGGATGAAGTCACCCATGCGTTCCTCAAAGCGCAGCAGCGTGAGCAGGACTTCGTGCCGCTGTCCGCAGACCCGGATGCGGCGTATGACGAAATCCTCGACATTGATTTGACCGCGCTTGAGCCGCTCGTCGCGAAGCCCCATATGCCTGACATCGTGGAAACCGTCAAACAGTGCGGCCCGATTAAGGTCGATCAGGTGTTTATCGGTTCCTGCACGAACTCTTCCTATACCGATATGATGCGCGTTGCCCGCATTTTGAAGGGTAAGACTGTGCACCCGGACGTAAGCCTTGTCATCGGCCCCGGATCGAAGCAGGTGCTGACGATGCTGGCACGCAACGGCGCTTTGGCGGACATGATTGCGGCGGGCGCGCGCATTCTGGAATCCGCTTGCGGGCCGTGCATCGGCATGGGACAGTCGCCGCGCACGAACGCCGTCTCCGTTCGCACGAACAACCGCAATTTCTACGGCCGCAGCGGCACCAAATCCGCCGGCATTTACCTTGTCTCCTGCGAGACGGCGGCTGTTACGGCGCTGACTGGCGTGCTGACGGATCCGCGCTGCCTTGACATTGACCTCGACATCCCGATGCCGGAGACGTACACCGTCAACGACAATCTGGTCATCCCCCCGGTCGCGCCGGGCGAAGAGGACACGGTGGAGGTTGTCCGCGGCCCGAACATTCAGCCCTTCCCGTTGGGCAAGCCGCTGGCGGATGCCATTTCCGGCAAGGTGCTGCTGAAGATGGAGGACAACATCACCACCGACCACATTGCGCCGTCGGATGCGAAGCTCCTTCCGTTCCGCTCGAACGTGCCGTACTTGTCGGACTTCTGCCTGACCCCCGTGGACGCGACGTTCCCGGCGCGCGCGAAGAAGGAAGGCGGCGGCATCCTTGTTGCGGGCATGAACTACGGGCAAGGGTCGAGCCGCGAACACGCCGCGCTTGTCCCGCTGTATCTGGGCATCCGCGCCGTCGTCGCGAAGTCGTTCGCCCGCATCCATCAGGCGAACCTTATCAACAATGGCATTCTTCCGCTGACGTTCCAGAATGAGGCGGATTACGACCGCATCGCGCAGGGCGACACGCTGAGCCTGCCGAACGTCCGCGAGACGGTGGAAAGCGGCAGCGACACGTTTGTGCTGCACAACGACACGAAGGACGAGGATTACATTGTGCTGATGCCGCTGACCGCGCGCCAGCAGGGCTGCATCCTCTATGGCGGGCTGCTGAATTATACAAGAGAGAGCGCAAAGGCAGAATAAGATAGTTTGCCCCCCGGAGGCATGAGCTTCCGGGGGATTTTGCGTTATTATTTCAGGGGGAATGGAGAGACTTGCGAAAATCTGCTGCTTTTGCTACAATCAAGGGGAAGGAGGCTGCCCTGATGAAAAATATCAAGTACACCGTCACGCATCCTATCTTTGTGTTCATGAAGAAGCATTTTTGCCCGCACTGCAAGGCAGCACTCACAGTGGAAACGGCGCATCATTTGGTGAACTCCCGTTCCGAAGAAGCAAAGAACTACGATTTTTCCACGGAAGACGGCAGGATGATTGGCACAGTTGACTTCCGCAATCCGTATTTTGCCTGCCCGAACTGCCATGCGGAGTTTTCGGTGGAAGAATTGTGGAAAATGGAGAAGGGAAAAAGGGCAAGCAGATAACGCAGGTGAATTGAAAAAATCGTATGAAGCACAAAATAGCCGGGGACTGCCTTTCCAGCAATCCCCGGCTTTCGTAATTCCTATGAATTTTTATACTATTTCCAGATAAGAATGCGCCAAGATGCGCCGCGAATTTTTCATTCTGGCTAACGTGAATGAAACGCAGCGTAGCAGCGCTACGCTAAGTGGAATGAGCGGACGCCAGAATGGAAAAGGCGCAAGCAGATGGCGCAGGTGAATCTGGAAATAGTATTACTTAACTTCCAGCAGATTCTTGCATTCCGCGAACGCGCGGCGGCCAATGATTTCAATCGTCGCGGGCAGGGTTACGCTCTTGAGCTTCGTGTTGCCCTCAAACGCTTGCGCGCCGATTTCCACCACTGGCAGACCCGCCACCGTGTTCGGAACGGTCAGCGTCGATGCTGTGCCGTTGTACTTGACGACCACAATGCCCGTCGAGTCGTCACGAACCGTGAACACGAAGTCGCCTGTCACGGTGAATGCCTTGTTGACAGATTCCAGCTCCGTATTGCCGGACAGCGCCTTAATCGTGATGGTGTAGTCGCCCAGCTGCAGCAGCTTCAGACCCGGCACCGTGTAGTTCAGCGCCGCCGTTTCGCCCAGCAGCGCAGCCGTGCCATCCGGCGTGGTCAGCAGCAGCTGATACTTCGTTGCGCCGCCAGCAGCCGTCCACGTCACCGTCAGGTCCTCGCCCTGCTTCGCGGCAGGAACGGTCACGGTCAGCGGATCGTCGGTCACATACAGCGTCAGGGACTGCGCCGGGGAAAGCTCGCCAGCGGTCGTTCCGTAGTAGGGCTTGAACTGAAGCGTGCGGACACCGTTGCCGCTGCCCAGCGAAGCGAAGGCGCGCTCGATAACCGTCACATCGCCAGTCGTCGGATAGCTGGTATTTGCCTTGCCGTCCACATACAGGACGACCTTTGTCGCGTTCTTGGTGTTGACCGTGAACGTCACCGGCACATTCAGCTTCACGCGGCTGGGATTCATGGTGAAGTTGACGACTTCCGGCTTGTTGACCACGGTCGTCGTCAGTGTAATCGTGTACGCCTTAAACTTTTCGCCCGCCGTCGTGCCGTTGTAAGGCTGGAACTGAATCGTACGGACGCCGCCATTATTCCCCAGCGACGAGAACGACATCGTGAACTCGTACTTCGACATGCTGGTCGTTACGTCCTCAAAGCGGCGGTTCACCTGCCCGTCGACATACATCAGCAGCTTCGTCGCGTTGTCCAGATAAACAGTGAATTTAATCTGCTCGCCCAGCACCGCGGTCGTCTTGTCAATCTTGACATTCGCAATCACGGGGGCAGCAGACGAACCGCTCGTCAGGGAAATGGTGGTTGCGGAGGTCTTGTCGCCGCCGACTGCGCCGTTGTAGGCTTGGAACGCAATGGTACGCTTGCCCCCGTTGTTCCCCAGCGAAGAGAACGCCATGGTGAAGGTGTATTCCGTCATATCAGGGGTGATGTTCTCGAAGCGGCGGTTGACACTGCCGTCGATGTACATCAGCACCTTCGTGGCGTTCTTGATGCGCAGGGTGAAGGTGATATTTTCGCCCAGCGTCGCGTTCGGATTGCTGATTTTCAGCAGCTCAACCCGCGGCTTGTTCGCCACGCTGATGGTAATCGTCTTGGTGTCGGACATAGCGCCGGGCGTGTTGCCATTGTAGGGCTGGAACGCCACCGTGCGCACGCCGCCGTTTGAACCGAGCGTCGAGAAGGACATCTGGAATGTCGTCGCGCCGTCCTTCACGTCGTAGATGTAGCGGTTCAGCTTGCCATCAATGTAGACACGCATCTTCGTCGTGTTCTTGGTGTTGATGGTGAAGGTGATGGTTTCGTTCAAATCAACCGTAGATTTGTTCAAACTCCAGCTGGTCACGGTCGGCTTGTTCGGGCTTTCGTTTGCGACAGTCACAACACGTTCGGAGGTCTTTTCGCCCGCCGTCGTGCCGTTATAGGCTTGGAACGCAATGGCGCGCTTGCCCCCATTGCTTCCCAGCGACGAGAACGACATGGTGAAGGTGTATTCCGTCATGTCGGGGGTGATATTCTCGAAGCGGCGGTTGACGCTGCCGTCGATGTACATCAGCACCTTCGTGGCGTTCTTGATGCTCAGGGTGAAGGTGATGTTTTCGCCCAGACCCACGGTCGTCTTGTCGATATTCTTTACCGTTACCTGCGGCTTGACAGACGGCTTCGTCAGCGTAATCGTTTGTTCAGCGGACTTTTCGCCGGGCGTATTGCCGTTGTAGGCTTGGAACGCGATGGTGCGCTTGCCCCCGTTGCTCCCCATCGAGGAGAAGGACATGGTAAGCGTCGATGTGTCAGTGGGCACGTCGTAGATGTAGCGGTTGACGCTGCCGTCAATGTACATCAAAATCTTGGTGGCGTTCTTCGTGTGGATGGTGAAGGTGATATTCTCGCCCAGCTCCGCCGTCGCTTTGTCCATTTCGAACGTCGGTTTGCCCGGAATAATCACATCCGCGCGGTCGATGTTTTCGAGGTCATCCGGCACGTCCGTAGGCGCGGGGGTCGACGCGGGTTCCTCGGTCGGCACGACAGCAGGTTCCTCAGTCGGCTCAACAGCGGGCTCTTCCGTCGGCACGACAACAGGCTCTTCGGTCGGCACGACAACAGGCTCTTCAGTCGGCACGGCAACAGGCTCTTCGGTCGGCACGACAGCGGGCTCTTCGGTCGGCTCAACAACGGGTTCTTCCGTCGGCTCAACAACGGGTTCTTCCGTCGGCTCAACTACAGGCTCTTCGGTCGGCACGGGCGTAGGCGCAGAGGTCGGCACGGGCTCTTCCGTCGCAGCCGCAAGCACCAGCAAGGCACTGGGCATTTCCACGCCGCTCGCGAAAACACCGGTGTGACGTTGATTCTCAATGCCCTCTTCCGGCACAGGATGCACTGCATCCGCCGCCAGATAGCCATATGCAACGCCAGCCGTCTGGTCATACACGCAGACGGAAATCCGTTCATTCAGCTGACCCTTCTGCGGACGATGCGTCACATACACCACGCCGGTTACCCGGCCAACCAGCTCATCGCCCGTCGGATTCAGGTACAGCTGTGTGCTGCTGAACGTCGCAGCAAAGCCGGAGTCAAAGAACTCGTTATCCAGCACGGAGCGGCTGTAATCTACGGCTGCTTCGTCCACGATTTCGGGCGCTTCCGTTATCTCGGGAACATCCGTCGTTTCGGGGATTTCCGTTGCTTCGGGAACATCCGTCGCTTCGGGCGCTTCCGTTGCTTCGGGAACATCCGTCGCTTCGGGGATTTCCGTTGCTTCGGGCGCTTCCGTTGCTTCGGGAACATCCGTCGCTTCGGGGATTTCCGTTACCTCAGGAACATCCGTTGCTTCCGGTGCTTCCGTCGGCACGACCTCAACCGTTTCCGCCGGCGGAGTTTCCGGCTCTTCTGCAGCCGCCGTCAGCACTGTTCCCATACTGCCCGTCACCATGAATACAGCCAGCAGGAAAGACAATGCCTTTCGCATCCACTTTTTGTCCTTCATCGTCCTCACTCCTTGTTCCGTGCAATCTTCCGGCACGACGTATGGTTGTGCCAGTGGCAAGAGACTGCTGCTTTCCATTTTCTTTTCGCGGCGAGCTGCAGTGCTTCCGGTGGATATAGCAATCTCTTTCCCAATTCCAGCTATATTGTAACAAATTACAAGTCGCCTGTCAATACTTACCGCGCAGAAAGCCGAATTTTATACGAAAATCAAGGCACTTTCTCTGCATCTGTCTCGCGGAACTGATTTTTCCATTGCTGAATTGCCGTGGTCGGCAAATCAATTTGCGTCTCCCATGCGGAGCAGATGCGCTCCTCCAGCACATCCAAATTCCCGCCGCGGGGCAGGACGGGCAGATTCGTGTCCTTCGCGATTTCACTTGCGCGGTTGTCTACCGCCAGAATCAGGCTTCGGCAGCCCATGTTCATTGCGTGGATGCCGCCGTGCAGCCGCGTGCCAACGTAGTCAATCCCGCCTGATGCCAAAAGCGCTGTGTAATCTCGCAGATTCGGCTGAATCAGGTGCAAATTCTGCGTCACGCGCGCATCCATTTGGCGCAGGCAGGCGTAGTCCTCAACTGCTTGCAGCCACACATACACCTCGCGATAGTGCTTTTGCAGCATGGTCAGCATCTGCGCATCCTGCTCCGGGCTGCTGCGGTAGTCCGTCAGCGTTGTCACGACGCGCTCCGCCTTGTGCGTCGGAATCTGCGCGCATTTGTCGTCTGTCAGCCCCCACATTGTCGGACACGCCGTATTCAGCACGTTCGTGATGCCCAGCTTCAGCAGGCGCTGGCGCGTGTATTCGTCGCGCACCGCGTGCAGGTACTGCCCATCCAGCAGCGTTTTTAGAATCCGCTTCGTGTACCCTGTCGGCTCGTCCTGGTATTGATACCACCCCGCGCCCAGCAAAATGACATGCGTGCGCTGAAATTTTTCACGAATCAGGCGGAAATTCAGCAGCTCCCGCTTGTGCAAATCGCCGCAGCGCATCATCACCGCGTCCCGCAGGCGGATATTCCACATCCTTTGGCGGCGCATGTCCGAGGAAAGCAGATTCGTCCCGCAGACAAATGCGTAATCCGCACTGCCGACGTGCTTCATCGACACTTTCGACAGCCTGTCCCGAACCGGCACGGCGACGGACAGCTGCACAGGAAAGCAGTCGTGCAGCACATGCTCGCAGGCGTTGCGGATAATGAAATCTCCCTGATTCGCTGTTGAAATGGTAGGGTCAAAACGCACAATTTTGCGGCAGTGCTGCATTTCCTGATCGATCATGCCTTCTTCCTCCGTTTGCGCAAGAAACTCCGCCCTTTTTCAAGCATCCAGCGGTATTCTGCCGTCCGCCCCAGCGCCAGCGTGTACAGGAGCGCCGTCACCGCCGCGCAGGTGATGCCCTTGAGGATAATCCACATCAGCGTATGCCCCATCCGCGCGCACAGCAGCAGCGACAGCGCCATCACCGCGCCGTTGAGCAGCAGCAGGCCGCCCTGCGCCTTGAAATACGCGGCAGCGCTGCGCCCGAAGGTGCGATGGAACAGCACTTTCGGCTCATACCAGAAGATGGTGCATAGCCGCGCCAGCCCTGTTGCGCCGATGATGCCCGCCACGCCGAAGAAGTGCCCCAGCAGGATGGACAGCAGGATGTTGACCAGCGCCGTCATAAACATAACATATTTCATTTGATGGAAGAGCCCCAGCGTTTCGCGGTACATCCACACAGGCGCGACGATGGTGCTCAGGTAGAACGTGAACAGCACCGCCGCCACCGTCCCTGTGTCCATCAGGTATTCTTCGCCCACCCAAATCGGGATGAAATCCTGCACAACCGCGCCGTATGCGGCGACGCAGAAGCCTGTAATTGCCCCGAAGAGGACAATCAGGTTGCGGAACATGGCGTATGACTTTTCCGAATTCTTCTCGGCATTCAGATTTCCCAAGCTGGCGGAAATGCCGGTAATCACGATGGAAACGAATGTCGTCACATACGTCGTCAGCGACGCGTAGTTGGAGTAGTAGCCGACGAACACCGTGCCCAGCATGACGGAAATCAGAATGTTGTCCGTGTTGTTGATGAGTATTGTCGCCAGCTTGTAGAGAAACATGGAGCGGATGTTGTCGTTCAGCTCCTGCTTGCGGTGCATCGGCTCGTGTTTCTGCTTTTCCCGCAGGAAGGGGTACATCTTATCCGCTAAATGGCTCAGCACCGCGTTCTGCAGGAGGGTGCAGGCGATCTGAATCAGCAAATAGCCAAGATAGCTGCCCCAAATCAGCAGGCACGCCATCTGCGCCGTATACTGCAACACCAGCGCCGCGGCGGAAACCATGTTTTGCAAATATGCCTTCTGGTCGGCCTGAATCAGCGTCGTTTTGTAGATGACCAGATAGGATGCCACGGAGTTCGCCAGGTACAGCACATAGTAGACGATCAGCTGCGCCATCGGCAGCTCACTGCTGATGATGAGCGGCAGGAAGGGGATTACCGCCGCGCCCAGCAGCGCTACCGCCAGCGCAATCAGGCGGTAAATGCGACGATAATAGCCCAGCAGGTGCTGGATTTCGCCCGTGTCGCCCCGGTGCAGCGGTGCGTACAAGCTGTACACCAGCACGTTGCCAACGCCAAGTTCCGCCAGTGACAGCATGGCCAGAATGTTGCTGTACAGCCCGTTGACACCCGTATAATCCGCGCCCAGCCGGCGCACAAACACCGTTCGCACGGCAAAAGCCAGCAGCAGCGTGAGCACCTGCCGCACTGCGCCCACGCCGATGTTGCGCGCTGTGTTTTCGCTCCTTGATGCTGTGTTCATGATTCCTCTCCGCCTGTTTCGCCTGTCTGCTCCTGCGCCGCGCCCTCCGGCTGCCACTTGCCCAGCAGTCCCAGAAACAGTATGTTCAGGAAAACGCCCTCCGTGTTGATGCACAGGAAATACAGCAGGAAAACGCCCAGCACATACAGCAGACGCGCCTTGGCAAATTTGGTGCGGATACCGCGGTACGTCAGCCACAGCCAAACTGCCGGGAGAATCAACCCTGTATCCATGACGAAGGCGGCAAAGCCATTGGAAATGTTCTGCACCCTGTGTTCCAGCAGAATTTCCGCCTTCCGCTCCGAGAAAACGCCCTGCCCCGCAATGGGGGATTCCAGCCCGATTTCAAAGCCGCTGAAGGTGTCGTTCCACCGCGTGTAGAATGAACCGCCGGAATTTCGTCCGATAATCTTGTTTTCCACCACGCCCGTGGCAGACTCGATGACAAACAGCAGTACCAGCCCAATGAACGCCGCCATCTTGATGCTGCGCGCCATTTTCCCGCCCTTTTTGCGGAAGGCCACCGTCAGCAGCACAACGCCCAGACAAATAAAGCCTGTTGTGGACAGCGTGCTGAGGATGGTGACGATCAGCAGCGCAATTGCCCAGCAGTATTTCTTCTTGCTCATGCCCATGCGCGTTTCGTCGCTCATCAGGAACAGCAGCGCGAAGTTCAGGAAAATCTGGTGGCTGCCCGGCTCGTTGAACATACCCGCATTGCGGTGGAAAACCGGGATGTTCAGCCAGCCTAAGGTGAAATAAGGCGTCAGATAAAATCCGTTGACGCTGGAAACTTCGTAGTGCAGCAGCGGCAGCGGCAGCGACAGCAAATCGCCGATGACGAAGGAAATCAGGCTGATGGCCGCCTCTGCCAGCATGACTTTGGTATACAGCCGCATATACGTCCGATACCCGATGCAGCTTTGCAGAACCAGCACATAGCCGATGTTGCAAAGCCAAATGACAATATCGTTGATGTGGATGCCGTTCTGCGGGTTGACGAAGCTCGTCAGCAGCAGCGCCGCCGTCAGAAGCAGCGTCAGGCGTACATTCTGGACGCTGATTTTCGGATGATGCGCCCGCGTCAGCAGCAGAATCGACGCAATCAGCATGGCTGCCATCAGCGGCATCCGCAGCACCTGAAAATACAGCGAACCCATGCCCAGCACGCCAATCAGCACACAGAGTGCATCCACATGGTTCTTTGTGATTCGGATTTTCATCGTGCAATCTCCGTATAAATCTGATGCAGTATCTCCAGATTCTTCTGCGCATCATGCGTTTTTCCAGCGTGTTCTCGCCCGGCGCGCGCCATCTGCGCCGCTTTTTCCGGATGCGCGAACATCTCGCAGATATCATGCGCCAGCAAATGCGGGTCGTCTGCCGGATAAATCAGCCCTTCCACGCCGTGCGTCATCAGACAGCGCACGCCGCCGACATCCGACGCAATGCACGGTACGCCAAGCAGCATCGCCTCGCCCAGCGAATTGGGGGAGTTTTCAATGCTCGACGGCAGCACAAACACCTGACTTTTTAGATACCGCTCCTTCATTTGCTGTGCATTCAGGCTGCCGGTAAAAACAACATGACCGTAGAGGTCATTCTCGCGCAGCAGACGGTGGATGTACCGTTCATAGGCATTGCGCGCAAGCGGCGGAATGCGTCCATAGTCCTTGCGTCCCACATAGAGCTTGACATCGGGATAGCGCTTGCGGACAATCGCCAGCGCCTGCAATAGGAGATGCAGCCCCTTGAGCGGCACATGCGCCTGACTGCAGAAGAGACTGTGCGGCTCGCAGCTGTTCAGCGACCATTCGCCGGTGTAGAACTCGTCCCGCAGCGTTTCGTTGTTGAAATGATAGGCCGCCTGCGGGGCAAGCTCCGCCATGCAGGCAGCATCCCAGTCGGTGCGCCCGATAACGTGCTGCACCCTGCGCAGGGCTTCCTGTTCATACTGCCCGACGCGGCGGTAGATTGCTTCCTGCCGGACGATATTGCCCTTCACCAAGTCCTTCAGCGTGTGCCCGTGGCAGACGTGTTCCGGCAGATAAGCGCGATAATGCTCCGCGTATATGGACAGAAGCCCCTGAATGGAAATTACAATCCGCTCGCGCATCCCCATGTGTTCCGCCGCATCAACCATGGCCAGCGTGTGCTGATTTTCCGTGCCCCAGAGGTGAATGACATCCGGCTGCTCTTTGCGCAGGATTTCCTCCAGCTGTCGGGTGTAGGCTTCCCCGCAGCGCTGCGTAGGGCGTGTGGGGTTGACAAGCCCGTAATAGCGGTAGCCGTCCACTTCGCCCGTCAGCGCTTTCGGCGCGTCAAACACATACGTCAGCGCCACATCCGGCAGCTGCGTCAGCCGCCGCGACAGCCCGACCAGCCAGCCCACGATATACACCGGGGGAAGCGATTCTTTTTCCGCAATGGCAGGGAGGATAATATTCCCCATCCACATGACCTTCACGCTTCAGCCCCTCCTTTCACTCTGCGCTGTGCGGCATGGTTATTCCGCTGCGCCCCGCGTCAGAAAATCCCGCAGCTTTTCCCGCTCCTGCGCCTGCGATTGGCAGTAGCGCGCAATGTTGCGCACATAGCGGTCATGCACGGCCTCATCCAGCAGCCTTTCCGGCGCAAAATCCGCCATGCTGGATACCGTTTTGCCCAATTCGTTTGCTTCCACCATTTGCAGCGTCCCGCAGCGGCTGCCCACAATCGGCACGCCCCGGAAGAGAATATCGAACACAACGCCGCTGCTGTGCAGGGAGTAATTCTCCGAATAGTTTAGGATGCAGTAGCGGCATTGGCGAATCGCCTCGTCATACGCCGCTTCGGACAGGTATTCCAGCCGCAGCTCGATGTTCTTTGCGCCCGCGCAGACTGCCCGCAGCTCCGTTTCCAGCGGCGCTTCCTGCACCCGACCCGCAATCAGCACCCGATACGGCGTGTTCCGCAGCTGTTTTGCCGCCTCAACGACGCCCTTGTCCGATGTAATCAGCCCGACCATGCCGAAATCATAGCGCTTCTGCGCATACGGCACAGGCGGCTGCATCGTTCCTGTGCTGATGTAATCGGACACGACACACATCGGCCGCCTGTACGCCGCGCCAATGGCTGCATTGGGGCAGATAATGCCGCTGATTTTCCGCCTGCACAGCGCATACAGTCCCCGCTTCAGCAGCGAATTGACACCGTCGGTGCTGTACTGGATGGCGTAGACCCTCGTTTCTTTCTTCTTGAACAGTGCAAGCCCCAGATACGCTGTTGCGACGGCGCTGCACTGGAGGACAATCACGTCATCCTGCGCTTCCCGAAGCAGCGCGCGCACGTTCTGGAACACGGCGCGTTTGTTGCGCGCCGCCGAACTGCCCACGATGTAATCATGCGGCAGACGAATCAGCTTATTCCCGAAGCGGTCGCCGTACACCGGCCCGCCCGCAATGCGCACATCCATCTCCGCGCCGAACAGGTCAAGATAATTCTGCGCGACGGTGAAATAATGCCCAGCGGCAATGCCGTCTGTGCTGGTGCTCCGTACATCTGCCACAATCAGCCGCATGATGGTTTGTTCCTTTCGCCGCTTTTCTGCATCGCCTTGCTGTAAATCGCCATCAGCTGACGATAATTTGCTTCCGCCGTGAAATTCTCCTGATACGTTTTCAGCGCGCCCTCGCTGACAGATTCCGCGTGCTGCAGCCGATTGAGCGTCTGTGCCAGCTGTTCCGCCGAGTCCGCCGGAAACTTGAAGCCCGTCACGCCGTCCGAAATCAGGGAACCCGCGTTGCCTAAATCCGAGCAAATCACCGGCGTGGCGACGCTGAAGGCTTCCACAATTGTCATTGGGAAGCCTTCGTACCACTGTGTCGGCAGAATCAGCGCCTTGGACTGCCCCATCAGCGCCCGTGCCGCCGAATTTGGCACAAAGCCGCGCAGCTCCACCTGCTTCAGCTTTTCCCGCGTCAGATATTCGCGGCACCATGCTTCCTCCGACCCTGTACCACAGATGATCAGCTTCATGCCCCCGCCTGAACGCTCGTAGCGCACCCACGCCTCCAGCAGCAGCCGGATGCCCTTGAGCGCATCCAGCCGACCGATGTACACCACCTGATTTTCGCGCGCCGCATATGGCACAATCGTCTCCGGCGGTTCCACAAAGTTCGGCTTTACGGACACGTTTTCCGGCGGAATCTGCTTAAGCGCCAGCAGCTTCTGCCGGTTGAAGTCCGTCAGGGTGATGTAATGCAGGCGGCTGTACGTTTTGAGGGCGCGGTGCAAACGTGTGCTGAGCACGCAGAGCACCGTCTGCAGGCGGCTGCCGCGGTAGCAGCGGTGCTTCACCGCGCAGTGCAGCCCCTTTTCCGTGCAGTCCTCGCAGATATGGCCGTCGCGGTAGAAAAGCGCGTTCGGGCAGAGCAGGCGGAAGTTGTGCACCGTCTGCACCACGGGAACGCCCTCGCGCAATGCCGCGTAATACACTGCCGGGCCAATCAGCGGCAGCGTGTTGTGCACATGCACCAGCGAAATCTGGTTTTCGCGGATGCTCCGTCGAACCTCGCGGTATGTACGGATGCTGAAAAACATCCCCAGCGCACTGCGGATTTTCTCCAGCGCTCCCATGCGCGAAATTTCCTCGTTCCGCCGCGCATACAGCGCCGCAGCGTGACCGTGCGTTTCCAGCAGGTGCTTCTCGTTCGCCACAACGACATCCTCGCCGCCGGGAACCTGATAATAGTCGTGTACCAGCAGTACAGCGGGCTGTTTTGTCGCTTGCTGCATTTACTTTCTCCTGATGGCCGCGTTCCAGATGAATTTCAGATTCGTACTCCAGTAGCGCTGGAATAGCCGCTTCGGGTCTTGCATCAGGCGATAGAGCCATTCCAGGCTGTGCTTCTGCATCCATAACGGGGCGCGCTTGACGTTGCCCGAAAAGAAATCAAAGCCCGCGCCGACGCCAATCATCAGCCCATGCACACGCCCTTGGTGCGCCGCCATCCAGCGCTCCTGCTTCGGCGCTCCCAGCCCGACCCACACAAAATCCGGCTGCGCCTGATTGATGCGCGCCACGGCAAGCGCATCTTCCTCCGGTGTCAGTTCGCGGAAAGGCGGCACGTCTGTGCCCGCAATTATCAGCCCCGGATACTCCTGCTGCAGGCGCGCAATCATTTTCTCCTGCACTTCCTGCGTGCTGCCGTAGAAATAATGCCGCCAGCCGTGTGCCGCCGACTGCCGAAAGACCTCCATCATCAGGTCAGGCCCGGTTGTCCGCTGAATCTGCGGATACCCGCGCCGCCGCGCCTCCTGCGCCAGCGGATTGCCATCCGGAATCGCCATCAAACCGCCGTTCTGCACGGCACGGTAGTCCGCATCCTCGTAACTGACGACGGTTGTATGTACATTCGATACGCAGATGTAATCTCCCTGCAATTGATGAATATTCTGCGCCAAATATTTCAGCAGCCAATTCATGTTGATGACAGCAATATTGACCCCTAAAATCGGACAGACCGGAATTTCACGCTTGTCCACTTTGCGGCAGTACTGCGCTGCTCCTTCGTGCGCCGTGGCAAACACCCCTTTCCCCGCTTCCTCAGCAAGAAACCTTGAATCATAAATTACCATTTTCATTATAACGCAAACATCAGTAATTTGCAAGCATTTCCATTTCGGATGATGAAGAAATTTCCTTTTTTTCTGCGGATGAATTGCCGCCCCGTATTCGTTCTTTCATTAGCATACCAATGCGAAAGGAGTATTCTTTATGAAGAACTGTATTTCCCGTTTCTGCCTGCTTGCCTTGCTTCTCCTGATGACCATCGCCCCTGTCCGCGCGGAAATTATCGGGCAGACGACGGAGAACGAGTACATCCACCGCCTGATTGCGGACAACGGGCAGGAACTCTGCTTCGTGTCCGGCGAGAAAGACCCGTACCTTTCCTATGCGGATGTCAACTTCGACGGCATCAACGATGCGGTGATACTGACACAGCGCGGTGCGAGCAATTTCGTCTACCAGTTTTTCATTTTTGATGGTGAACAGTATGTTCTCTGCCCGCTGACGTTCACGAATTACGACCTTGATGCAGAACACAAAATTGTAAGGAGTTCTGTGAACGGCGGCTTGGCGGGCGGCATTCACAGAGAAACGCTGTACCGTTTTGAGGGGACGGAGGCGGTGCTGCTGCGCTGGGCGGTCGGCGAGGAGAAAGAGGACTGGACGTTCGACGCGGATGGTTATACCGTCCGGCACTACAATGATGTGTTGACCCTGCAGGTTTGGGAACATGATCCGGATATGGACGGCATCCTGATTTTTGAGCAGGATGTATCTACTGAAGATGAAAATGCGCTGAGGGAAGCGTTTCAAGCGGAAAATGACGCGCTCTGGTCGGGCATCCGCTAAGGCACTACCGCACAATTCGGCGGCGCGACTGGCGATGTCTTTTCCGCCATCTGCGGCATGCAAATTCCTCGATTTACCGCCAGTAAATCTTCGAAATTTGCATTTGTATCTGACGAAAAAATCCATTCGCCAGCCGACCACCTCATTTGTGCGGTGTTACCTTAAAAAAGTTAGTCACATCGAACGAAACCGCTTGACAATCCGCCGCGCTGGTGCTATTATTCAGATACCCCGATGGGGTATATTGCATTCATCGAAAGGATGAGGGCTGATGATAAAAACGACGCTGAAAATTGATGGCATGATGTGCGGCATGTGCGAGAGCCATGTCAACGACGCAATCCGCAAGGCATTCCCAGCGGTTAAGAAGGTGACCTCCTCCCACGGCAAGGGTGAAACGGTGGTCATTTCCGAAAATCCGCTGGACGAAGCGCAGGTGAAAGCTGCGATTGCCGCGACGGGCTATGATTTCAAGGGCATGTCAATCGAGCCGTATCAGAAGAAGCGTTTCCTTTTCTTCTGATGGTTTCATTCGCACAACAAAAAGCAGGGCTGTCTCCGGCGTGGAGGTAGTCCTGCTTTTTGTGTTCTGTGTTAGTTGATTTTTGTCGTGCAGAGGGCTTCACCTCTGCGGAGGCGACAAGAAGGCATGAGAACAGATGAAGTCAGCGGTTGCCCCTTGCCCCCCTTCGCTATTTCCCCCACTTGATATGCTTCATGTGCTTCATCACCAGCGTGGCGCTCACGCCGGTCAGCGCGCCGAAGAGAATGCCGCTGAGCATCAGGACAGCCATGTAGTACGCCAATTGCGACGTGTGGAGGATAATCATCGCCATCACGATTTGCCCGACGTTGTGCATTACGCCGCCGACAATGCTGACCGTGACCGGGTGCATCCACTTCATGCGCGAAAGGAGACACATGCTTGCCAGCGACAGCACACCGCCGGCCAGTGCGTACGGCAGCGCCGCCACGCCGCCTAAAAACAGCGAGGACAGCACCACTTTCAGCAGCATCAACACCCACGCCGTCGGCAGGGACAGCATGTAGACCGCGAAAATCAGCACGCCGTTGCTTAAACCCAGCTTGATGCCCGGTACGCCCAGCAGCGGCGGAAACAGGCTCTCCACCCAGCCCAGCACCAGCATCAGCGTCAGCAGCACACTGCACAGCGCAAGCTGTTTTGTGGTGATTCGCTGCTTATTCATTTGCTGCGTCCTCCTGCACGGTCGTCAGCCAGTCCATCAATTCGTCGCGGCTGTACAGCTGGAGCGTCACCTGATTCGGCAGACAGATAATCATGTTGCCCAGAATGCGTGTGTCCTTGTTTTCCAGCGTCACTTCGCCCTGCTCCACGCAATCCTGATTGTCGCAGTTCGCCTCGTGCATGTCGATGCTTGTCGGGGTGACATGGACGATGTTGATGCAGTCGCCGTGGCGGAGGCGATAATAGCCCTCTTCGGTCAGCGGAATCGGCTGATACGTTTTGTCACCGACGGTGACGACGAGGAATGCTTTCACCTGCGACAGGTCGGGGGTGGCGGTGGCTTCGGGGACGTCTGTGACTTCCGGCGCGGCAGCCGCTTCCGGTGTCGCGGTGATTTCGGGGGTCGCCGCTGCCTCCGGTGTGCTGGTCGCAAGCTCTGTCGGCGCCTCTGTCGGCGCTTCGGTCGGCGCATCTGTTGCGGTCAGGGGCAGCAAAGGCGCATTGGCGTCTACATTCGCGGGTGCGTTCCTCCGCAGCACAACCATCAGCACCGCCACAATCAGCAGCAGCGCTGTCACAATCAGCACATTGCACCACAGAATATTCCGCTTCGCCTTAGGATTCGTTTCCTTCTTCATACCTGCTCCGCACAATCCTTTCGTTATTGAGTATCCCCATCATACAACGCCGAGTCGGATTCGTCAAGGGGCGCGCGCGCAGGTGTTACAAACTTGTCACAAAGCGGCGAATCCATCCCGATGTCAGCAGGCACTTTTGCCCGCTTTATTGGAAGCGGAACGCATTAGTCCGCGCCGCCCCATGGCAACGAAACCGACAATATCCGCAATCAGCCAGCCCACCGGAATTGCCAGCCAAATCGCCATCATGCCGAAATGCGGCGCGAAGGCGTAGGACAGCACGACGCGCAGCCCAAGCGAAAGCACCGTCAGGACGATGCTCATGCCCGCCTGCTCCAAACCGCGGAAAATGGCATAAAGCAGGAACAGGAAGCCGATGCCGATGTAGCACAGCCCCTCGGTGCGCAGGTACGTTACGCCGATGGAAAGAGACTCTGCCGATGCATTTTTGAGGAACACGAGCAGCAGCGGCTCGGCGAAAATCGCCACGAGCGCGGAAACAATCAGGCAGAAGCCGCCGGAAAGCAGGAACGCTGTGCGGATGCCGTGACGGAGGCGCTGCGGCTGATTCGCCCCCTGATTCTGGGCGACGAAGGTCGTGAAGCCGTTGCCGAAGTCCTGCGCGGGGCTGTACGCCAGCGAGTCAATCTTCACGCCGGCGGTGAATGCCGCCATCGCTGCCAGACCGAAGCTGTTCACGAGACTCTGCACACACAGGATGCCGAAATTCATGATGGACTGCTGAATGCTGGTCATGGCAGAGACGGAGAAGATGCGCCTGAACAGCGCACGGTCGGGGCGCAGGTCGTGCTGCGAGGGCGTCAGCGCCGGAACGCGGAAGAGCACATAACCTAAGCACAGGAAACCGGACAGTACTTGCGAAATCAGCGTCGCGACGGCAGCGCCCGCCACGCCCCACGGCAGCACCGCCACGAACAGAAAGTCCAGCGCGACGTTCGTCAGCGACGAAATCAGCAGGAAAACCAGCGGCGCGGTTGAATTGCCAACGGCGCGGAGCATACACGCCCCGAAGTTATACAGGAACGTCGGGATGATACCGATGAACACGATCAAGAGGTAGCGGGAGAGAACGCCCTGCGCTTCGGGCGGAATGCGCAGGAGCGTCATCATGACGGGCAGAAGCGCGTAGGAAAGGATGGTCAGCAGCGCCGATACGCCCGCAATCAGCACAAAGGCATTGCCGACCGCTTTGCGCACGCCGGCATCGTCTTTCTGCCCGAAAAGCTGGCTGACAACCACGCCGCTGCCCATGCACAGCCCGGTGACGATGCTCGTGAGCAGAATCATGACGGAAAACGCGCTGCCGACGGCGGCAAGGGCGATTTCACCGCAGTATCGCCCGACGACGAAGGTGTCCACAAGGTTATAAAGCTGCTGGAGCAGATTGCCCGCCATCAGCGGCAGAGAAAAACGGAGCAGTCCGCGGAAAATCGAACCATGGGTCAAGTCAACATTCATAATAAAGGAATTCTCCTTTCACTGCACAGGATAGTATAGGCGAAAAAACGGGAAACGTCAAGCATGGCGCAAAGGCAGAGAAATCAAGGGAAAAGAACGAAAATACACAAAAAAAACAATTTCCATGCGAAAACGATTTCACGGCGTTACATCAAGGGATTGCTATGAAAGTGGGGAATTTTGCAGGAAGATTGGTCAAAAATTGCAAGCGGCAGACACTTGACAAGGAAGCGGCAATTCCCCTATAATAGATGCAACGTATCATTTGCATCGTGTCATCTGGTACGAAATGAATTGGAGGGGTTAGACCATGAAGAAGATTCTCTCTCTGGTCCTGTCTGCGTGCATGATGCTGAGTGCGGCTGCGCTGGCAGAAGGCACGTTCACGCCTGCTGATTCCTACGATGTCGGTGAGCGCGTGTACAACGCGGGCACTGTCACGCTGGAAAAGAGCGAGGGGAGCGCGCAGACGGTTTCTACCGATCAGTATGTCGGCGAAGCTGGCAAGGACTACACCGATGAAAAGGTGTACACCTACAACAGCTACACTCCCGGCATTAACTCTTCTCTGAACTGGGACCCGCTCTCCTGGGAAACGAACGAAGACACTGATATTTTGAACAATGTCAGCTCTGGTTTCTACACCTTCGTTCTGAATTCCGAAAAGAATGGCTACTCCGTCATGCCCGAACTGGCTGCTGAAATGCCGGTGGACGTGACCGCTGAGTATGTCGGTCAGTACGGCGTGAAGGAAGGCGAGACCGCCAAGGCTTGGCGTATCGCGCTGAACAAGCTCGCCAAGTGGGAAGATGGCACCCCCATCACCGCTGATGACTATGTGTACTCCATGCAGCAGCTGCTCAACCCGAAGATGCTGAATCGCCGCGCTGACAGCTTCTATGCTGGCGAGTTCGTCATCTACAACGCGAAGAACTACCTCTACGCGGGCAAGACGACCTATGACCTGATTGCAGACACTGCCGAGAACCTCGTTGCCGCCGGCACCGATGTGTACCTCGACATGAGCGCTTGGGGCATGGTTGGCGCGCTGGACGCGGAGGGCAATCCCGCGCCGCAGTATGTGAACATTGCGGACGACACGATGTACCGCGATGCCTCTGTTGAAGACGAAACCGCTAAGGAAGCGTGGGTCTCCGCAAAGTACCTGTTTGACAACTACTTCGCCGCGGGTCAGCAGTATGAGTCCATGCAGGCTCAGTACCTGTACACCGCCAGCGTGGCGAATGCCGCGACGTGGGACGAGGTTGGCTTCAAGAAGGTTGACGATTACACCGTTGACTTCATCCTGGCTAACCCCGTGAACGAAGCGAACTTCTATGTGCCCTACAACCTGTCTTCCTCCTACCTGGTCTACAAGCCCGTTTACGAAGCCTGCAAGACCTTCTACAAGGACGGCAAGGAAGTTGCCACCGAGGAAGAAGCGGACGAAGTGAAGACCAGCTACGGCCGTTCCGTGGAGAACACGGTTTCCTACGGCCCGTACAAGCTGTCTTCCTTTGAACTGGACAAGGAATACACCCTGACCCGCAATGACAACTGGTATGGCTATCATGACGGCAACCACGTCGGCCAGTATCAGACGGACAACTACAAGGTGACCTGCATTGCCGACCACGCGACTCAGGTGCTGGCGTTTGAAAAGGGCGAGATTGATGAAATCGCTCTGCAGGCGGACGACCTGAAGAAGTACGGCAACAGCAAGTACATCAAGTACGGCCCGAACAACGGCTACACCACCAAGCTGACCATGAACACCGACTATGAGAAGCTGCTGTCTCACGGCACCAATAGTCAGGTTCTGGTGATCCCGGAATTCCGTCAGGCGATTTCTTACTCCTATGACCGTAAGGAATTTGCTTCCTCCTTCACCGCGGCTGGCACGGCTGGCTTTGGCCTGATCAACGAACTGTACTGCTACGACCCCTTCACCGGCGCGCTGTATCGTGACAGCGAACCCGCGAAGGCAGTCCTTTGCCGTCTGTTCGACCTGACCTGGGGCGAGGGCGGCGACTACGACACCCTCGACGAAGCGTACGAAGCCATGACCGGCTACGAGGTCGAAAAGGCTCGCGCGCTGATGGCGGTTGCGTATGACAAGGCTGTTGCTGCCGGCATCTATGATGGCACCAGCGACATCAAGATTGACCTGCGCGTGTACCAGAGCGACGCGATCTACGTCTCCATGTTCAACTACCTGAACGACGCGCTGAAGAACGCTTGCGTTGGCACGCCGTTTGAAGGCAAGGTCGAAATGACCATGACCGTAGACAACGACTACTACGCAACCATGCAGTCCGGCAACGCGGACATGATCTTCACCACTTGGGGCGGCGCGACGATGGCTCCCTTCGGCGTGTTCGGCAACTGCTACACCGACGATGCGTACGGCAACGGCAACCAGAACGAATACGGCTATGACACCACCACCATCGACATTGTTTACAATGTGGAAGGCGTTGGCGAAATCACCGACACCCTGCAGAACTGGGCGAACTGGTGCAACAGCCAGAATGTCCCGTCCATCGAGGAAAAGCTGGGCAAGTTCGCTGATTACACCTACGACACTCGTCTGCAGTTTGCGACCGCTGTCGAAGGCGCGTTCATGAACTGGTATCCCTGCTCCTCCATCTACTACCGCAACACCGCGAGCATGAACTCCCAGAAGGTGAACACCGTTGTTGATACCTACGTTACGCTGATCGGCTTCGGCGGCATTCAGTACATGACGTACAACTACGATGACGCTGAGTGGGCGGACTACATTGCCAACAACACCCTGGAATACTAATTCAAGGCGCACATTTGCCGTGATTCTCTGAACCTCGGCACGGGCATGGGGGCCTTTTGACCCCCATGCCCGATGTGCGTGTTAAAAACCGGTTGATTTTCGGGCGTTTCTTAAGGGGACGCTATGATTCCAAAGAGAAAAGTACAGAATAGTGATTCCTTAAGAAATGCCCAATAGGGATTCAATCCAGTCAGGCAAGCCCAGTCCGCGGTGATGCGCACCTCCAGCCGCATCCTCCGCGACCCGTCACGGGTGGGGCGACGCACCCTGACGGTCGGAAGCAGAGGGCGGCGGGTTTTCCCATCCCTCCCTTCCACTCAATATGAAAAACGGAGGTAACGTGGAATGTCCAAAAATGGTATGACACGATACATCATCAAGCGTGTCCTGTACATGTTCCTGGTGCTGTTCATCATCATGACCATGTGCTTCATCCTGATTAAGCTGCTGCCGCTGCCCGCCGTCCGCGAAATGGGCCGCGACATCAACCTCGTGCTCGCCAAGCGCGAAAAGATGGGCTACAACAAGCCGATCATGGTGCAGTACTTCCTGTACCTGAAGAGCATCCTGACCGAATGGGACTGGGGCGTCGGCGAGCAGATGTATGAAGGCATGGGTGTTTGGGCTGTCATGATGCAGAAGCTGCCCTACACGGTGCTGGTCAACCTGTATTCTATCCTGATTGCGATTCCGCTGGGTCTTGCTTTCGGCATCTATGCGGCGCTGAAGAAGAACAAGTGGCAGGATAACTTCATTTCCACCATGGTCATGGTCTTCATCTCGGTGCCAAGCTATGTGTACGCCTTCCTGGTGCAGTACTTCCTGTGCTTCAAGCTTGGCTGGTTCCCCTTGCAGGCGGCAAGTTTGTCACAGGCGGGCGGGTCACTGTTCAGCTGGACGATGTTCGTATCGCTGATTCCGGCAGTGCTGTCGCTGGGCTTCGGCGTTGTGGCAGGTCTGACGCGCTACACCCGTGCGGAGCTGAGCGAGGTGCTGACCGGTGACTACATGCTGCTGGCGCGCACGAAAGGTCTGACCAAGGCACAGGCAATTTCCCGTCACGCGCTGCGCAACGCAATGGTCGTCATCCTGCCGATGATTATTGGTGAATTCATCGGTATTCTGGGCGGCTCGATGATTATCGAAAACATCTTCGGCATTCCCGGCATCGGCAACCTGTACATCAACTCCATCAATGTCCGCGATTATAATTTCTTCATGGCGCTGAACGTGTTCTATACGGCAATCGGCCTGGTTTCGGGCATTGTCATTGACATCAGCTACGGGTTTATTGACCCGCGCATCAGAATGGGGTCGAAGAAATGATGGAAAAGAATCTGTATCCGGAAATCCCGAAGGAAAAGTTTGCGTTTATTCACAAGGATGAGCGCATCCATGACGAAAAGCTGCAGACCAAGTCCATCAGCTATCTGGGCGACGCGTGGCTGCGCTTCCGCAAGAACAAGTCCTCCGTTGTGGCGTTCTGCTTGATTGTGTTCCTGCTGCTGTTTGCCATCATCACGCCGTTTGTCTCGCCGTACACGGTGCAGTTCCGCGACGGCTACTACAAGTCGGTGCTGCCGAAGAACACGCTGTTTGAAAACGCGGGTTTCTGGGATGGCGCGCGCAAGGAAAAGGTCAGCGAAATCGGCTACCATTACTATAACGCCATCGGTCAGGAAACGGGCGTGCCGGTCGTGAAGAAGGAATATGACCACTATACCGATTCAAACGGCGTGACGTACTACAACCTGCGCGTGGATTCCTACGCGCTGGTCGGCTTCGCGTATGTCAACCTGAGCGAAACGGAATACAACAACCTGATGGCGTATCAGAACGAGAAGGACATTCAGGTCATCTACCCGCTGCAGAAGACCCACAATTCGCAGTACATGATGGGCAACGGCGGCGCGAACTTCTGGTACCAGCTCAAGGACGAGAGCGTGAACACCAACGGTGATCCGGCGCTGGATGAAAACGGCAGCCTGATTCCGAACTACCTCACGTCCGACAACCCGAACAAGGCGAACTACAACAGCAAGCGCATTGCTGGCGACGACGGCGCGGATGGGCAGTGGTACACCTACGCCCAGAAGAACCAGACGGGCTACCGCGTGCGTGTGCACTATCTGGAGTACTTCCGCTATGTCAACGGCTATGAACCCACGTTCATTTTCGGCACGAACAACTACGGACAGGATATTTTCACCTGCCTGGCAGTCGGCGCGCGCCTGAGCTTCCTGCTGTCCATCGTTGTGGCGAGCATCAACTTCATCCTCGGCGTGCTGTACGGCTCTATCGAGGGCTACTACGGCGGCGCGGTTGACATGGTGATGGAGCGTATCTCCGACGTGCTGAACAGCGTGCCGTTCATGGTCGTCGCAACCCTGTTCCAGCTGCACTTGGCGGAAAAGGTGGGCGTGCTGCCATCCCTGCTGTTCGCTTTCGTCTTGACCGGCTGGGTCGGTACGGCGGCGCGTGTGCGTACGCAGTTCTACCGCTTCAAGGGTCAGGAATACGTCTTGGCGGCGCGCACGCTGGGCGCATCCGACGCTCGCTTGATTTTCAAGCACATCTTCCCGAACAGCCTGGGCACCATCGTGACCGGCGCGGTCATGACCATCCCCGGCGTCATTTTCTCCGAATCCATGCTCAGCTACCTGCACATCATCAATCTGGAAACGTCGTCGCTGACCTCCATCGGCACGCTGCTTTCCGGCGGTCAGGCGTACTTGAGCACCTACCCCCACATCATCATGTTCCCGGCAATCTTCATCGCCATTTTGGAAATTGCTTTCAACCTGTTTGGTAATGGCCTGCGCGACGCGCTGAATCCTTCGTTGAGAGGAGCGGACGACTGATATGGCAAAGCTGGAAGTCCGAAACTTGACCATCTCCTTCCGCACAAACAACGGTGCGGTTCGCGCAGTGCGCGATATTTCCTTCAATCTGGAGGAAGGCGAAACGCTCGCCATCGCCGGTGAATCCGGTTCCGGCAAGTCCGTCACCACCCGTGCTATCATGGGCATTCTGGCGGGCAACGCCATGGTGGATGCGGGCGAAATCATCTACGACGGCAAGGATTTGCTGAAGATTCCGGAAGAAGAGTTCCACACCCTGCGCGGCCACAAGCTGGCCATGGTGTTCCAAGACCCGCTGAGTGCCCTGAACCCCATCATGCGCATCGGCAAGCAGCTGACGGAAGCCATGCTGCTGAACAACAAGGAACGCCGCCGCGATGGCAAGGAACGCTTCAACAGCCTGCTGGCGCAGCTCGAAAAGACGATGGTGGCGGATGCCGAGGCGCGCGGACAGGGCGCACAGGCACGCGAAGCCATCCACGCCAAAACGAAGCAGTTCGACCACTTTGCTTCCGTTGGGCTGAAGATGGAATATACCTATAAGGAAGCAATGGAATCCATCGTTGAGTGCATGGACGGCATGGACGAAATCGACAATGCCATCCTGACGAGCAAGGACAAGGATGTCCGCGAAATCTGCGGCCGGATCCGCAAGTCCCTAAAGCATATCTTCGACCCGTACACCTTCGATGAGAATGACCCGGAAATCGCGAAGTGGCATACGGCGCTGGAAGGCTTCCAGAAGAACTACACGCGCCGCCGCGAAAGCGAAATGCGCGCGCTGATGGCGGACATGACCGCTAAGCTGGGCGCGATGGTGAATGCGCAGGAGCCGAACTTCTTCTGCATCGGCTATCTGGCGGCGAGCGGCAAGACGCCCGACCCGAAAAAGCAGTCCATCACCGAGCTGAACCAGATGGCGCGCGAAACGCTCGACCGCGAGTTCATGATTGACTTCTTGCAGGACATTGCTCACGCGCTCCAGTACTCCAGCCAGCAGGCGGCGAAATCGCAGCAGGCGGCGGTGGATACGCTCCGCAGCGCCCTGAAGGTCTATCAGCAAAAGCCGCTGAACGAGGGCGAATGCAAGGAAGCGCTGCACAAATCGGCTGCGGCGGTTGAAGCAGCCATCGACAAGCTGCAGCTGGATAAGGACAATCAGGCGTACGTCTACCGTTCGGGTGCACAGTCCTACATCGACCGCTATGCCCGCTCCAAGACGCACAATCCGAAGGAAGAAAAGCGCTACGCCCGCGAGCAGAAGAAGTTTGAGGCGCAGAAGGCGAAGGGCAAGAATCCGCCGTCCGTCATCCCGAAGAACCTGATTGACGCGGATATGGCGCAGCACAACCTCTGCGAAATGACCCAGAGCCTGCTGAAGCACTTTGAGGAACTCATCGCGGCGAGCGAGACGAAGGACTTTGACGTGCTGGCGGTGGAAATGGTGGACTACATGAAGGCGCGCGCGCAGGATTACGCCTTCAAGCTCACCAAGGGCATGGCACGCCACCGCGCCATCGAATTGATGAAGGAAGTCGGTATTCCGGAACCGCACAAGCGCTTCTATCAGTATCCCTTTGAGTTCTCCGGCGGTATGCGTCAGCGCATTGTTATCGCTATTGCGCTGTCCGCGAACCCGGATATCCTCATCTGCGATGAACCGACGACCGCATTGGATGTGACCATTCAGGCGCAGATTCTGGAACTGATTAACCGCCTGAAGAAGGAACGCCGCCTGTCGGTCATCTTCATCACGCACGACCTTGGCGTTGTGGCGAACATGGCGGACCGCATTGCCATCATGTACGCCGGCAAGATTGTCGAGTACGGCACGGCGGATGATGTGTTCTACGACCCGCGCCACCCGTATACATGGGCGCTGCTGTCCTCCATGCCGGACTTGGAGACGCGCGAGAAACTGGAAGCTATCCCCGGTACGCCGCCGGATATGATTCTGCCGCCGAAGGGCGATGCTTTCGCCGCGCGCAACAAGTACGCAATGGAAATCGACTTTGAGGAACAGCCGCCGATGTTCCATGTCAGCGAGACGCATATGGCGGCGACGTGGTTGCTGCATCCGAATGCGCCGAAGGTAAATCCGCCGGCGATTGTGGTGGAACGCATTGAACGCATGAAGAAGGAGCAGGCTGAACGAGAGGCAGCAGAAGCCTTGCAGAACGCGAAGAAAGGAGCCGCCGAAGCATGAAAATCGCAAAGGGAATCGCCTCGGTGCTGAAAACGATTGGGCTGGTGGTTATGGCCATCGCCATCGTAATGAGCATCTATGTTGTGGCGAATGACGGTGCGGGATGGTCTACGCTATCGGGGGCGCTGCGCTCTTATCAGCAGAACGCTTCCGTGGTTACGCGCGCTTGGTTCGACAAGCAGTATTTCTCCGCCATGATTGATGCCGCGTCCACCAAGACGCTGGGCGGGGACGTGCGCCAGAATCGCGCGCTGACGTTCTATACGACGTGGGTGAACGAACTGGCAGCGGGGCAGGACGCGCTGTCCAAGCAGAAGCTGGATGCTTTCTGCGCTGATTTCGATCAGAATTTCGATGTGGATGCGTATCTGACGCTCTATGAGCAGCAGGAAAGCGGCAGCGACAGCCGCCTGCTGGCGGAATCGTTTGACTACCTGAACGAAGTCATGACGCCGGCGGCGCCCAAGGGCAAGCCGATTAAGATTGCCACCGCCAATACCGAGCCGGATGTTGCAGCGTTCTACGAAACGTTTGCGCAGGAGCACGGCGAAGAAGCAGGCAGCTATCTGGAATTTGTGGAAACGCTGACGACGATGGTTCGTGCGTCGGTGGATGCGGGCAACAAGCCGGCTTCCATGAAGAAATATCTGAATGCACTGAGCTTTGAGGACTACGCCGCTGCACTGGCGGAGCAGCGCACGATGGAGCGCGTCGACACGGAGGATATCCGCGACGAGTTTGCCGCGCTGGTGGAGCAGAAGAAGCAGGGCGAAGCGATTGACTTGGAAGCGTTCGTGCAGAGCAAGTACGAGGCGCTTCAGGCACGCTATCCGAGCGAAAACCTCGGCACGCTGGATGTGTTCGCGACGACGCTGTTGGAGCGGATGCAGAGCGAAGACTTTGACGGCTCGCTCAGCAGCCTGCTGAAGGCAGTTCAGGTGTCCGTGGCGGCAGCGCCGACCTACCAGACCGTGCTGAAGTCTCTGGCAGAAACGACCGTCAAGAAGTCTGATGACAGCAACGCCATTTCGCTGGTGATTGCGCTGTGGTGGCTGGCGGCGCACTGGGTGTGGCTGTGGCTGGTTGGCATCGTGCTGCTGGTAATCGCGCGTGTGATGAACGCCATCACGGACAAGGTGACGCTGGCTCGTCTGGAGCACGCGGGCATTGAGGAAGAAAGCGACGTCCTCCTGCGCGTGAATCACCTGAAGCAGTATTTCCGCAGCGGCGACTATATCAACAAGGCTGTCGACGACGTCAGCTTCTACATCAAGAAGGGCGAAGTCTTTGGTCTGGTGGGCGAGTCTGGCTGCGGCAAGACCACGACGGGCCGCACCATCATCAACCTGTATGACCCGACCGAGGGTGACGTGTACTTCCAGGGTCTGCGCATTTCGTCCACGCAGAACGGTCTGCCGGTGCTGATTCGCAGCCTGAAAAACGACTTCGAGGAAAAGCAGCGCCAGATGAAGGCCGCGCTGAAGGAAAAAACGGAGAAGAATCCGGCGCAGGCGGCGGCGCTGAAGGCGGAATACGACCAGAAGATTAAGGAAATGCGCAAGGAACTGAAGGAGAAAATCCGTCAGGCCCGCACGAACGCATTGGAATCTTCTGTGGAAAAGAGCAAGTGCGTCGAGAAGTACCGCGAGAAGCGCAAGGCAGAGCTGACCGCGGCGTTTGAGGCAGACAGCAAGAAGCTGTCCGGTCAGGCGCTGGAGGAACGGAAGGCGCGCTACGAGCAGGACATGAAGGTTGCCGCGAAGGACAACATCATGACCAAGATGCAGATGATTTTCCAAGACCCGATTGCCTCGATTAACCCGCGCATGACTGTGCGTGAGATTATCGCAGAAGGCCTGAAAATCCGCGGCATCAAGGACGAAAAGTACATCGACGAAAAGGTCTATGAGGTGCTGGATCTGGTTGGTCTGGTGCGCGAGCACGCCGACCGCTATCCGCATGAGTTCTCCGGCGGCCAGCGCCAGCGTATCGGCATTGCCCGCGCCATCGTGCTGGAGCCTGACCTCATCATCGCCGACGAACCCATTTCCGCGCTGGACGTGTCGATTCAGGCACAGGTTATCAACCTGCTGAACGACCTGCGCAACAAGATGGGCTTGACCATCATGTTTATTGCGCACAACCTGTCCGTCGTCAAGTACTTCTCCGACCGCATCGGTGTCATGTACTACGGCAAGCTGGTGGAGCTGGCGGATTCCGACGAGCTGTTCGAGCATCCGCTGCATCCGTACACCAAGTCGCTGCTGTCCGCGATTCCGTACCCGGATCCGCATCACGAGAAGCATCGTCAGCGCATTGAGTACAAGCCCCTGAAGGAGCATGACTACTCGGTGAACAAGCCGTCCCTGCGGGAAATCAAACCCGGACACTTCATCAACTGCAACGACGAAGAGTTTGAACGGTATAAGAAGGAGCTTGGGCTTTGAAAAAATCAAAGCGGGCGATGCCCTACTGGATTTGCATTGCCATCGGCGCGCTGATATTTGCTGGCGTTGCGTCGATGCGCAGCATCTGGACGCTGAGCGAGCGGGAGGAAATCCTGAGCGGTTTGTGCGACGCGCTTTTCGTGCCGGGCGCGCTGCTGACCTGTGTGGGTCTGCTGACGTTCACGGCGCGCGAAGGTGTGCTGGACATCATTTCCTACGGTTTCCGAAACCTGCTGGTGCTTTTCGCACCCGGAAAGCATAAGCATCAGCACTACTACGACTACAAGATGGCGAAGGAAGCCAACCGCGGCAAGGGCACGCATGCGCCGCTGCTGGTTGGGCTGGCGTTCATCCTGCTGGCCGGCGTGTGCCTCATCTTCTATTACTACGGGATTTAATACGAACCGCCTTCGAGAAATCGGGGGCGGTTTTCTCTACCTCCGGTGTTGTTTTCGACGCAAAATCATGGTATAATGCAGACAGCGTTTCTGACGCACTAAGATGAAGGGGGATTCTCTTCCATGAACAAGATTCTTTCGACGAAAAACGCACCCGCCGCGATTGGCCCGTATTCGCAGGGCGTTCAGGCGGGCAATACGGTGTATGTGTCCGGACAGCTGTATTTTGTGCCGGAAACGGGCGAACTGCTGGAAGGCACGATTGGTGAGATGACTGAGCAGTGCATGAAGAACATTGCTGCGATTCTGGCGGAAGCGGACTGCACGTTGGCGGACATCGTGAAAACGACGATTTTCCTGAAGGATTTGAACGACTTTGCTGCGGTGAACGAAGCCTACGGGAAGTTCTTCCCGCAGAATCCGCCGGCGCGTGCGTGTGTGCAGGTGGCGAAACTGCCGCGGGATGCGAAGGTGGAGATTGAGGCGATTGCGGTGAAGGGCTAATCACCGCAGGTGATTGTTCTTTGGGACGGCATGGCTGTTCTTTTAATAGCGGCTTGCGATTGTCGCAGGGATTTCGCCTCTGCGGAGGCGACAAGGGGGCAATGAAAACAGGGGAAGCCTGCGGTCGCCCCCTTGACCCCTTCGCCGGTCGCCTCCCATGCAGCTTGAATTTTTCCGTTACTTTTTATGGATAAACACACGGAAGAAGTCTGAGAGTGAAGTCAACTCAATCGCTCGGAAGGGTCAAGGGGCAGCGCCCTTTGCATCTTCCGATGTAAGGAGAAGATAGATGAGTAAGCATATACTGCTGGTGCATGATCTGGCGGGCTACGGGAAAGTGTCGCTGAGCGCAATGATGCCGGTGCTGTCGCATATGGGACATCACCTGTACACGCTGCCGACGGCGCTGGTGAGCAACACGCTGGATTACGGGAAATTCTACATTCAGGAAACAACGGAATACATGCGCCAGTCGCTGAAAGTCTGGGCGGAACTGGGATTCTCGTTTGATGTGGTGTCCACAGGCATGATTCTGTCAGCAGAACAGGCGGCGCTGGTGTCCGATTTCTGTGAGCAGTCCGCGAAGAAAGGCGCGCTGGTCTTTGTTGACCCCATCATGGGCGACGAGGGCAAGCTGTACAACGGCGTAGGGGAGGAAACCGTCGCCCATATGCGCAAGATGGTCGCCGTGGCGGACTGCATCGTGCCGAACTACACCGAAGCGGCGTATCTGGCGGACATGCCCTATCACGAGGACATGACCGAGGAAGAAGCACGCGCGCTGACGATTCGCCTGCACGAAATGGGCGCGAAATCCGTCGTCGTGACGAGCGCGAAGGTGGACGGCGAGAACTGCGTCGTCGGCTATGACGGCACGGAAGGCGAATTCTTCCGCATCCCGTTCGACCTCATTCCGGTGCGCTTCGTCGGCACGGGCGATATTTTCGCCGCAGTGATGCTGGGGCGGCTGGTGGACGGCGTGCCGCTCCAAGAATCGACGCACCGCGCAATGGATGCCGTGCGCACGATGATTGACCGCAACCGCGACAAGGAGGACAAGTACCTCGGCATCCCGATTGAAACGGGCTTGGAGGTGCTGGACGAATGAAGCGCCCGCGTCTGCGCATCACGCTGATTGACCGCAAGGGCAGCTGCCCTTGCCATCATGGGCATAAAATCGGCGATTCGTGGGATTTTGACACCGAGCGCGGTCAACTCTGCCCGATGGCGATGCACGTTGCGTTCCTATATGCGGATATCCTCCGCTATGGCGGCAGCATCCCCGGTCAGCCGGACGGCACAGCGGTGTTCTCCTGCCCGGATGCGGACACGCTGAACATCTTCCGCGTGGAGCGGATAGAGGAATAACGCCCGGACGCGGGGCATATCCTCCTTACCGAATCGGAAGGAGGGGAATTGCCCTATGACAGGAACACAGACTGTGCGCCGGACGACGACGCGCGCGCGCCGCGGCGGCTCGATGCAGCTGCTGCGCGGGCTGGGCGCGGCGATGCTGACGACCATCATTGTCGTGGCGGTTTTTGCGCTGCTGATGCAGTGGGTGAAGCCGACGGAGGACACCGTGCGCATCTTCAACCAGCTGCTGAAGGTCGTTTCCGTCGCTATCGGGACGTACATCGCCGTTGGGCGCGGTCAGGAAGGCGGACTGCTGCGCGGCGCGCTGATTGGGCTGCTGTACATGGCGCTGGGCGTGGCGGCCTATGCGCTGCTGAGCGGTCAGGGCGCGCCGTGGACGGCATATTTGGCTGATCTTGCTATGGGAACGGCGACCGGCGGGATAATCGGCGCGATTGTGTCGAATATTTCCGGAAAGTGATTGCAATTAGAACCCGAATCGTGTATAATGCCCATATACCCCTTTTTAAGAAATGGAGGATTACAACTATGAAGCATATCGAAACCATCCAGAAGCCCTGCCTGAAGAACTCTCTGGCCCACGGTGGCTGCGGCGAATGCCAGGCATCCTGCCAGTCCGCTTGCAAGACCAGCTGCACCGTCGCCAACCAGTCCTGCGCCAACAAGGAAAACAGCGACGTGCTCGCGGGCAACGAGGGCAAGCTCAACCGTCTGTACAACCGGAAGTAATGATACGCTTTCCAGATTCGTCTGGCAATCGTATCCGGTTTGCAACAGGCAAAGGCGGAGGCGGCATCATGCGCCTTCGCTTTTTTCGGGTGCAAGGGTGCAAAAAGTATCCTTGCGGTTTATCTAACTCAGGAGGAATAATAGCAATGATTCATACCTTCAAGGCGGTTGGTCAGCCGATGCTGCTGGACGTAGGCAGCGGCGCTGTTCACGCCATCGACGACATGGCGTTTGACGTGCTGGAAATGTGGAATGACCACACGCCGGAAGAGATTCGGGATGCGCTGAAAGAGAAGTATACGGCGCAGGAGCTGGACGAAGTTATCGGTGAACTGAAGCAGCTCGAAGAACTCGGCGCGCTCAATGCCCCGGATAATTATGATGACGTGAAGCAGGTGACCGAGCCGGGCGTGGTGAAGTCCATGTGCCTGCACGCGGCGCATGACTGCAACCTACGCTGCAAGTACTGCTTCGCGGCGACGGGCGACTTCTGCATGGGCGAGCGCAAGCTGCTGCCCTACGAGGTCGGCAAGGCGGCGATTGACTGGCTGGTGGCGCACTCCGGCAAGCGTGTCAATCTGGAGCTGGACTTCTTCGGCGGCGAACCGCTGATGAACTTCCCCGTCGTCAAGCGGCTGGTGGAATACGGACGCTCCATCGAGAAGGAGAAGAATAAGCACTTCAAGTTCACAATGACGACGAACTGTGTGCTGATGAACGACGAAATCATGGACTTCCTGAACAAGGAAATGAGCAACGTCGTCATCTCCATCGACGGCCGCCGCGAAGTGCATGACCGGATGCGCCCGACCATCAACGGCAAGGGCAGCTATGACATCATCATGAACAAGGCGCAGGAGTTCGTCCGCCGCCGCAATGCCTGCGACAAGGAATATTACGTCCGCGGCACGTTTACCGGCTTTAACAAGGATTTTGGCAACGACGTGCTTCATTTGGCGGATCAGGGCTTTGACCAGATCAGCGTCGAGCCGGTTGTGACCGACCCGAAGTGCGAATACGCTCTGCGCGAGGAGGATTTGCCCGAAATCCGCGAGGAATACGAGCGTCTGGCGCAGATTTATATGGATCGCCGCGCGAACGGCAAGTGGTTCAACTTCTTCCACTTCATGGTGGACTTGGAGGGCGGCCCGTGCCTGCGCAAGCGTCTGACCGGCTGCGGCGCGGGCAACGAGTATGTTGCGGTAACGCCCGACGGCGATATTTACCCCTGCCACCAGTTTGTCGGCCGCGACGGCTACCGCATGGGCAGCGTGCTGGACGGCACGTTCGACCGCGACATTCAGGCGAAGTTCGCGCACAACACGGTGCTGAACAAGGAGAAGTGCCGGGACTGCTGGGCGCGTTTCTTCTGCTCCGGCGGCTGCGCTGCGAACGCCGAAGCCTTCCACGGCGACATTTCCCAGCCCTACGACATGGAGTGCCAGATGGAGCGGAAGCGCCTTGAATGCGCAATGGCGATTTACGCGAAGGAGCGCGCCGCCCGCATGGCGAAGGAAGAAGCGGAGAAGGAGTGACCCAAGGGGCGTTGCCCCTTGACCCCAGCAGGGGCGTGCCCCTGCACCCTGCAAGGGAGAATGAAACGGGACGAAGTCCCCTCCCTTGACCCTTCCGCGCGATTCAGTTGGTGACAACTGCATACAGTGTCCGCGTGTTTATCCGTGAGAAGAATAGAACATCAGCCGCCATTCGACCGCTATCAAAAGTCGAATGGCGGCTTTCATTTGTAAAAACTTCACTTGCCCCTTTCCAAACATCCTAAAACGTGGTATGCTTAAATTGAAAAAATCTCCGAAAGGAAGGATTCACTGATGAAACGCTTGCTTCGCGGGCTGTGTGCCCTCTTGCTGATGACCTTGCTCCTGCCAACGGCGCTCGCCGCCAAAGCCACCCCGACGCCCCCGCCGGTCGCGATTTCCACTGAAGCACCCGTGCAGCCGCCGGAGCAGATTCAGCAGGTGCTGGATATTGCCTATAACGAATGGGCGGAACTGGACGGCAAGACGCTCAAAAACGTCAATAAGTACACCGAGTGGCGCGGCAAGGGCATCGGCTTCGGCTGGTGCGGCGGCTATATCACCTGGTGCATGATGCAGGCGAACGTCGAGATGGAGGAACTGGAAGCGGTCAAGAAGGCCGCGAAGGAATCCGAAGACGGCGTGTTCGTGCAGGTGGAGGGCGTCCATCACGTCAAGGAAGCCAGCGTCGGCAAGCTCCTGCGCGGCTATCAGCTGATGAACCGCACGACGAATGTGCCGCAGCCGGGCTTCCTGCTGGTGTATGGCTGCTCGTTCAACAAGACGATTCACGTTGCGCTGGTGTACGACGTGAAGGACTTGGGCGACGGCAAATACCGCATCACGACGCTGGAGGGAAATATGGCAAGCCGCGTCAAGATGTACATCCACGACTACGACATGAACGCCGAGGTGAACACGAACAAAAAGACCTCGACAAACCTGTCCGAAGTGCCGGAGGACGAACGCGAGATTCCGGCGAGCGACTGCGTGGATTACACGGTCGTGACGGCAAAACCGAGCAGCTCGACGTCGGGAAAATATGCGTACTATGTGAACTGCTTCCTGATGCCGTATGTGCCGGGGGAAGACGCGGAGTAACCGCATTTCCCAAGAAAGTCAGAAAGGAGAGGAACGCCCTTGTCCAGACGGAATGAGAACATTTTTGAGGAAAAATCCCATCTGGGGCGAAAAATCGGTGTGACGCTGCTGGTCGTGCTGCTATTGATGTTTGGCGCGGGTGCGGTGGCGAACTTTGCCGTCAGCAATACCGTCAAGGCGCTGCGGCAAACGGTTACCATTCCCGATTTGCCCAATTCGCTGGATCAGTGGTCGATTCTCCTGCTGACGGATTTGAATGGGGAGTACCGCGGGCTGAATCAGGCGTCGATTGGCAAAGCGGTCGGCACGCGCGCAGTCTCCTGCGTCATCATGACGGGCAATATGATTGGCGAGAACGGCGACGCGGCGCCGGCGCTGGCGCTCCTGGAGCAGCTTCCGGCGGGGTCGAAGGTGCTGTTCCTGCCCGGCAGCGGCGACCCGTCTCCCTACGCGACGACGGCGCACGCCTCCCTTTCGCCTTATGCGGATTGGGCGCAGGCGCTCATTGACGCGGGCGTGACGCTGCTGGATGTGCCCGTGTCATTCACGCGGGAAAAATCCACCATTTGGTTTGTACCGGAGGATTTGTATACACTCAACATCCCCAGCGCGCGCAAGGCATACCAGAAGCAGCTGGACGGCTTGAATGCCCTGCCGACGCTGACGGCTGATCAGGCGGCGCTCCAGCGGCTGGCGGTCTATCAGCTGGACAGGCTTGACCGCATCGAGGCAGCCATGGCGGAAATGACGAACAAGGACATGCAGGTCTGTGTGAGCGGAATGCCGCTGACGCAGGAGTACATCACCACCGCGAAGCAGAACGCCGACCCGAAAGCCGTCTGCGCGATGAACAATGTGGACTTGATTGTCGCGGGCGGCTACTGCGGCGGGCAGTGGCGCATTCCGGGCGTGGGTGCGCTGTATGTGCCGGAACTGGGCTGGTTTCCGGAGGACAGTCAGGTGCAGGGGCTAAATTTCTTTGGCGGAATTTGGCAGTATGTTAGCCCCGGACTGGGCAAAGGGCTGATTTACCCGTGGTGGATGGGCTTCCGCCTGTTCAACTCGCCCGCAGTGACGACCATCACACTGTCGAAAAACATTTCGTAAGAAAAGAAAAAATGCGGCAGGAATCCTGATAGATTGGGCGAATATCTACTTTATGAATGCGCGCAATGAGCGCAACCCGCACAAAAAAGAGACGGAGGACAAGCAGATGGCGGCAATCCTTTCCATCAACGCGGCTGGGCAATCCGGCAAGAAAATCAACAAGAACATCTACGGCCATTTCTCGGAGCACCTCGGACGCTGCATTTACGGTGGCGTCTATGTGGGCGAAAACTCCGACATCCCCAACGTAAATGGCATGCGCACGGACGTGGTGCAGGCGCTGAAGAAAATCGGCGTGCCGGTGCTGCGCTGGCCCGGCGGCTGCTTCGCGGATGAATACCACTGGGAGGACGGCATCGGCCCGAAAGAAACCCGCAAGCGCATGGTGAACACGAACTGGGGCGGCGTGGTGGAGGATAACTCCTTCGGCACGCACGAGTTCATGGAACTGTGCCGCCAAATCGGCTGCGAACCCTACGTCAACGCGAACGTCGGCTCCGGCACGGTGCGCGAAATGGCGGAATGGGTGGAATACATGAATTCCACGGGCGATTCCACCGTTGTGCAGAAGCGCTGGGCGAACGGGCACAAGGAGCCGTTCAACCTCAAATATCTCGGCGTGGGCAATGAAAACTGGGGCTGCGGCGGCAACATGCGCCCGGAATACTATGCCGACGAATACCGCCGCTACCAGACGTTCTGCCGCAACTATGGCGACAATAAGCTCTACCGAATCGCCTGCGGGCCCAGCTCCGGCGACTGGAACTGGACGGACAAGCTGATGGAGCGTGCCGGGCGTTACCTCGACGCCATTACCCTGCACCACTACACCGTGCCGTATGCATGGGACAAGAAAGGCAGCGCAACTGATTTCGATGCGGATGAATACTACCTCACCCTGCGCAATGCCGCCTACATGGACACGCTGATTCGCGGCCACTTGGCGATTATGGACAAGTACGACCACGAGCACCGCGTCGGGCTGATTGTCGATGAATGGGGAACGTGGTTCGACTGCGAACCCGGCACGAATCCGGGCTTCCTCTATCAGCAGAACACCATGCGCGACGCGATGGTAGCGGCGCTGACACTGGATATCTTTAACAGCCACTGCGATCGCGTTGTCATGGCGAATATCGCGCAGATGGTCAACGTCCTGCAAGCGGTTATCCTGACTGATGGCGCGAAGATGATCTGCACGCCGACGTACCACGTCTTTGACCTCTACAAGGCGCATCACGATGCGAACTATCTGCCGTCCGCCATCACCTGCGGCGAGTGCGGCGGCGTGAAGCAGCTGACCGCGACCGCCTCGGAGAAGAACGGCGTCATCACCCTGACGGCGACGAACACCTCCTGCACCGATGCGCTGGATGTGGTGGTGCATCTCTCCGGCGCGTCTGCGAAGGACGTGACCGCGCGCATCCTGACGGGCGATATGCACGACAAGAACACGTTCGAGGATGCGGAGAAGGTGACGGTGAAGCCGTTCGACGCCGTCCGCGTGACGGAAACGGGTCTCACGATGACGCTGCCTGCCTGCTCAGTGGTGGAGGTCACGATTCGTGGCTGATGCGCGAAAGCCCTGCCGCTGCACACTGCTGGAAAGCGGTCAGGCGGACATGGCGAAGCTCGTGCGGGACTATGTGGATTCGCTCTCGGCGGACGAGCAGACCGATGAAGCGACCTACACCGCGCGCCTGAACATCTGCCGCACCTGCGATGACCTGCACAGCGGAACGTGTGCGCTCTGCGGCTGCTACGTCGAAGTGCGCGCCGCGAAGAAACGGCAGGGGTGTCCGAAAGTGCCGGAGATGTGGGGCGCGGAGGAAGCGGAATAGCATAGAAAGTCGCCGCCGGGAGGATGCAAAATGTCCTTCCGGCGGCGATTCTATGTGGGTGATGTGCATTATGCGCCATACAGCGCATCGTTTTTTGCTAACAGGTACAAGCAGTATTGATTCATGCTAATTCCTTCACTGCGAGAGTGCTCTGCCAAAGAACGGTGCAGCGATTTGGGAATGCGGAGCTTGAATTGACCAGAGTAAGCGGTTGGCAGATTCGGCTCATGGATAACAAGCCCCTCTTCCAATGCTGCCGTCAACCATGCGCGCTTCGCATCCTCTGCGTTCCGAACGACATCCTCCATCGTTTCGCCGCAGGTCAGGCATCCCGGCAAGTCAGGGTAGCTGCCAACAAAGCCGCCTTCATCAGAATCAGGGATGATTTCCAAAGGATAGGGCAAGGCCATATACTGTTCAAGCGTTTTCATGACGATTCGCCTCACTTTCAACAATATTGCGAACCATTTCGACATATACTTTCTTAATGGGCTCATGCTTAGGAATGGTGATTGGCTGGCAGCCGGGCTTGCGGAAGGTATAGTGACTACTGCCGCTGCGAGGGGAAAACATTTGGTAGCCGTAGTCCTCTAATACTTTATGCAGTTCATCGAATCGCAAGTCCTTTGATAAGGACAAGATTCGTTGCAATAGTTTTTCCCACTTCGACATCAAATCATCCCTTCCGCTTTTATTATAGCTGGTGTCATGGGTGGTGTCAAGAAAAAACGCGGTTTAACGCAAAATTTCGCTGCCGGAAGGACATTCCCCATCCTCCCGGCGGCATTTTATATATCCAAATTAGTTCGCAATCATCGCCTGCGTTTCCGCCCAGCCCTTTTCCACCGTCTGCTGGTGGCTCATGGCGTAGGGGCCGATCGCCGTTACCTGCGCCTGCGTGCGCGGGAAGTGGATGCACAGGTGACCGGGGAAGTTGTTGTCCGTGATGTGCTGCACCTCGTGCGGCATGGAGTGAGTCGTTGCCATACGAACCGTGCCGTCAGCGAAGATGACCCAGACAGCTTTGGGCGTCCATGTGTTGCCGCCGAATGCCTGTTCCAGCTTCGTCGTGTCTGCCGCGGTCAGCGGTTCGGCTTCGGCGTGCTTGCCGTAGGAGAACATGTGAACCTGCCACGAGATGCCCGTGGAGTAGTCGTAGACCGTTGCGTAGGGGTACTGGCGGCAGGCGCTGCGCACCGTCGAGTACCAGTATTCGTAGACGACGTTCTCCGCGCTGACCTTCGTGGTTGTGCCAATGTCGTTGGAGATGTTCGGGGTGGGGGTTGCGGTGGTGTTCGGGCGCGCGGTGTTCTTGCCAGTGGCGCTGCTGCTGTTGAGCGACGCAATTGTGTTCTTGCCCGCAACGCCGTCCACATACAGGGCGTTCGCCAGCTGGAAGTCACGCAGCGCCTGATACGTTTTGACGCCGAAGATGCCGTCCGCAGAACCCGACGCGAGGTAGCCAAGGTCAATCAGCCGCTGCTGCATTGCCTTGACCGCCGTGCCGTTGTCGCCCCGGTGGAGCGCGGAGGCGCTGGCAATCACCGATGCGGCGGAGGGCGTATTCACAGGCGCAATCGTCGGCGCAGGGGTCGGGGTGGCGGCAGAGGCGGAGTAGAGGGCAATCAGCGTTTTGTTGCCCGCCACGCCGTCGCGGGTGAGTCCATTTCGCTTCTGGAAGTTGTAGACGGCTTCGGCGGTCGCTGTGCCGTAAATGCCGTCTGCCGTGCCGGAGAGGTAGCCGAGGGTAATCAGCCGCTGCTGGAGCGCGCGGACGGTTTCGCCCGTCATGCCGCGGCGGAGGGTGACGCTCACATCCACCGATGCGCCCGCCATCATGCCGTCGCTGCCGATTGCGGTTGCGGAGTAGAGCAGCACCTGCGTGTCATAGCCCGCGACACCGTCCACCGACAGCCCGTTCATGCGCTGGAAAGCGCGGATAGCCGCTGCGTCGTCCGCCATGCAGACCCCGTCGCGGCGGGAATTGTAGTAGCCCAGCGCCGTCAGCCGCTCCTGCAAACGCAGCACCGCGTCGCCGCTCGTGCCTTGGCGGATGGTAACGACGTTGTCCTTCGTGATGGGCGCGGGGGTCGGAGTCGCTGTCGCCAGCGGGGTGGCCGTTGGCGCGGGGGTAACGATATAATCCGCCGAAATCGCCAGATAGCTGAACAGCACCTGATAAGTGCCTGCACCTGCAATGCCGTCGGCGCTCAGACCGTTCTTGGCTTGGAACTCCTTCAGCGCGTTCACGCTCGCCGTGCCGAAAATGCTGTCCGCGACGCCGGAAAGGTAGCCCAAATCAATCAGCCGCTGCTGCACAAGGCGCGCGTCATTGCCGGTTGAACCCTTGCGGACGGTCGCGGCAGGGGTGGTCAGCGGGGGCAGGTCGGTCGGCGCGGGGGTTGTGGTTACGGTCACCTCCATGGTTGGCAGCGTACCGGGGGCGGCGGCAGCGCTCATCAGCTTCTCCTGCGTCGCCGTGCCGCACGCGCCGTCGGCCTTTAAGCCGTTCGCTTTCTGGAATGCCTTGACCGCAGCTTGCGTCGCTACATCGTACACGCCGCTGATTTCGCCGTCATAGTAGCCCAACTGGGTCAGCCGCGTTTGCACGGTAGAGACGAGCACGCCCTGGTCATGCAGGCGGATGGTGATGCCGGAGAGGGCGGGAAGCGTCTTGATGGAAACCTTCGTGCCGGAGGAATTCTTGGGCTGACCGTGGAAAATCAGCGCTTGCAGATTCGCGTCCGCAATGCCGTTCATGGGCAGGCTGTTCATCTTCTGCAAAGCGATAACCGCCTGCGTGGTGGTGGTACTGTAAGTGCCGTCGGGCGTGCCGGTCAGGTAGCCCAGTTCCGCCAGCGCCTGCTGGAGCGCAAGCACCTGATTGCCTGTCGAGCCGTTTTGCAGCACTTTGTAGGTGCTGTCTTCTAAGATAGGCGCGCTGGTCGGCACAGCCGTCGGGGCGGCGGTCGGTTCCACCACCGTCAGCAGCTTCAAATACGCCGTCATGCAGTAGCCCGTTTTTTCCTGATACGTCACCTGCGCCCAGTCGCCGCTGACGCCGTGGATGATGACGGTCGCGCCCTTGGGGATGGTGGTCACGCGCGCGCTGGTGGTGGAGCGAGTCGTGCGCAGATTGACGGAGGATTTCGTCGTCGTGTAGTACGGGAAGCCATACGCGACGCTGCCGGATTCGGACGTGTTTGTCGTCACCTGCTCGGCGTATTGCTTGAAGATATAGCCGACTTGCCCGTCATAGGTGACGCAGAGAAAATTGCCGCTTGCGCCCTTGACGGTCAGAATCGTTCCCTTCGGGATACGGGCGATGATGTTGCTCTCCGCCGACGAGGGGCTGCGGCGCAGGTTGGTATCCGCATTCACGGACGCGCTGTAGGGATAGCTTGTCCCCGCCGCCAGCGAGAAGGCGGTCAGGCTGCCCAGCAGACAGCAGAGCGCCAGCAGGCAGCACAGGAATCGGCGTGTGGTAGATTTGGTCATGAGCCCGTTCCTCCTGAAAGTAATACTAATTCTCATCTAAACCATGTCATTCGCACAGCATCTTTTCCGCCCCGG
>OGYC01000504.1_pt1 | contig 41798 bp, 35 predicted proteins | sample 1576461 | NCBI WGS metagenome assembly OGYC01 (sample SAMEA3541569, study PRJEB24748) | human gut metagenome | biome: human gut; feature: human-associated habitat; material: faeces | place: China | collected 2012 | reverse complement strand
CCGCCACCGTGAAAACGGAAGCTGCACATCAAACTTATACATTATGAATGAGGTCAAATAGCAAACGCGGACGCTCCCCGCCAAGGGGAACGTCCGCGTGTTTGCTGTCACCAGCGCCGCGACACCACGGCGCAGCTTGAAGGGTCAACTCTAGCTGAGAACCAATACAGAAAGAAAAATCTGAATCTAAGAAAGGATGTTTCTATGCGAAAAATCAAGTTCATATCCATTCTGCTGGTGCTGTCGATGCTGCTGACGGTACCGGTTTTTGCTTTTTCCACAGGCTTTACGGACGTGTCGGAGAAAGCAACTTACGCGGAAGCCGTTTCATATCTTGCCGACGCTGGCATCCTGAGAGGAACGGCATCCGGCAAATTCGCACCGAATGAGAAAATTACAATCAGCCAATGGGCAACGATGCTCTGCCGGGCGTTTGACACCAAGCCGGAAGGCGCTTCATGGCAGGAAGCAGGAACGAATGCTGTTCAGGAGGCTGTCCGCAATGGCTGGTTAGACCCGACTGCGGTTTGGGATAAAAACGGCGTTATCTGTCGCGGTAAACTCTATCGAACTGCATTTGCGGCAGCCGGAATCCCACTCTACGATGCAACGCTTTACGGTCTTGACTGGCTTTCTCCCGGCGAAAATGCTCTGCGTGTCGTCAAAGAGCTTGGGCTTTGTGCTGAGAACAAGACCGCAGCGGAGCTCGTTACACGCGCCGAAGCCGCACAGCTTCTTCATGCCGTTCTGACACAGACGCTGACCGTTGTACCGCCCGATACGCCGATCACGGTCGAAAACCTGACGCAGTGGAATGTGAACGCATTCCTGATGGAACTCCGCAAAGTCCCCCAGCCGATCCTCGACGCTTTCAAGGAAAATGGCTGGACGTTCGTGATCGGCACGGAGTACCTCACAGCTCTCAGCCGCAAGCTCGGCGTGAATTGCATCGGCGCGGCGGCATACACAGAGAAGCGGATTTACGTTTTCGAGGCCAGCGCGATTCTGCACGAATTCGGACACTTTCTTGATTGCACAATGGGTTTCCCGCAGGAGCATAATGGGACTCGTCAAAGCAAGACTCTATAAGACACAAAAACTACACTTAACTGTTTGGCCGTTATTGATATGTTGGCCAGCGACCAAGAGAAGACTGCTGCCGTTATGCATCGGCGTAAGCATATAGCAATTGTACTATGTGTATTTCTTATATGTTTCTATGTATTCACGGAACAGCTGTTCTGAAGATGGCATTGTATTTTCCAGCGGCCATTCTTCATCCTGTTCAGGTGAAAGGAAGTAGCTTGCCAAATCTGTCAAAGGCCCACAGAACTCTTTTGCCCACACGTTGGTTCCAGCACCATTCGGCACCAGTTCAAAGGACACGCAATGCAGCATATCATCAGATACTTCCAACACTGCTTTTGCTGGTGCCTGCATAGCGCCGCTGTCCGTATAATGTTCCGTACCATCGCAGCCATAATAAAAATGATAGCACACGTGGCACACAATAACGGTTTTTTCGGCTTCTTCGTATGTGCCATAGACCCCAATTTCCGGGATGCAAATGTCCGCATTCGGTGTTCGATTCCGTGCGGCAACAGCGGCATCAAATAGCACCGCGTCCCGTTCTGATAAATCAAATTGCTCAGAGCAAGGATTTGGGAATATCAGAGCGGACGCATCTTCACTCTGAGCGGATTCCGTGGTTGCTTCGGAGGATTTTTCAGATGAGGATTTCGTCGCTGTTTCGTCCTGCATTGTTCTGGTATTGGCTGTAGCGCTTGCCGGCTTATCGTACACAGGCATTGATATTGCCGTATCAGAGGAACGACATACGCAAGATGTTAAACCAAAAATCAACACAATGAGAAGCGAAACAGCTGCCAAATGTTTTTTTGCCATATCTAAATGATCTCCAAAAATTAATATACACGAATATAGAACTGATGGCTGTTTGCAACATCGTTTTCGGATGTCGGTTTTGCGTAAGTAACAATTCTGTATAGGCCGGTTTCGGTGAATTCATATTTATCCATGCTAATTCTGCTACAATTATATTTCGTTGTGGTTGTATACGCTCCAGAGGGCTTGAATACACGCATCGTCATCTTGTATTGTGTCCCAGTTGCAAAACTCTCGATAGTCTTTTCTGTATTTTGAGCTTGTGGCGGCATCAAAGTTCCTTATAATGCCGAATCATTCTTTTAAGCAAATAGTTTCACTCTCTTGATTAAGACGCGTTTTCAATTATTACTTGAATTAGGTTGCCAGTATCAGAAGTAATTTCTAGGATAATATCGCCATTTTTCTCGTCAATGACCCAATAGGAGAATTCTGTGCAATTTGCGCGCAAGTCTTCTATGGTCGTATTTTCCGGGATTATCGTCATCTGCATATTCATAATCCCGCTCGAAAAAAGCCGGTAAAACGCCAAATTGGTTTCTTGTATTAACTCTGGATCGCTAAGATAGTTCACTGTTAGAAAAAAATACGTTTTGGGTCTCGAAGCATAGCTACAATATACTGTTTCTCTATAGGGTGCGTAGTATAGTAGGTGTCATCTATATTACTTTCCGCCAAGATAAAATTCACAGGTGCCCCAGTTCTTAAAAAATACAACCAATTTTCCAAGGATGATGCCGATGTTATGTAATTTAAATCAGTGTCATCATATGTAAGCATTAACTCCCATGCAATTAGAGCAATTGCTTTATCGTTTCCCGAAAAACTCACATTTTGATTATCGCTGACATAACAAAGGGATTCATGGTTGATAATATACTCAAAACAATACAACGCCAATGGCTCAGTATTGCCCTTGAAATATTCTTCTAAATACTCGTTGTTTAGTAATATTTCCTCAATTCTTCTTACGGAATAATCATGGGGAGATTTTTCTTCAAGCAATACTGAGATATTGCGAACAAACTCCTCGGCATCATTAATAAAAGAACCCTGCCGCATCTTTCCGATATGCTCAGCCAGTGGTGTCTCCACCACCGGCTGAGTTGCCACCTCGACATTTGACGAAATTGCTCTGCAGCCTGACATAACAATTGCATATAGGATAACTGCAAGCATGGCAAGGATCACGCAATAGAAGCGCTTCATTGGAATTAGCTCCAGTCAATTTCTGTAACAACTCTATACCCGCCTGTATATCCGCAATCAAAGTTCAGATCAACGAATGTCGTTGAAGTTGCTGCAGTGTAGTATCCCAAATTGTTTGTAAATACTGTGTACCCACAAATTGAAATGAGATATGGTCTTGTTGCGCCAGCATATCCATCATCAATTGTGAAGCACACTTCATCGCCCTTCGACAGCGTTTTAATTACAGTTCCGGAACTGTTATATAGCTTTGCAGAGGCAAGTAACGTGAACGCAACTCTTTTATGTGTGCTATCAAACGATGCATCCGCGCAATAATTCGCAATGTGAACCCCTGTTGAATATATGGGGAGGCAATCTTCTGTATTGCTTCTGAGATACCAACCTTTCACCAGAGACACCGACGAGCCAGACTGTTTCCAGCCTCGAACTTCATCCCAAGCATAATCTCCAACTGTTACACTGGTTCCTGTAAACAACAATGCCTCGCCAGCAGAACAGGTCATTAGGCGGTCACTGTTTGCTGTTGCGTTTTGATAGATAATCAGCGTTTTTTGATTTGGATAAGCGAAGGTAGAATTGAAAATTTTCACACGATTGTTTGCGGACGTATCCCAATCATTAAGTGTTGCAACCTCATTCTGCTGTTCAAGCGAAAATGTTTCCTGAACCATATTAGCGGCAGGAATATCTGCATTTTCAATTTCAGAAAGGAGTTCAGGGTCGTACTGAACAACAAGCGCATCATAGATATAGAAGACATCATTTTTTGTTTCTTCAGCGAACTCAAAAATATCATCCATGCTGATGTTATCTTGCGTCAAATAATTGTAGGCATGAATGCTTCTGTCTACTGCATCAACAATACAAGAGAAAAATACCTGCGAATGTATGCTTGTACGCTCGATTTTCAGAGCCGATGCATATTCCTCATAGCTGCTAACCGCAGCTGCGTTAAATCCTCGAATGAGAATAATATGCTGCGTCCTTGCTAAATCGACAAGCAACTCTTCGTCAAAGAGTCCTTCCGCGTTTGCGTCAATGACAATTGCGGCATATGGATTTGCGCTTGCAAGTGCAGTGACTTCCTCCATTGTTGTCACAAGGTAAACGCCCACGTCATCATTTACGGGAACTTGTGCAAAAGCAGCATCTGAAACGAAGTAGATAATCGTTTCAACAGAAAAATACTGAGACGCTTTCAGCGGATATTTGTACACGTCGATGCCATTAATACTATAAGCCTGACCATTGACAGACATTTCGCTTCCCAACGCCGGAATAGCCAGCGTGAAGCAAAGAATAATCGCTAGAATGAGTGCCGTGATTTTCTTCATAAGTAACCTCCTGCTTTTTTACGATATGTTTCCTATCGACGTATTACCTTTCTTTGAAATGATCCCCCCTTATTCAATCCTCAAACAATGTATCCACGACCCAAACCGGGAGGAACGACAGATCTTCTCCCAAATCCTCGCGCGTGATGGTCCATACGGACGATTCTCCTGTCTCTGGGTTGAGCGTCAGCTCCTGCACAAGGACCTCTGTGCGCTCATCGGAGGCGGTATATGCAGCCCACCAGATAAAGTCGACGTACACATTCGGATCTCCGGGCGTCGGTTCCTCCGTGCCATATGGCGCATTGTTTAACCGCAGGATCAGCGTATACGAAAACGGCCAGATTTCTTCGTTTTCACGGATGTAGGAAACGATCTGATCTCGTGCAGCAATGAGATCGAAGTCGTAATGGCTGCCCTTGTCCAGAGAGCACAGATAGTTGTCTACCGCATCTTCCCATGTCCCGTGATGATCCATAACCGTATCGATTGCGGCAAAGGAAGCCGGATACTGCGCCTGCAGTCCTGCTGCGTCCGCTTCATGAATGTGTCCGAATGCCCAGATAAACCAGGTCCGGAACCATTCAAGCGGCGTCTCGGCTTCCAGCTCCAGATCTTCCGGCCCAAGCAGACTCCGGAACACCTCAAACGCCATACAGGACAGATCATGATCGCCCCACGCGGTATTCTGAAGACTGAGGCTGTCAAGCCCGCAGTAAAAGCTGCCAATCAGCTGGCTGAGTACTTTCTCTTTTTGCGCCGTGATTATCTCGTATTCCGGGCTGCTTTTCCAGTCATCCAGCGTCTGAAGTGTTTGAAGAACCGCACAAAGATTTTCATAGTCGCCGAGATCCGGAACTGTACTCTGCGGTTCTTGTTCCGCGTGTGATTCTTCCGACAGCGCTTCTTCCGCTTTTTCCGTCGGCTCGGTTATTGTTTCTTCCGTAACTGCCGAATCCGACTCCGGCAGACGGATATCCGTTTGCTCTTGCCGTTTCTGACAGCCCGTCAATACTAGTAGAACGCAGAGCATCGTAAAAAATGTGTGTTTTTTCATTAAGGCCAATCCCCTCGATCAGATCGCTTTGCGCTTACAGATCCCCTAAAATCTTTCTCACAGCTCGAATGACCTTTTCTTTGAATTGCCTAGATGTAATATCCTGAGAATTTTTGGGGAATGGAAGTTCAACAAGTGCAGATCGAGAATTTGCGCTCAAACTTTCAGCATAGTTTGTAATATAACCTTTGTTGGAATTTGATTTATGCAAAAAGAGGAATTCATCAACAAATGGTTGGCTCAGCTGCGCGTCGCCGATAACCATATTCTGCCATCCATGAACATCAAGGAAAGAGATATCGCCATGTTGCTGTGCCAAGTTGTCCAGATAATTTTTAATTGCAGCAGCTTCTATCGCAAGGCAAGACGTATGGCCAGTGTAGTTTCTACGATTCGTTGTTTCGGAAAATCCAATGGGGAAGCATCTATTCATATCAATGCCGCCTGCAGCTTGTATAGAAGCATCGCCGACATTGGCTCGACCTGGTCCGCAGTGTGTATAGCCATGCAAAATGCCATCCGGATTTGCAACGGGAATCACATACAAGGACCAATTAGTTGCCCAGGGCTGGCTGGAGCGGCCTTCCATTTCCTGAATTAGCCCATTTGCAATCTTGACCAATTCAATTCCATCAGCTGCCCATGCATCTTCATATCCATGAATTGCAAATAATGCAATAAGCGCCTTAGAACCGTTTCCGATTCTATATGAGTTAATCGGATGCCCTTTAGGACTGGTGCAAATTAAGGCGGGTGAAATGCCAGTTGTTAGCGTTGGCAATACAATTGGTGATTGCAGAATGAGGCTGCGTTTTGCATAGCTTCGCTTCACTACATAACCATTTCCTGTGCAGTACTCAATTTCAGCATAGTCTGATTCATATGTTCGTCCTTCAAGAACACTGACCAGAGCTCCCGAATCAATCGATTCATCCTGCTTATATGTTTCACCCGGACCAAAAAACAAATTGATTTTAGATTCTTGGCTACTACCTCGCGCAATATACGACCCTTTTCGTTCACTTAAGATTGCTCCACTGCCACGAATGTCTGTTATAGATTCTTGCGGAATGTAGCCGCGTTTTCTTCCGTACTTAGTATTGAAGTCGATATAATACCACGCACGATTATATTGTCCTCGCTCGATTTGATCCAGAACAACCACATATTCCTTTCCAAAAACAGACGATTCAGCGGGATAGACCAATGAATCATCTGGACCATTGTAGACACTGCACGTTGTCTCTTCTTTTCTTACCTGCCCCAGTTTGCCACGTTTCTTTTCTTCGAGTTTATCGCTTTGTATATAGCCACGTTTTGTTCCATTGCTCGAAGAATACTCGATATACAAGAATCCGGAAGCTGAGTTTTCGATTACTGTGACGCTCTCGCCTGCTGCTACAGTTCCTGCCAGAGCATATGTCGTCATATTAGGGCCAGTATAGACTGTAGCGCTTGCCGTACCATTGCAATCCAAGTAGCCGATCCGCACTGGTTCATTGAGCACGGAGCCGACGCTTGCGTAGTTAGATACTGCATTTTTTGCAACATACCCACGCTTCAGTACACTTCCTGCAATATAGTCAATGCAGAAATAATCCAACTCTTTGAAGATGCATCGAACACCCTCGTCTGCCGAAACACTCCCAATTGAGGCATAAATGTCTGCAGATGGACCAGAGTAGACCGTACAATCGGCTTCCATTTTATGGGGAAAAGAAATAATATTACCAACAGACGTTGCAGGAACATAGCCTTGCTTTCGTCCGGCACTTGTCGCATAATCAATTAACTTAAACGTATTTGACAATATGTTTTCTTCACGAACCGGCATAATAATTTCATCCTCAGCAACACGCCCGATGTTAGAATATAATGTAGACGGTCCTGCAAATACGACTGCATTGGCGCTCATTGTCGCGTATGTAGAAATTAGAGAAACCGAATACGGCGCAACTCCATTTCCGATTCTTGTGAGATTGTCGTCCTGAATATATCCTCTTTTCCTCGTGCCTCCAGCCGAATACTCTGCTTGAAACCAAGCGGTCGAATCGATTACACCATAGGCCACAAGCACACAATATTCATATTGCGATAAACCACCCAGCAGAGCATAACTTGTTTTGGGACCGGCGTACACACTTTTGGCGGTATTTGTACGGGCCAATATTCCTTTAAGGTTTCGCACAATGCTAATTGGAATAAATCCGCGCTTCGCCCCACCACTTGTTGAGTATTCAATATAGTACCAATCGTTGACCGCTGGTAAAAACACAGTGAATGTTTCCGAGTGGGAAATCGTTCCGACACTCGCAAAACCGCTAGAGTTTGGGCCATAATACACAGGAGTTTTTCCCGGTGCAGTGCATACCCCCAAGCAGCCGGAATTGAACATTGCAGCCGTAGGGAGTCCACTCTCGTTTACAAACGATCCAACTGGAACAAATCCGCGTTTTTTCGTAGAGCCTGCCGTATAGGTGATGTAATAATAGTTAAGTTCTTTTGCATGTACTTCAACTGTTTCATTTGCATCAATACTGCCAACGCGACAATAGAGTGTATCACTCGGGCCAAAATACACAATCGTTGATGCCTTTGCTACCGCAGATTTTGACATATGATTCTCCTTTGAATTGAATTAAGGATTACTCCCTTTGCTATATTTATGTCTATAATACGCGAAATGGGGACACAGCGTCCCCAAAATTCTTCACAGATGTTCAGCTGATTACCTAGGACATAAAAAGAGGGCAATTGCTTTTGCTTCGCAATTGCCCACTTTTTGATTGGTTTGAACTTGATGCCCCGTGAGGTCACTTTATACTGTGATAGTTTTCGTCGTGTACGATCTTGAATCGCCGCCACTTCCGTCAGAGGCGTAGAACACGACTACTGCATAATAGGATTTGCCCGAAGTGCCCGTATATGTGACGGATGCTGTTTTACGTCCGGTGTCGCTTCCCATAAGATACTCATATCCGTCTGTCGTATAAGAATATGTAGCAACGTTTGTTCCACTGGAGGTATAGATTTTAACCGATTTAATACCGATCGTTTTCATTCGACCAGTCCCAGTGATTGAACAATCCACGGTTATTTCGTTGCCAGAAGAATAAATCACCGCATTATATGACGAAATATACTTGCTGGCACGAAGCGTTGCTGCCAAAGCGAGCGATGTAAATAAAGAGCAGATCAAAATGAAGGAAATTGCTGAAGTCAATACTCGTTTGCGCATATTATTCTCCTATCGATTGTATGATTTTGATGATTTCATCATAAGTCTCAACGCCCACTATATTGCATTCAATATTGCCCGCAGTCCATGCCACAAAATAAACTCCATCGTTTGTCATGATATAGTACACTGTACCGTTGTATTCGTACTGTTCAGGATCATTGGTATCCTTTTCATATAGTAAATGATCCTGATTCTCGGAAAATACCGTATACAATAGTGTAATCGAAGAATCACCATTCCCTAAAAGACAATAAAGAGACACAGGCTGAGTTACCGCATTGTACTGGACATCCATTTCCACAAAACCATCAGGAATATAACTTGGCAAAATCGTCGTAGGTATGCCGTGCATTTCCATCTCATTGGCAATAGAGGTCAGCGGTGCGGGAATCTCTTTCTTGGAAGAAGGCACAGCTGTTTGTGTGTATTCTGCTGACCTGAAACCAAACGTCTCCTTTGTCCAGCTGGCGATTGCCCCCCATAAGTCAAACCCAAATGCATAAGCAGTTAGAGAGGTTGCCAGCAGAACGGCAATGACTGCCGCAAGGATGCGGGCTGTGCGAAGAACCCATTTGCGTGGACGCGTATTTGAACGCGGTGCGGGCCGGAGGATTTGCGTTTTGTCGGAAGTACCATTCAGCTGTGGCTCATCATCAAAATCAAAGAGCGAGCATCCTTCGCTTGAAGCAAAACGATAATTTTTGTTAAAAGAACTCCAAGCGTGATTGACATCTCCGAAATCAGATGACGGCCGCTCCTGATTGCGCTTTGCGATCACCCCCATAATATATAAAATTGCATCAGTATCGGAGTCTTCGCCGTCTGGGAGCTGAGAGTCCTGACGTAAAATTTCGTTCAATTCCTCCGTGCTCATCTCGTCAAACTTTGAAAAATCTCGATAAAAATGCTCTTTGGATTCCGACATCTCTGTGAACCCCCTTTGTTTTTATATGTACACAATTGGTTCGTTGGGGACATACATTAAAAATCTTTCTCAATTATTTTTTGAAGCTTCTTTTTTGCACGTTGCACACGCTTTTTGCAGGCTTCAACCGTAATTCCCAATTCTTCCGCAGCTTCCAACATAGTATATCGACGAACAACGATATTTACAAGAAGCTGAAAATCTTCTTCTCCTAGAGCATCTGAGTAGGCAACAATGAATTCTGTTGTCTCCACAGTTGTGCTTGCCTGCGGCTCATACGCAGACATCGCCGCAAGTAGTGCATTACTAAGTCTAGCCTCAGTTCGCCGTCTATTACGAATCACATTTTTAAGTGTATTGATGAGCCAACCACGTGGATTTTTACTGCTCATCAATCCATCTGGCTTAATACACGCAATTCGAAAAGTATCTTGTACAACTTCTTCAGCAAGTGCCTTGCTTCCCAGTGCACTCATCGCGTAGATACACAGACGGGTGTACATCTCCCGGTAAAGTCGCTCGATATATTCCTCTTCTTCTTGATTTAAACTCATGTTATATCCTTCTTGGCCAAGAGTCTTGCTCAACACTTTTTATTCCGATTTTGAAAATTCTTCAATACAAAGTTGAACCAAACGTTCTACTGCGATTATAAACGATTCGGGCTTATCCCTCAAGAGTGTCTCGATGTTTCGGATGCGAGCATCAGCTTGGTTTGGGTATATCAGATAATCCACACTTACGCCCAGGCAATTTGCTAGGTCATATAGTACTGAAATACTGACGCCTTTATTTCCGCGTTCGAGATTTGCATAAAATGATGTACTGATACCCACCTTTTCAGCAAGCTGTTCTTGGGTTAATCCATACTGTGTTCACAAACGCTGCAGATTCATTCCGATTATTGTAGCAATTCTCTTGTCCATGTCAACCACTCCTTGCGGAATAATTATATTTTCCGCAAGAGATAGCCGGAACAATCCAAAGGAGTGCATTTTTATTTCCGCCAGAAATATTCTTTAGATTTTTCAATTAATTGTCCCCATATGCTACGATATGAACATAATTAAGTAGATAGCAAAAGAAAATATAATCGGGTAATCGAAGCAGGATAACGGCATTTGCAATACTTTTTTCAGCGTGCATCATTCGGATACTTGCGGAACAGCCGAACAACGTCATTACTGGCTGTATGATCTTATTTGGAGCAATTAACATCGTTGCGTTTGCTCCGCTGGAGTCGCCGGAAAAACCATTGGACAGCGACCAGAAAAAACAATACAGCTGCATTTCAATCGTGATTCTAGTTGGGCTAGTTGCGGCGGCGGTGCTGGCCAACCTTCTTAACCTGCATGGGCTGGAAAGCGTGGCTGCGGTTAGTCTTGTCCCGGAGGGAATCCTGCTAGCTTCTGGAAGAATGCAAGCTCGGCAGGCAAAAAGATAGTCGCAACAGCAGCATTTTCTTGCAATTTTGCAGGAATCATCCGCAGTTTTGCATGAACGGTTGAGAAATGCAGGGTGAGCTGATACACCTTAAACCGTAGGAGAGACAAGAAAGACTGCGCGGCAAACGGCCGAGCAGACGATTGCAAACAATGCTGGGCGAAATCGCCCGGCTCAGAGAGTCTTTATATCCTGATCCGAACGAACCCTCCGGTTATTCCATTCACAATATTCCGGTTGAAAGCGGAACTGCTTCCAAAGCTTCCGTTAATCAGGCCAACGGCAATGTAACCTGGACATGGGGAAGCCACAACAATACGCTGACCTATCGTCCTTCGAGCGATAGCTTCCTTGGAACAGGGCGAGCCACTTATTTTATTGGTACATATGGTAACCGAAATAATCGGTTGCAGCCATATGATTGCGCAACCAAAATGGCCTATGATTATTCTAAAGTGGGCGGCAAAAATGTTCAGATTCGGAATTTGGACACCGACGAGGTCTTTACCTACTATCAGGCCGATGTTGGCGCATTGCCCGATGCAATTATCGACATTTGGGGCGAGGACAACATCCGCGAGCTTGCAGGAACCCCGGATGGAGCGCCGACAGATAACGCAAATAATGTGAGATATTACCACGAGCGGTTTTCTGATCAAACAGCCCCTGCCAGATAAAAACGCTTAGAGAGGATATCCGCCTCTGCTCCCGGCAGAGGCGGATGTCCTGCCCTTTTTGAAACAGGAGGAGAGACATGAAAGTAAAGCAATTGATTGCCATTCTTCTTATGCTGCTGCTACTGACGGCGTGTAGCGCAAACACCGACCTTGACCGTCCGGACGAAGCAGGTCCATCGGAACAAACGTTCAACATGGACGCCTCTGCCGCTGAACCGGAAGACGGGGCGGAAAAACCGACGCCGCCAGAGACCGCGACGCCCGAGGAAGCCCCGGACGCAGAACTGGTGGAGACGCTGCTTGTCACTGTGGTAGACAACATCAACGGCGAAAATACGGATGACGGCGTGGAGCTAGTCATCTATGCTTACGATGAACAGTCGCAGGCGTTTCGGGCAATCTTCAAGACGCCAATCGGCCCATATGTGTATCCGGCCAATACGGTGGATTTTGAACACCAGATCGTCTACTACGCGTCTGCACGCCCGGACGAGACATATGACAACCTATATTCGTGTGATTTGAAAACAGGAAATGTCCAGCGGCTGACGGATGGAAAAAATGCGTTTAATGATCTTCTCTTTGTGGATGGCACGCTCTATGCCAATGTGGCTCGGGAGTTCTGCACAACCTGTCAGCCCGCCCGGTTTGACCTTGACAGCCAGACGTTTACCTATCGAAATGAGGCCGACGACGATACGTGGCATCAATCCTTCTCCTATGACGATTACGCAGACGAATTTTTGATCCTCACTTGCTCGGATGCGGAAATGCGGACACACCGCGTCGCGGCGGAGACACATATCCGGCCTAAAACAATTTCTTTGATCGACGCAACATTTGAGAATGTCACACCTCTGTTTTTTACGGAGGATTTTGAAATCTGTCTGACCCGACGGCTGAATGAAAACACCATTCTGATGACAACAGAGCCACAGATGGTCAGTGGAAAGCGCACACTCAAACGTCTGGACATCACCTCGCAGGAGGTGGAGGATGTGGCAATTCCCGGAATTCAGCAGGTTCATATGTTCTATCCTTCCTTGGACGGCAATACCCTGTATTTCGTCGGCCAGGCGGAGGGCAAGACAATCTGGAACGTTTACCGCTATGCGCTAGACACGCAGGAACTGACGCAGCTCACGTTCCCCAAACAGCCCGACCGGATCATTGACATACAGATCACGCACCAGCCCTGCGGGCCTGATTTTTCACGTGGATGTTGCGTCCTCGAAGACGAAGGCCTAAAAAAATAACCTTTTGGATTACGCACTGACAGAGTGCAGTGTTCCTCAGGCAAAACAAAGAAGACGTAGTCCCGAAACGGACGAATCAATCAGTATCTAATGGAAAATATGGAACCAAATGAATGCCATGAAAGGAAGGACAACTATGAAAAAGAAAATCCGTATTTTTGCCCTACTTTTGGTTGTAGCGATGCTCTTATCGGCATTTGCCTATGCTCATGAAGAAACGGACAGCGCGAAGATTCACTTAACAGGTGAAACGTTGAGCGAAGCCGATGATGTTCAAGCTATCGGCAACCGAGCTATCTTTATTTCTACGCAGAATAAGATTGCCAGCGTTGATGACTCGCAACAAGAATATGTTGCAGAGTACGTGCCAGAATACCAGATTGAATTTGCTATACCATATCAGAACAAAGGCGTCATGATTGGCAGTGAAAAACCGACTATGGTCGCGTGCCCTAACGCATTGTGCAAGGATGAATATGAGCTGTCATGGGAGGGCACGTATGAGTACTTTGATTTGACCACAGGCGCAGTTCGGGCCATCCGTGACCCGAACACATTTTACATTGCGGCAACAAGTGTTGGCCTCACAGATCAGTCAAACTATACAACCACCATAAACGGAAAAAGCATTCCTAACGCGCAATATCCCGCAGGCGGCACATATAGCGGATCGACCAGCACGAGTTTTGGTACAGGTTCACAATGCCACGGATTTGGGCTCTATATCTATGACTACTTATTTGGAAGCAGTGGTGCAAAATGCTCTCAGGGTTTTGAGTATATCGGAAACTATACTCAAACGCAAATAAAGAACAAACTTCAGTCTTTTGCTCTTGGAACGCTGCTCAGAGTTAGCTACAGCGGCAGCACGTCAGATGAGCATACAATGATTTTGGTTGGCAGAGACAGCACTGGCGTTATCATCTACCATGCAAACTGGCCTGATAACGGCACTGTAGCAATTTCACATGTGACATGGAGTGGATTTGCACAAACGTTCCCCTACTTGGATTTTATTATTTGTCCGCATAATGTGAATGTCTGGAAGCCATATTCCTCGACGCAGCACAGAGGAGCATGCACAGCGTGCGGGACTTATCTTTACGGAAGTCACTACGCACAAGTCGGTGGTATGGGGACTTGTCTGGTCTGTGGCTATTACGGAAATATGCCAGGATTGACCAGTACAGGTCATGAGACAGAATGATCGCGAGGTATGTTCTATGATAGGAGTCGTTACTCTGCAGCGAAAAAGTGTGATGTGTCTCCTGCTGCTTGTGATTGCGGTGTTGATGCTGAGCGGTTGCCATCAACAAAGTCGTAGTGCGCAGCTAGATATTGCTGTGCAGCAACCGCCAGGGGTGGAGCAGCCCACTGAGGCACAGCCTACGCCGCAAGCGCGCCCAGCCAAACCGGAACAGGCAGAAGATCCGTCATTTCTCTCTCCTGAAAGCGACGGGGACTACGATCTGGTATTCTTCTTTGCCACAGCGGACATCGGCGATTATGAATTTTCCATCGCCCCCGAGGGCAGCGACGATTGGCAGAAGCTCGACGAGGCGCACTGGCTGGGAACCTGCGGCCAGTCAGAGGAGCACAGCCGGGTGCATCAGCAGCCCTCGCATATTTCAAAGTTCGGATTCCGCTTCGCAGATGAAGCAGACGGACGCTATCAGCTCAGGACTACGACGGTCGGGGTGACGCCCGCTGAGGTGCAGGAGCTATGGTCGTTTGAGATCAAGGATCAGACAACGCTGCTCGTCGTGGGAAGCGACCCGAAGACGGGTAAGCAGCTGCCGGAGCTTCTGCCCATGCGGCGCTGCGCCGACTGCCCGCAAAGCTGGTTTTTCCAGGAGGGCGATCCCGCCGAAGCGGGGCCGGAGGTCATCGACTGCTGCTATGTTGCCCTGCCGAATGAGGAGGCGGCCAGCTATTTCCTTGCCCCGGAGGGCTGCGAGGATTGGATTGCCGTGAGCGCGGAGGCAAGCGATGGCCTGTGTGAAAACGAGAAAATCCACGGCGAAGGCTACCGTCTGCTTCGCGTTCCCCTTGACGCAGACGCGGAAGGTACGCGCTATCAGCTTCATCGGGAAGAAACCAACAAAGTCACGGCCACATGGCACGACATTTGCATCACGGACGATCACACCCTGCTTCGGGTGTACAGGCAGCCGGGATCAGCGGCGTGGCAGTCTGCCTGGTGCGCGGGGGAAGAACTGCTGCTGGTGGAAAGCTTCGCCCGCTGCGGCGAATGCCCGAAAAACTGGCCGGAGGGACGCCGTCAGAAATGCGGCACTACCGCCCTGAGCGCAAACGCAGACGCCCCTGTTGGAGAAAGCGTCTGCGGAGATCTGGAATTCTACTTTGGCGCGGACAACGTGGGCTGGTACGAGTTCTCCATCGCGCCGGAGGGAAGCGATGCGTGGGTCAAGCTGGATGACGTGTGTATAGATCGCGGCTGGAGCGCGGACGGTTACGTCTGTCCGTCTAAGTATGGCGTCCGATTTGAAGAAGGCAGCGGGCTGTATCAGCTCCGCGCCACTGTCAAGGCCCCGCTGCCGTTTGCAATATCGAACATCTGGCACAACCTGCCGTTGCAGCCGAAGGAGGCGCTTCTGTATGTGGCCTGCCCGCCCGGAACCGAGCAGTGGCAGGAAGCGATTGCTGCGACACAGGCCGTGATCGTAACGCAAATGGAGCCGGAGGGATTGAGGGAATAAGCTATAAGAATTCCATCGCATAAAGCAGGAGGAAAGAATGAAAACAAAGCAACGATATTTTGTTTTTAGTTTTCCTGCTGTCGGCACTGTCACCTGCTGTGGATGCATCAAATGGAAACGCAACTGACACGGAAGCGCAGATAGATCAAACGGAAAACGTAGTTTGTTATGAGACGTTCTTTCAGTAGATTCTATATTTTAATGAAGATAATCGAAGCAGGATACTGTCATGAACGCACAATTGATTGCCTTATAACAGTATGAGCAAGTGAATACTTTCCGTCCACGAGTATTGTGTCAAACATTCTGCCCCGCAGAGAATTCTGTCTCTGCGGGATTTTTCATAATTGAGCAAGCGCAGATTTTATGGGATCCGAGGGAATCCTTTAAAATCTGCGCTCTTTTCATTTTCCGGGAACGAAATAATACAAGCCCCCCGAAATACCAACAGTACTTGCACTTCGCTGCAATCTTACCACCCATCCGCGCCCCTCCGTTTCTGACATTTGCCCATCCGCGCAAATGAAATTCAGAAATGGAGGCAGCAATATGCTGATTAAAATTGTCCAAAATGGAATCGAATCGGACTGGTTCCAGCTCACGAAAAAGGCCCACCGCGAACTGATCAAAAAGAAGCCGGAAGCGGCGGTTATACATATCGAGGATATTTACCCGGAATCTCCAGATGCCGGGCGGGTGATCCGGTTGGACTTCCGGCTGTTTACGGTTCTGACACGGGAATTCAAGCTGGAAGATCTGAAACAGGAGAAGCGAGATGAACGCCATGTGGAAAAGCTCCGGCTGGAAGCCAGACCTGCCAATGCGCCGGAGTTGGCATCAAAGACGCTGGACGAACAGTACATCCGTCAGGAGATCAAGGATCTGCTGGAGTCCGCGCCTGCACTTGCAGGGCTGACACCAACACAGCTGCGGCGATTCCAATTATTTGTCGAAGACGGTAAGTCATTTCGAGAAATTGCGGAAATCGAGCACTGCAAATACAGCACAGTGAAGGACTCCGTCGATGCCGCAAAAAAGAAAATAAAAAAATTTTTCAAAAGTGACCGCTCAAAACGCGATTTTCTGTCGGATTAAATAGAGGGACATTTACCTCGGTTGTTCTTTGAAAAGTAAAAATCCGATTCAACAGTACATCAGTTGGCAGAACCCGACGAGGGAAAGCGATTTGGCAGATGCGCGAAGACCACCTGTGCGGGAGCGATGCTCCTGCATAAAGACGGCCCAATAAGATGACGAGCGGTTCCATCCAGCCGGAAGCAGCTTTGGCAAGCTGTTTTGCGAAGACCCTGCCAACCTATAATGGTACACCTGTCCAGCCACAACGGAACGTAATGGGGGCAGCTCGGAGAGATCCTCGGAGGGGTGCAAAGCCCGTGAGCGGCGCCAGCCGCCATTCGGTTGCTGCCTTGGCTCCGGGAAGAAGCGTCGAACAGGAGCGAGTATCAAAATTTCAAAAGCAGGGGCGGCTCTGCGTTTTACAGAGCCGCCCCGTGGCTAAAGGAGAATCATATGAATCCAAACATTGATTTTTTAGGCATCTGCCAGCTACTGAAAGCACTCCGAACGGTCGGTTTTTCTGAGAATGAAATCAAAAAGATCGCACGGCGGATCGCTGTCGAGCTTGGTGCAAATTTCACACTTTATGCTTGATTTTTCTCCGTTTTGGTCATAGCTATTGCGCCACCGGTGTGATAGTGTGTGTTGCTACAGAGGGGGGTGAGAATATGGCAAAGAAGCAAACCAACGGAAACCTTGCGCTGGAACAGCAGCGCGTCATTGTAATCCCGGCGCACGATGAGATCATAGCGCGAAAGCTGCGTGTCGCAGCATATGCCCGCGTCAGCTCCTCCAGCGAGGATCAACTCAATTCCTATCGTGTTCAAAACCAATATTATTCCGAACTCATCTCCGGCAATCCGGATTGGGAAATGGTCGATATTTACGCCGATGAGGGCATCACCGGCACGTCGGTTGAAAAGCGCGAAGATTTTCAGCGCATGATGCAGGATTGCCGGAAAGGAAAAATCGACCGCATTCTGGTCAAGAGCATCTCCAGGTTCGCCCGAAATACAAAGGACTGCCTTGCGGCTGTCCGGGAACTGAAAGAACTCGGTGTCAGCGTTCTGTTCGAAGAACAGGGCATTGACACAGCCAGAGTGTCCAGTGAAATGGTCACGGCGATCATGGCATCCTTGGCACAAAAGCAAAGCGAGTCCATATCCGGTAACGTGCAATGGAGCATCCAGCATCAAATGGAGGCAGGGAAGTATAAGCTCCGCACAGCACCATTTGGATATACGGTTCGAAACGGTGAGCTTACGGTGAACGAAGCAGAAGCTCCGATTGTCCAAGATATTTTCAATGCCTACCTGTCTGGCGCAAATACAAAAGAGATTTGTGAATGGCTTAATGCACAGCAGGGGAGTAGCCGAAAGTGGCTGCGCAGGGAAATTGACTATATATTAATGAATGAACGCTATGCGGGAAATGCCATTTTTCAAAAGAAATATACAACGTCAGAGATGCCCAGAACAGTAAAGCGCAATCATGGCGAGCGAGCCATGTATTATGTATCGGACAGCAATGCACCAATTATTCCTCAGAATGTATTTGATCGTGCGCAGGAATTGCGCAAACGCAGAACCGTGAGCAGATCGGACGAGCCAAAAGTGTATTCTGGCAAAATCCAATGCAGCTGTGGTTCTCGCTGTCGGGCAAAGACTTCAAACCAAATCTGGTATTGGTCATGTGTAGTGCATGAGGAACAACGGAATGCCTGTCCCGTCAAGCAGGTACCGGAGGAAACTATTAACGCAGCGTTCTGCCGTCTGTACTACAAACTCAAACACCACGGAGAATCCATCTTCACGCAGATGCTCTCGAACCTCCCAAAAATCCGCTACAGCCGGATGCTATGGAGCGAAGACGTCATCTCTCTCAACAAGAAAATATCCGACATACTCAGTCAGGTTCAATTCCTAACCCAGCTTCAACAGATGGGCGGCGTTGATCCTGATACTTTTATCTCATCAAACAACAAACTCAGCGAACAGCTCCGCAGGCTGAAACAGGAAAAAGCAAGGCTTCTCGACACTGACAGCGACGATCTGGCGGATCGTACCCGCGATCTCATGGATGCGCTGGAGGATGGGCCGGATTTCCTCGACAGCTTTGATGCGGAGCTGTTCGATGCGCTTGTGGAAAAGATCATAGTAGACAGCAATGAGCGCCTGCGGTTCAAGCTGAAAAACGGCTTGGAATTGACAGAGCAGATTGAAAGGACGAAGCGGTAATGGGAAATCGGAAGCTGCCATTTGGGTATCAAATGCGCATGGGCGAGATCGTCCGGAACGAGTCGGAAGCCAAAGCCGTGCAGGACATCTTCCTGCAATACACGCTCGGCGCGTCGCTGAAGGAAATCGCAGAACAGATGAGCAAGACTGGCCCCGCCTATGACGAGGGCAAGAGCTGGAATAAGAATATGATTGCCAGAATCTTGGAAAATTCCAAGTACACCGGCGCAGACAGCTATCCGAAGCTGGTTGACATAAAATTATTTGAAGCAGCCGTCGAGAAGCGCCAGACCAAGCAGCGCCTGCCGGAGCGGACGCCTGCACAGAAAGCGCTCAAGCGGGTCTGCTCCAAACTGCCTACGCCGGAGATCGAGCAGCAGGTCGTACATCTGCTCGGCAGGCTGGCAGAGCAGCCGGAGCGCATCACACAGCCTGAAAAACAGTTTGCACCGAACAGCACCACGCAGGCTGAATTGGACGAGATCCTGAACACCCAACCGCTCGACGAGGACGCTGCCAGAAGCCTGATCTGCAAGCTGGCGCAGGAACAGTATGACGCCATCGGTAACGAGGAATATGAAACAGAGCGTCTGCGGCGGCTGTTCACGGCGTTCGAATGCACGGCAGAACTCAACGCGGAGCTGCTGCAAAGCGCCGTCTCTGCCGTGCTGGTGACGCGCCAGGCGGTGCGCTTGCAGCTCAAAAACGGACAGATCATTGGAAAGGAAGATCTCGGATGAACGAAGAAAAGCCGCGTGTCATTATCATCCCCGCTAAGCCGGAACTGGCACAGGAAGCGGCCGTCAAGCGGCAGCTCCGCGTGGCGGCGTACTGCCGCGTATCGACCGAGGAAGAAGAACAGGCCAGCAGCTACGAGGCGCAGTGCCAGTATTATACCGACAAGATCATGTCCAACAAAGAGTGGACGATGGCTGGCATTTTTGCAGACGAGGGAATTTCTGGAACTTCCACAAAAAAGCGCACAGAGTTTCTGCGCATGATTCGTCAATGCAGGCAGAAAAAGATTGATCTCATCCTCACGAAATCCATTCAGCGGTTCGCCAGAAATACGCTCGACTGTATCAACTACACGCGCATTCTTCGGCAGCTCGGCATTGGCGTCCTGTTTGAAAAAGAGAATATCAATTCCCTGCCGCCCGACAGCGAGTTCATGATCACCATGTACGGCGCGATGGCACAGTCCGAGAGTGAGTCTATATCAGGCAACGTCAAATGGGGCAAAAAACGTGCGATGGAGGCCGGGAAGGTCTCCATCGCATACAAAAATCTATATGCGTATGAAAAGGGCGCGGACGGAAAGCCAGCACCGATTCCGGCGCAGGCCGAGATCGTGCGGGAGCTTTACACGCGCTATCTTGCCGGCGCAAGCCTTCGGGAACTCAAAGACTGGCTGGAGCATGGAAAACAGCCTACCGTGGCAGGCGGCACGGCGTGGTCGATCACCGCCGTCAAGGGTATCCTGACAAACGAAAAATACTGCGGCGATGTGCTGCTGCAAAAGACGTTCAGCACAGACGTTATCAGCAAGAAAGTGGTCAAAAACACTGGACAGCTTCCCAAATACCTGATTCAGAACCACCATGAGGGCATCGTGACGCGAGAGCAGTTCCAGGCGGTGCAGGCAGAACTGGCGCGGCGCAGCGCCCTGAGAAGCGATTCCAAGCAGGCGGCAACAGGCCGCTCCTGCTACACCAGTAAATATGCCTTATCTGACCGGCTTGTCTGCGGCGAATGCGGCAAGCTCTATCGTCGGAAAACCCGAAATATCAAGGGCAATATCTATCACGAGTGGCGCTGCATCAGCCGATTGGATTACGGAAAGCGCTACTGCCATGACTCGCCGACGCTGCGGGAGATCCCGCTGCAAAACGCGATTCTGGCAGCGATCAACGAGGCCATGAGCGAAAAGCCTGTCCTGCTCGACCATATCAAAAGTGCCATGTCGCTGGAGCTGCTGCCGGTGCAGGGGCAGGCGATGAGTCTTGCCGACATCGACCGGCGATTGACGCAGCTCGATGCGCAGTTCCAGACCCTTCTGGCAGAGGCCATTGACGCAGAGGACAAGGAGAGCTGCAACGCGAAATTCGCCGAGATCCTTGCCGAGCAGACGAAGCTCAAAACGCAGAAAGAGGCAATCCTGCAAAGCAGCACCGACGCAGAGCGCACCTGTGCCCGCCTGGTGCAGGCAGAGCAGGCGTTGGAGAACGCCGTGCCCACGGTCACGGAATGGAGCGAAGGCACCGCCCGTCAGCTCGTCGAGCGCGTGACCGTCCTGTCTGCAAATGAGGTGCTGGTTCAGCTCAAAGGCGGGAAAGAGATTCACAAAAGATTGGAGTGATACGATGATCTACGCAACCGGCGATCTTCACGGCAACGCGCTTCGCTTTCAGCCGGAATACTTCCCGGAGCAAGCCGAAATGACGAAGGACGATTATATGATCGTCTGCGGAGATTTTGGCTTCGTCTGGAACGGCGACAAAAGTGATGACGCGCAGCTAGGCAAACTGGAAACGCTGCCGTTTACCATCCTGTTTGTAGACGGAAACCATGAAAATTTCGATTCCCTGAACGAATACCCCATCGAGCAATGGCACGGCGGAACGGTACATAAAATACGCCCGCACGTCCTCCATCTGATGCGCGGGCAGGCATTCGAGCTGCAAGGCAGAACGTTCTTCACAATGGGCGGTGCGCAGAGCCATGATATTGCGGATGGGATTCTGGATATGGACAGCCCGGATTTTTACAAGCGCTACGATGCTCTGCGGCATGATCGAGGGCAATTTCGCATCAACCACATTTCATGGTGGCAGGAAGAACTGCCATCTGGCGCGGAATATGAGCACGCCAGACAGACGCTGGAGCGGCTGAACTGGCAGGTCGATTATATCATCACGCACTGCGCACCGACCAGAATCCAGCAGAAGCTCAACCTCAGCTTCACGCCAGACAAGCTGACGGACTTTCTCGAAGAAATCCGTACCCGCAGCCGCTTCCACTACTGGCTGTTCGGGCATTACCACGACAACCGGATCGTCGATGAAAAGTACGTTCTTCTCTATGAGCAGATGGTGCGGATATTATAAGGGGATTATAAAAGCAGCACTTGACATTCCCTATTAAATAGGGTATCCTACATACGAAGAGGTGGCACAATGACACGGATATTTGTAGAGCTTCCGTCATTCCGAAAGGAATGGAAAGCAATGGGACTGGATGACGATGACCTTCAGAGATTGCAGGAGGAACTGCTTGCAGACCCCAAGGTTGGCAAGGTTATGCGGGAAACGGACGGCGTCCGAAAAATGCGCTTCGCGTTTGAACAGCAGGGCAAAAGCGGCAGCGTGCGTGTGATTTATGTAGATTTTGAGGTTCACGAAAAACTGTATCTGCTTACAGCATATCCTAAGAATGAAAAGGATAACCTATCAAAAGCCGAACGCAATACGCTCAAGCAGCTTGTCGGCATTTTGAAGCAGCAGCTCGATGAGAATGGGAGGTCATGATATGAGCGCTTTTGATAAAATCAAGCTGGGGTTGGAAGAAGCAATCGCCTATGAGAAGGGAACGCTTCCGGCGAAAACAACGCGGCTTACCATTGTGCCAGTTGAAACCTATCAGGCAGACGAAATCAAACGGATTCGCAATAGCACTGGTTTGACGCAGCGCTCATTTGCAGAGTACATGGGCGTATCGCCGAAAACGGTTGAAGCATGGGAAGCAGGGCGAAACCATCCGGAAGGTGCGGCATGCAGACTATTGGCACTGACGAAAGCTGACCCGCAGTTCCCGCAAAAGGCTGGGATCGTACTTCGATAATGGCAGCTATCATTCAAACAGGGCAAAGAAAAGCGCGGTCATAGCGACTGCACTTTTCTTTGCCCTGTCTGCTTATAGGAAGTAAGCGTGTTTTGAGATTTCAGGATAAAACCGGATAATTAAATGGCGTTTATCTCTCGACGAAGACTGACGAATCTGGTATAATTTCATACAGGAAAGCCAAACGATAAGCAAGCTGCGTAACAGATACGGGAGGTAAAAATGAGCAGAGATACAGAAAAGCTTCTGAAAGAGCTTCAGAGTTTCCTGATGCAGCATGGGGATGAGGCGGCAGATGAAGACAGCATGGATCGTCTGGCAGAGCAATTTCTATCGGAGCAGGGCATCCGCCCGTTCGATGAAAACGCTGCGCCGGAAACAGCCGACGATTATCTGGATCTTGCGGAGCAGGCCACATCCAGAAAGAAGTGCATCGAGTATCTTCACAAGGCGCTGGAATTGGAGCCGGACAATGTTGACGCGCAGCTCCAGCTGATCGTCCATACAATGGAGCACAAGGTGGATGAGCAGCTCCCGGCATTGCAAAAGCTCATGGAAACTGCCGCAAAGCAGCTGGAGCCGGAGGGGTATTTCAAAGCGGACGTTGGCGCGTTCTGGGAGATTCTCGAGACCCGACCGTATATGCGCGTCTGTTATACCTATTTTGACGCCCTGATCTCCTGCGGCATGATGCACCGGGCGATCGACGAGGGGCAGCGCCTTCTGGAGCTGTGCGAGAACGATAACCTCGGCGTTCGTTACCAGCTGATGCATCTGTACGCCTACATGGAAGATGAGATGCACGCGCTGGCGCTGCATAAGCAGTTTGACTCGTATGAGGAAACACAGATGCTGCTTCCGCTGGCAGTCCTGTATTATAAGCTGAACCAATTTGACAAGGCGGAAGATTATATCAAGCGGCTGTCCGCTATAAACAAGGACGCGAAAAAGTTCCTGCGCGCTGCGGCGCAGGATCGGCTGGAGGATTATTTTGACCAGCTGAATCCGTTTGGATATCAGCCGTTTACCATGGAAGAGCTTCTGGAGGAACTGATGAAGTCTTCGTATCTGTTTGACTCCGTTCCCTATTTCTTCACATGGGCGAGCAGCCGCCTTCGCACACAGACTGCCGCCAAAAAGAAATCCACCGGGAAAGTCGGGAGCAGCAAGAAATTATGAGCGAAAAAGCACGACTCTCGGTCGTGCTTTTTGTTGTCTAAAATATACGCAACGATCAGCGCGCCGTGTTCAGCAGCGCGGTCGTTTTCATATTGACGCCCATCAGATCCCGCTGTGTCTGGCGATTGGTCTGGCACATGGGCATGAGGAAGTTCACCGCTTTTCGGATCTGCTGAAGGTCGGACGAAGTGAGGGCATTCTGATGCAGATGTTCCAGCACCCGTCTGTAAGCATCCTTCAAGGATGCATCCACCGCAGGCTGGAAGAAATAGTTCGAGATCAGGCCGCCGATCAGGGCGGCTTCGGTATCCGTGTACTGCATCATGCTTGCCCTCCCGCAAAGTTTTCACACAACGGGAGTGATCATACCACAAAATCTTGTATCCGGCTATTCGCAAAATGACGAAATATACGATGCGCGCCCGCGCGGAAAGGAGAAGTCATGAACGTCAGAAAATCTGTCGATTACAGCGCCATGTACCGCGAACTTACGGAAATTCTCGCCCGAAATCTTCCGCAGATGGACGTAATCTATGCCATCGGTAAAGCTATCAGCCAGCAGCCGAAGAAAGGTGCGGCAGTCGCAGCGGCAGAGTTTTTGCAGGCAAATTCCCCTGACCGCACAGGCTTTTCCCCGCGCAACATGCGCCGGATGCGCGATTTTTATAAGGTCTATGAAAATGACGAACCGCTCCTTCGGCTGGCGATGAAAATTGGCTGGACGCTGAACGTGATTATCATGGAGGCGGAGCTGACAAGAGATGCAAGACATTGGTATCTCCGGAAAGCCAACGCGGGCGGTCTATCCAAGGCAGAGCTTCTGGAAATGATAGAATCTGCCGCACATTTGGAAAAATCTCTCGACGCAGCGCCAGATACCTGCTATACTGATAAAAAGCGGAAAGATTCTGCGCTGCGCAGGCATACTGCCATTGCATCGCGGCGGCAACCACCCCAATCACTATTTGTAGTTCCGTTGTACGATGTGCTTCTTCGTTTTATCCATAGGAAAAACCAAAGAAGCCTTCATGCACGATGTTAGAGAGGTACGCCAATGAACAACAAGCTCATGGTCAATGGCGCGGAGATCTCCGTGACCACGATTGATGATAAGGATTATATTTCCCTGACCGATATGCTGAAAGCAAAGGATGGCGACTTCTTCATCTCTGATTGGCTTCGGAATCGGAATACCGTTGAATTTCTTGGCATTTGGGAGCAGATCCACAACCCGGATTTTAATTATGGCGAATTCGCCATAATTAGAAGTCAGGCAGGACTCAACAGCTATAAGCTCAGTGTAAAGGAATGGGTCGAAAAAACCAATGCCATCGGCCTGAAGGCGCGTGCCGGGCGATATGGCGGTACATACGCCTATAAAGATATCGCGTTTGAATTTGGAATGTGGATCAGCCCGGAATTCAAGATCTATCTGATCAAGGAATTTGAGCGGCCGAAAGAACAGGAGCAGCAGCTCCTCGGCTGGGACATCAAACGTAATCTTGCAAAAATCAATTACCGTATCCATACGGATGCAATCAAAGAAAATCTTATCCCGCCGGAGTTGTCGGCGCGGCAGATGTCGCTGGTATATGCCAGTGAAGCCGATGTGCTGAATATGGCGCTGTTCGGCAAGACTGCAAAGCAGTGGCGCGATGAGAATCCGGGGCTGAAAGGAAACATCCGCGACTACGCAAACGTGTCACAGCTCGTGTGCCTGTCAAATCTTGAAAACCTGAACGCTGTATTTATAAGCGACGGTCTTTCGCAAGCGGAGCGTCTGGCGAAGCTCAATGCAATTGCCATTCAACAAATGCGTGTACTGACAGAGGATCATCGGATTTTGCAGCTGGAGGAAAATCCATCAGAGAACTGATTGCAATTTTCCACTTGTGCCGGTATCATATTTGCAAAAAAGCGAGATTGGCGCAACGAAATATCTGTTGATCCATAGTGTTCTGAAAACACATAAAAAGCTCTGAAATCGCTTGATTTCGGAGCTTTTTCTTGCATTTCGCAGTCAAAAAGTTCAACCATATTTTTGAAGTCACGTTTTGACCCAAACCGTGACCCAAACCGCGATTAAACTGCTCCCCAAGTCAAGGACAAAATAAGGTGACCCATTCCGCTAGCATGGATAGCTGCCGGTTGTCAGGTACTGGTAATACTCGTTCGGCGAGAGCTTTGCCAGATCCCACTGGTATCTGTCGTTGTTATAGTAGTCCATCCAGTCGTCGATTGACCGCCGCACATCCGCAAAGCACGTCCAGTTTGGAATCTTCTCCGCCAGCTCGTCCTTCATATGTCCGAAAAAGCTCTCCTGCGGCGCGTTGTCCCAGCAATTTCCCTTCCGCGACATTGACTGCCGCAGGCTACTGTTTTTCACGAGCTGAATGAACTTGATGCAGGTGTAATGGCACCCCTGGTCGCTGTGCAGGATTGTCTCTTTTTTCAGCGAAATTCCATGCTGATGCACCATTTTCTGTACCGTTTCCAGCACAAAATCCACTTCCAGAGACTCGCTCAGCACATAAGAAAGGACCTGCTTCGTACATCCGTCCAGGATCGTGGAGAGATAGCAGAACGCGCCGTTCAGCGGAATATAGGTGATATCCGTCAGCAGGACGCTTCGCGGTCCGTGCATCTCAAACTCCCGCTTCACAAGGTTTTCCGCCGTGTTGTTCGTCCGGATCGCCTTCTGCATCCGCCGGTACGGATTTGCCTTGCGGATCGGACAGACAAGGCCGAATTTCTTCATCAGCCGCCGGATCTTCTTTCCGTTCATCCGGACGCCGGTATGCAGCAGACGCATATGAATGCCGCGCACACCTTTGGCGTAACCGCGAAACCGGTAAGCCTCCAGAATCTGCTGGAAATCCGCCGCATCCTGTGCCTCCCGCGCGGCTCGTTTCTGCTCGGAGGAAAGCCACGCATAATAGCCGGAACGGGAAACGCCCGCGATCTCACACAGCTCGGATATTGTGAGAATGTTCGATTTTTCCATGCTTGTGTCCCGGATGATGCTGAATTTGAAGCTGCTATCTTCCATGCTCAGGTATCCGAATCCGCGCTTTCCGGCTGCCGCATAAGTTTTTTTAAGAATGCCATCTGCTGCTGAAGATACACGATTTCCTGCTGCATCCGGCGCTCACTCTCCCGGCGGGACATTTTTTCCAGCTCTGCCGCGCCGAACTGCTCCCTGCTGATCCGCATCCGGGATTTTGGCGCAGGCTGGATGCCCTCCGGTGATTTTCCCGCGCGGCGGATGCGCTTTGTGATGTTGTGGACGCGCTCAAAACCGAGCAGCTCCGGATCGTAGCCCAGCTTCCGCAGCGCCATGTTCCCGGTGCATCCCTCCACACTCAGCCGCCAGAAGGCTTCCTTGAACGCCAGCGTGAACGAAATCTGATTTTCCGTGACCTTCTCCGTGTACGGATTTGCACGCAGAAGCTCCTGTTCCGTCGCGCTGAATTTTTTCCTTGTTCCCATAGCCGTCTCCTTCTTCCTGCCTTCAGTATACCATGTTTCGCGCCGCTATGGGTCATTTCCTTGTCCACTTCCTGGGGTACAGTTTATTTGCCGTGTGGGTCAGCGTGTGGGTCAAAGTCGAAAACCGCAGCGCAGAAATTGCGCCGCAGTAATCAAAGAATACAGGTCGCAGCCATCCGCAAAGAAACCGTACAGCACACTGACTATTTTGCTGCTCGACAAATTACCAAGGGACTCATAGCAGCCTAATGCTGATATGTAAATATTTATCCGGAGAAAAACGAAAAAATCTTGAAAAGGCCAAATTTAACTGTTAATATTATGAAAGAAAATGAATAGGGGGAATAGCGAATGAAAAGAACGCTTGCGTCAATACTTGCAGTTCTGCTGATCCTGAGCATCCTAAGCCCCGCTGCACTCTGCGCAGAGCAGCAGGACGACACTCCGGAGATCAACAGCATCCTGCTCGACGCCATGCTGCACGGCGAGCGGCATTGGGTGATCGAAACGTTGGTGCAGGATTCCAGAAAGAATAACCCGCTTGCCATCCTGCAGGGAACGGGGGAGCGGAAGAGTCTTGCGCGTGAAGCGCTGGATACCTATGAGGGGGTCGACGCCAAAAGTGATACATATGCCGCGATATACAGAGGCATGGTAGACATTATGGAGAAGATCTATAACAAGGATGAATACATCAGCGGGCTGGCAGATGAAGCAGGAAATCTGATCGGCGCGGCCGCTGAGCTGTTCACCGGTATCGATGGCCTGAAAGACATGATTTCCGATGTCACAAAAAGTACCGACGAAATACGCTATGACAGGCTGCTGAAAGCGGCGCTGACAGAGGAATTCACAGCCACCAACGGCATGACCATCGGCAAGAATGAGAGCGATCTCATTTATTCCAGACAGGCGCGGGACATTGTAAATTATTTCGGCAGCTTCATCGCGCTGGTAAAGACCAACGTTGATACGCTGGTCGGCATGTCCGACGCGGAGGCGTTCACGCAGAAATACGTCACGGATTATGCCATTCCGTACCGTGACGCGGCGCTGCAGTATCTCACGTCAATTGATACGCTTTGCAAAGCCAGCGGAGGCGGGCTTGGGCACGCCGACAAGATGAAGCTCGTGTCTGCGCTGGCCTCACTGGAGGCGTACAGTATTCTGAAACCGGAGCCTACCTTTTCGGGCTTTTCCTACAAGGATTGCCTCGGCGAGTTCATGGTGGACAGCGGCGTGAAAGCGACATTCTCCCTTCTGAATAAAATATTCACGATTCAGGAGACAGCTCTGGATAGTTATTTGTATGTCAACAGCCTGCAGCGGCAGCGCGAGACGATCATTGGCCCGCTGCAGCGCCTTTCCGTATCCACAACAGATGGGGACATGAGCAGCTCCCTCGGCAATGTTGTCAGCATGCTGGATGAAAGCTACCAGAACCAGATGCTCGATTATAATTCCATTGTCCGCTATCTTCGCAGCAATGCGTCAACGAACAAATCGATGGTCAGTCTTGCAAAGTTTGCGCTGAAAAAATGCGGCGTTCTGACCGAGGATACGCTGGGCGGCGCAGTCCTTGCAAAAGCAACGCCGATCATTAAAATCACAACGGTAGTCGCGGATGAAGCAATTGGTCTGAAGGACACCTGCAAGAAGACGTATGAGTTGCGTCATTTGCAGAAACTGATCGATGCGATGGTCGCCCAATATAAGATTGATGTCGCGGCCTATGAAAAGGACAAAACGGACGAAGCGGCGGCAAGGGTGCTGGACGATCTGCTTTTGCTGCAGCGGCTGAGACTCTACGGCGAAAAGGTCGCCTACGGTCTGTGGTCCGCGCAGGCAGAAAGCTGGATCGGAAAGCTGTTCCTGCACGGCGAGGATCCGTCGTTTTATGAGCCCGTTTATCAGAACAGCGTGGATGAACTGATTAGTGCGTCCGTCATCCCCGCCATGCAGCCCCTCGAGGTGCGAAGTGGCGAACTGTGTACCATTCACTACAATCAGCGCGTGGGCTATTACGCTCTGATTTCGCCGAAGGACGCCGACTCGGCGGGCCGCCGGATCACGGATGCCGATGCGGCGAGCCGCCTTGCCATTGGCGCTGACGTGAACGGAATGCTTTCGGCGCAGCCGGTATCGGGACAGCCCCTGCATATCGGCTATCTGAATTCCAGCGGCAGCGTTCTGGTCGGCGCGATGGGCGGAACCATGCAGATCGATGCGATGACCCAGTCTGGGGGAGATCTAACGCTGATCACGAACAATCAGGCGAATATCACCTGCGGCCAGATGCAGGTCACGAACTGCACGTTTGCGCCGAAGGACGGAAGCACGCTGACCGTCGGCGATCTGACGGTCAACGGGACGCTGGTGGGTGAAGCAGTCACAGTCTCCGGCACACTTTCCGGCAGCAGCGGGACGATCTCCGCGCCCCTGACGCTGAACGGCACGCAGCCGCAGACGATCAGCGGCACATTGCAGGTGAAGAACCTGACACTCAAAGCGCCAAAGGTCACGATGGACGGCAACGTGAGCGTGACCGGCACGCTTTCCGGCGGGTCAACGGCTGTCTGGAAGGGAAGAAATCTGACGCTTTCCGGCGGAACGCTTCTCGGAAAGACATTTTGCGGCGACCTGCGCGCGATCAATACCACTTTTTCCAATCAAACGATAAGCGGCGTTCTGTATGCCGCCGACGGCGTGAAATACGCGGGCAGCGTAACGACCAACGGACTGGTGAGCAGCTGCGCCATGACCGCCGGGAAGGGGAGCGTCCTGCAGGTAAACGGTGATCTGAAGCTATACAAGGGCGGAACGCTGCTGGACGGAACGGTCATCGCGAAGAGCGACATTGACGCTGCGGAGCAGACGGCGTTCGGTGATCTCCGGCTGGAAGGAAAGGCCGTGCAGACGCTTCGCGGCGAGCTTGTTATAAATGCGCTGCATGTTAATTGCAGCGGAGCCGACCTGCAGGGTACGCTTCGCGTGCAGGAGCTTCTGGACTACCAGACAGGCGCGTTTACCGGCAACCCGGTCTATCTGGAAGATGATGCGCGGCTGAACAGCGACACGTTTATCGGATCCCTGTCCGCGCTGCATTGGGCCCCGGAGAAGAACGGGCGCATTCAGGGCAGTCTGACGCTGCGTGACGGAGGCTCGATCAGCGGAAACGCGGCGGTTACCGGCGCACTGACCGCAAGCGGTGCAGCCTCTGTCAGCGGCACTGTGAGCGTCGGCTCGCTGAACAGCGGACAGTCGCTGACGCTTTCAGAGGACACGGTGCTGACCGTGCAGAGAAAAGCGACGCTCGCGGGTACGCTGAACGGCGGCACGCTGCGCGCCTGCGAGGATGTGTTTGCAGACGGCCTGACGGCGGCTGGAACCGTGACCGTTTCCGGCGACCTGTTTGTCAGCGGCACAACGGCGTTTGACACGCTCTGCCTGGATGGGAAGCTTCCGCAGAAGGTTTCCGGCAGCGATTTTGAGGTTAACACGCTGGAGCTGCGCAACACATCCGGAAAGCTGCTCGACGTGCAGCAGGTCATTACCGTAAAGGGAAGCTATATCAACAACGGCACAGCGGTCCCTCCGTCCGCCATCCGTTCCGGCGCGCCGGAACCGGCTGACGGCGAGACGGTGTATATGCCGGGCAACCTGACCATCAGTGAAGGCCGCACCTTTACCGGCGGACATATCGTGGTGCAGGGCAACCTGACGCTTGCCGGCGCGCAGCTGACGCTTGCCGGCGCGACGCTGGAGGTGCAGGGAAGGCTCATAGCCTCCGGCGGCTCCATCGCGCTGGACGAGAACAGTACGCTGCTCGTCATGGGCAGAAGCTCGCTGAGCGGCACGCCCGTTATGCTGAACGGCACATTCACAGCGCGGGACGATCTGCTCCTGACCTCGTCCGCGATCACAGGCAAGGGAACGCTCTGCCTGCGCGGCGATCTGGTGTCCTCGAGCCCCGTCACGGTAGGAACGCTTCTGGTCAGCGGCCTGACGCGGCAGTATGTAAACAGCAGCGGCAAGGTGCTGGCAGAACATATCGTGTTTGAAAATCCCTCGCGCGGCGGCGTAGTGCTGCAATCGGTCATCTATTATACGCAGAAAGCGGAGCTGAACGGTACGGCCATTTTCGGCGGTACAAAATTAAAGAAGGAGGCGGCTTAACATGCGGATATCCAGAATACGAAACGTGATCCTCATCCTTGCCCTCTGCCTGCTGCTCCTCGGAGCGGTGCGCGTGCAGGCTGCCGGCCTCAGCGGCAGCGGCACGCAGGAGGACCCGTATCTGATCAAAACGGCGGCAGACCTTGCGTCTGTCCATGACGATCTCAGCGCACATTACGCGCTGGACGCGGATATCGACCTGTTCGGCAGGATCTTCGAGCCCATCGGAAACGGCGCGGAGGGAGCCTTCACCGGCTCGCTCGACGGGCGCGGGCACACGATCCGCGGTCTGGAGCTGGATCTGCAGGACAGCAAGTATGTCGGCCTGTTCGGCTACCTGGAGGGCAGCGTCTCCGACCTGAAGCTCTCCGGCGTTGATATTGCCGGCGGCAGGTATGTGGGCGCGGTGGCCGGCAACATCGGCCTCGGCGGCTCCGTAACGGACTGCAGCGTCCTTTCCGGTTCCGTTTCCTCCTACGAGTCAGCTGTCGCCGCCTGCGTCGGCGGCATCACAGGCCTCTGCGAGGGGACATTGGATCGGTGCAGCAACGCAGCTGCAGTTGCAAAGTATAATAGTAGCGGGAGTTTGTATGAATATGTCGGCGGCTTGGCCGGAAAAGCCACGGAAGTGCTTGAACTCAGCGACTGCAGCAATAGCGGCGCGGTATCAGGTTCGGGTTATAGCTATACTGGAGGCCTGATTGGTTGGACGGAAAAGAAGGTCCGGATGCAGGATTGCGGCAATACGAGCGCGGTGAGCAACGGCGAATACGTCGGCGGTTTGATTGGGTATGCGTCCGATACTGCCGAAATACGCAGCTGCAGCAACGCAGGGAACATATGGGCATCTTCGAATGGTTGCTGTGCTGGATTGCTTGCACGGGCTTCAAAAAATGCTGTTATTGAAAAAAGTTCGAACAAAGGGAATGTCGGTTATTATTGGAATAGCACTGGAGAAAACAGTTTTGGCGGTATTATTGGCGAATGCAGCGGTACGGCAGTTATCACCGACTGCACGAACAGCGGAAATATATCAGCATATACAATGTCTGGATGTGGTGGTATTGCAGGCAGGCTCTCGAAAATGGAACTGCGCGGATGCCGAAACGAAGGGGTTATTTCTTCTCAGGGTAATATAGCAGGAATTGTTGCGATTGGGAGCGGTAACATTTTTAACTGTGAAAATTATGGAAATGTAAAGGGGTTTAACTCATTCAGGTCAGCTGGAATTATTGTTGATTCTCAGGACACGTCTGTAGTTGACGGATGCGTAAATTACGGAAGCATAAGCGACTATGCGATTGCAAGCAAATATTCTTATGGCACGTTGTCTGTCAGAAACTGCCGAAACTATGGGGCGGTGCGTTACTTTTCGAGTGCGGACAACACTTCCGGTAATTTGAATTATGGAGCCTTGGCAATGAGTGCAGCCGGGGCAAACCTGTCAATCGGTGATATATCTGCACAAAATGCGACCGCAAATATCACGGTGCAAAGCGGTATCCTCCTGAACGGCAAATCGACAGTCTACTGCTCCGATCTGCGCTACGCAGGTAGCGGCACAGGCTATTCGCTTTCGGTATTGCAGGACCCGACAAGCAATGCCTATATTGGCTGGAGCCTGCCCGGCGACTGGGTTATTCCGGATGGAAAGAACAGCGGCCTGCCGATGCCAAAGGATGTGCCGGAGACAGAGCTGATGGACGAGACCGTGCTGATCCTCGAAAAGGGCAAATGCCAGACGCTTAGCGCTCCGTTTGAGGTGTACCGCTGGGCCGCCAGTAGCTCCATTGTCCGCTGCACCGGCGGAACCGTGACAGCCCAGAACGTGGGCAGCGCTGTGGTCACCGCCTATGATGATGCTGGACGTTATGTAAACTGCGTTGTTTTCGTCTATGAAAAACGCGGCAGCCTGTCCCTGCCGGAAGGCTACCTGATGAGCGCCAACAGCAGTGTACAGTTGAAAACCGATCTTCCGGACGACGACCCGCAGGGCATCATTTGGAGCAGCAGTGATCCGTCCATCGCGTCGGTCGACCAGTACGGGAACGTCACCGGAAAGAAGGCCGGACAGGCTGTCATTACGGCGAAACTGCCGCTTTCCGGCGTATCTGCCTCCTGTACCGTGACGGTGCAGGGCACGCCCGTTGCCACCATCAAACTCTCTCAGACAAGCGCGTCGATCCCGTGCGGGAAGACGCTCACGCTGACCTATACGACCGGCTCGCAGTACGACGATAAAACCGTCACATGGTCGAGCAGCAGCGATACCGTCGCCTCGGTCGAAAACGGCGTCGTGACCGCAAAGGCGCCCGGCGTTGCCATCATCACCTGTCAGGCCGCCTCCGGCGTGTCCGCGTCCTGCACCATAACGGTCACGCAGCCCGGCGCCTCCCTGACGCTCGACCGCGACACGCTGACCATGGAGCTCGGAACGACGCAGCGCCTGACCGCAAGTATTCTCCCGGAGAACACGACCGATACCATCCAGTGGAGTAGCACGAACAGCAGCGTCGTGACGGTGGACGGCAGCGGTACGCTCACGGCAAAGGGCGTAGGACAGGCGGCGGTATACGCGTATACTGCGTCCGGCCTCAAGGCCTCCTGCTCCGTGACGGTCTATAACAAAAATATCTGGCCGGAGACCGTGACGCTGTCGCAGCGCGTCCTCAGTACCCGCGTCGGCCAGCAGATTCAGCTGCAAGCGGAGATCACCCCGGCGGACTGCAGCCATACGGCGCTCAAGTGGGAATCCTCTGATCCCATAGTCGCCGACGTGACAGTTACCGGCCTTGTCCGGACGCTTAGCACCGGTACAGCGGAAATCCGCGTGACAACCGAAAATGGCCTGTTTGATGTCTGCACCGTTAAGGTATCGGAAACGAGCAGCGCGGAATTTATGGTCGAAAGCGGCCGCGTGCCGAAGAACGGAACCGCAGACACCGCCGTCTACCTCACCAAGAACCCCGGCATTTCTGCCTTCTCCATCAGCGTGAAGTATGACGCGGAAAAGCTGGAGCCCATCGTGCTGCAGCCGGGCGCGCTGCTGGCCTCTGCCGGAACACTGAGCAGTGATGTCGGCGACATGACCGAACCCGGCACGCTGCACGTTACATGGTACAGCGATACGGATGTGACTGCCGACGGCGCGCTGTTCACGGTCACATGGCAGGCCATTGCCCCCGACGGTTCGACGACGGAAATCGACCTTTCCTATACGGAGGACGATATCTGCAACAGCCAAAAGGTCAACGTCCCAGTCCGCAAAGAAGCCGGCAGGCTCCAGCTGGCGGATTACCTGATCGGCGATATCTATACCGACAACGAAGTCAACATGAAGGATATCGTCTATTTCGCCCGCTGGTTCAATAAACTGGAAACCATGTCTGCCCAGCAGGAAAAGGCAGCAGACGTGTTCTACGATCAAAAGCTGGACGTCAAGGATCTGACCGCGCTTGCGCAGCTTCTCAGCCGCACGATCACACCGAACACGGCCAGCAGAATGTCCGCAGTCAGCGCATACAGCGCCGCCCCGGAGATCTTCCGCCTTTCCGTTTCCGATGCCGCAGTCGGCCAGAACGGCGAAGCCGCGCTCACCATCCGCGGCCGGAACTGCCCCGGCGTCGCCGCGCTCCGCTTCAAGCTGGAGCTCCCGGCAGACTGCGAGGTTGCATCGGTCACGCCCGGTGAGCTGCTGGACGGCGGCACATTTGCCTATAACGAGGAGAGCCGAATCGTCACCTGGTACGCGAATAAAGACCACGTGCTCAACGGCGACCTGCTCACGGTTCGCGTCAGGGTCGGGAAGGACTGCCCCGCGGAAGCGGAAGCGCGGATTTCCTATCAGCAGAGCGATTACTTCCACGCAGGAACGTATGAACCTGTTCCGGTCGCAACGGAGTCCGGAATGATTCTGAACGGGACAGGCTTCACAGTCACCGGGGCGCAGAAAGAAGGGGATTCCATCAAGTTGACCGTGAAGACCGCCGTGACCCGCGAGGTACGGATCATCGTCGCTGACTACGATGCAAACGGAAAACTGCTGAACACAACCGTGCAGGTGCGGACCGTCACCGCCGGAGACAGCACCAGCATCGTTCTGACACACTCCGCAGCCGGCGCATACAGCATGGTGTTCTTCTTGGATGCAAGCCGGAACGCCCCGCTCTGCGAGAAAACAATTCTGAAAGCATAATGCCGCTCTGATCTTCAACAGAGCAAATCCGACCGCCGTGTGCATGTTGCACACGGCGGGAATAGTACAGAACATGTGAGAATACAAGAAAACAGAAAAGCGGCGGAGAGGATACAACACATATCCTCTCCGTCGCTTTCTAAACATTTTCGCGTGCGGGGCAAGGGGAAACCAGCAGCGTAGAAATCGTTGGGCTGACTCCAAACACCATCCGAAAACACGTCCTGTCACTCGAAAAACGTGGGTTGCTTATCACAGAACCGACGATGGTCACGACACAGGATGGCTACAAGCGCAACAGCAGTCTGTTATTCACGGTTCGACCAATTCAATCCGTGTTCCAGCAGGACTATGACCGGCAGATGCAGAAGCTGGATGAGAACATGGCAAGAAGGAAGTTTGAAACAACATAAGAATCGCGGGTATCGCGAAAAAGGGCGCAGCAACGCAGCCGCAGGGCCTGCGGCAAAAACAGTATTGGAAACGGAGTCAGCCTGAATCGGCAGACACCTCGTCCTTGAAGATGTAGCCGCGTTTGCGGAGCAACTCTAATCCCTGAGATTTGGAGATCACAACGGAGTGCTCGGTCAGCTTAGTTTGCCGAACACCTCCGTGGACAGTATAACAAACAATTTTCAACGGCGAAAGCACACCCCTCCGGTTTCATAACCCCGTCGGTGCCTTTCGCAGAAAGGCGGATTATAAATATGTCGATTTTATTGAAAACACAGGTTGATTGCACAGCCAAAACGCCAGTCACAGCCCGTCGCGCCCGTGGCGGCGGTTTGTGCGGCTTTCGCAGCGCAGCCGAGCGCGTTACCCGCAAAAAGCCTGAAAACCGGACGTTGCACCGCCGTGCGGGAGCTTTGAGGGAATAGTAAGCGCAGAACGAAAACGCCTGCGGGCGATTTTCGGCAGACGGAGAAGTCGCAAGCGGCGAAGCAGGACAAAGCCGTGGGGTCGTGCGCGCCCCGCGGCGGTCACAACTGCCCGCGGTGCGGACAGTTTTGGTCTTTTGCCCACTCCGTTCCAGCAGCTCTCTCGTCTTCCGCTTTGGCAAAACGGAGCAAGCCAATGGAAAAGGGAGGCTGCATAGTATAAAGCACAACAAAGAGTACGTTACCTCAACAGTATTCCAGTTGCTATAGTCAGGCAACGCTTAGAGCCTCCAGGCAGGCGTTCAAGTTATCCCAAGAAAAAACGTCCTCCGCAATGTGGACCCGCGTCCAGGAGGGGGTGATTTCCTCCACCTCCGATATACCGCCTATGTACCGGGCCCAGGAATAGTAATATGTGTTATGGGGCGACATGAGGACCCGAGCCGCTGTGCCGTCCGGGTAGAGGAAGAGGGTCTGCTCCCGAACGATCCGGCTGCTGTCTTCATAGGGGGTCCCCGTGGTATCCAGATACTCCGTCAGACGGAGACATTCCTCCCCCGGCGTCCAGTCCCAGTCCGCCACGGCGAAGTCCAGCGGAGCCATCTTTCCCGTATCCGCTTCTCTGAACAGGGTGCGGAACAGGAGCAGGGCCTGCTCCCGGTCCAGGTCCGCGTGGAAGCCCTCGCCCTGTATGCAGAGCCGATAGTGCTCTGCCGGCGGAGTGGGGAAGATGTCCTCCCACTGGTCGGCCAGCTTCTCGGGGATCATACTTTCTTGACGCCGCTCCAGCTGGATTGAAACCAACAAGTCTTCATAGGGATATGGGCCCACATCACTTGGAATGCTGGCGTATTTGTAGGTGATAGCGCTCAGCCGCAGATAGTCCACCGCCCCGTAGGCCACCTCGAGAGAGTCATCCTCTCTCTGCCGGGTCAGCGTACCGTCCGGGAAGACGTGATAGACCAACTGAATGTCTCCATCCGTTATGAACAGGCGGAGGTTTCCGGAGGCGTATGCAAGCTCCTCCTCCGGGGCTTGGAACACCGCCGCCTCCAGCCGCTCCAGCAGATAAGTCCGGTCCGCCTGGTCATCGATGGGGATGCAGGTATGAGGGACCTCAGCGCCGGTGGCCCACTCGCGACTGATAGTCAGCGTGGGACCGCCTTTCTCTGCCTGCGTGCTGGAGAGGTCGTAGGTATCCGTGGCCTCCGTCCCATCGGCATAGGCGTACCATATGGTTACCCGGCGGCTTCCGTCGTCCTCCAGGGGAGCATACTCCCCACAGTCCACCTCCAGCATCTCCCCGGCAGGCGGGAAGGATGGGAGCGGCTCTTCAAATGCTCCAGGGACAGACGGGGTCGTCACATCTACAGCAGGCGAAACCTCCTCGCCTGCTGTCATCGCCGGTTGCCCACAAGCAGAAAGCGTCAGGGCCAGACAGAACAGAAGAAGCAGCGTTTTTTTCATTTTGTCACCCCGCTGACCACCATGGTGGGATTTTTATATCCGCAGCATTTACAATAATAGTAGTTTCCGGACAAGATATACTGATGAGATAATCTGTAATACTTGACATTGGTCAGATAATGAGTCGTTCCATGTTCCGCGTCAGTATAATATGGGCAGTCCGACAAAATGTGTGAATAAACGCCATAGTACCCCCACTTTGAGGCCACTACAATTTGATTCACCCCAGTTCCCGCACTTACTGAGGTTATGATAGCGGAATGCTTACTACCAATCGTTCCATGCGCAATCAGAGTATATGTTGTTCCGCTGACTGCTGCATGGCTGCCAGAAACGTTTAGGTAGTTCGTCCCAGAATCGCTCCAGCTGTCGACCATTTCACTGCCATTCCACAGTTCAAGTGTGACATCCAGTTTTCCGGCTTCGACCACAGTTACACTGCAATTTGCCGTTTTCCCGCTGAACGAAAGTTTTGGTTTGATTTGCGAAGCACGTTCGGTTGCCATGGCATTTACACATAGTCCAGAAATCATAATCATTACGAGCAATAGAACGACCATACGCTTTTTCATATTACAAAACACCTCCTTCCTTCGCCTTATCTATTAGAACGCAGAAAGGAGGTGTTTTTGGACATGATTTTCAAGAATTCTTTTGATTTGGAGATTGTAACAACTCTATGCTTTCGGCAATGTGCAACATGACGGATTTTTCAAGAGTTGATCCGACTGAGAATATAAGGCCGTTCTGCTCATCTATCCACACCAAATTACTGATACTGGAAGCCCCATTAGCCGGTACAAACAGCGCAGTAAATTGATTTACATGAACTTCTTCGTAACCGGAATGATCTCCAATCAACGATAGAACCGTACCACTGTGATATACGTCAACTTCAATGACAATGAAGTCTGAACCGGAAACGTAATACCAACTGGATCGCAGATCATCCTTGTGGCGCTCCTGTTCATCAAAGCCGTCTGGCAGCCATGTCGGAACATAGTCCGGCAACGTCTGCTGCGGCGCGGGATTCAGGAAGCGATATACGATGCTGTTCTGTGAAATGCTTCTGAACCATGCAATTGTTGCAGCACGGGCCTCCGCATCAACCGTAAGCCAGCCGATTCCGGTAAGAAGCAATGCCAGAAACACAGCGGCAACGCGCTGGATTGTCCGGTAAAAAACAGGGTGGCGTTCACGGCGGCACAGACGGCTCATTTTGCATGTAAAGGACTTGCTTGGGACGTAAGGTGGCTGTTGCTTGCTGCCCTGTGTCAGCGCCTCCGCCAGCGCAAGACTGGCTTCTTTCGCAGCGGCCCGCAGCGCATCATCCGTGATCATAGGCTTTCGCCTCCCTCCTGATAAATTTCCTTCAGCTTTGCTTTTGCCCGTTGAAGGAGCTTACTTGTGTTTGCAAGAGAAAGGTGCATGATCCCAGCGATTTCTTTTGTGCTGTATCCATGATAGAACTTCAGGAGAATGCACTGACGATAGGCAGCAGGCAGTTCCAGAATTGCCTTTGCCAGCGCGTTGTCTCCGCTATACTCTACAGAAACGCCGTTGATTGATTCATCCAGCGGCACAGATGGGTGCCGCCGCTCTGCCCGGAGCATATCGATTGCTTTTCTCTCAACTATTGTAACGATGTAGGCGCGCGTTTTTGGACAGTCCGGGTCAGAAATTTTTGAAATATTTTCTGCAATGCTCAAAAAGGCGAGATGAACCGCATCTTCGGCGTCCTGTGGGCGTTTTAGAATCTGAAAAGCAGTATAGAACATCAACTGCTTGTACTGCTCATAAAGCTGCTCAAATTTTGAGCGATCTTCTGCGGTGTCGATTGTCTGCAAATAGATCATCATAATTTGTGACTCCTCCCATGATGCATGAAATTATAACATAGTTCTTCCAAATTGTGTAGAGCCGGAGTCATGAAGTGAATTGTTTACGGTACAATGTCAAAATATATGCAAAATCTGCGCCGCAGTAAACAAAGAATAGGGATTTCCGACACGCACGAATGCGGATAAAAAATATTCCGATCTTACGAAAAAATCAGTAGACTTTGCGCCCCTTCTGTGGTAGTTGTTTGTGCTACCAAAACGAAGGAGGCACGAACATGGCAAAGAAACGGGCAAACGGCGAGGGCAATATTCGAAAGCGCAAGGATGGGCGATGGGAAGGGCGATATACCGCTGGATACGATGAAAAAACGGTAAACGAATCATCAAGAGTGTTCTCGGCAAGACACAGGCAGAAGTGAAAGAGAAGCTGGCGAAAGCTGTCGCAGAAGCGGAAAGCGTCGATGTACGGAGAGCAGACGAGTACACGCTCGGCACATGGCTGCAAACGTGGTATGAGCTATATGCAAAGCCACACCCGCGATTCTCGACTGCCGAATACTACCGGCGCGGCATCGAATTGCATATCATACCACGCCTCGGAGATATTCCGCTGAAAAAACTGACTGGACGCGACCTGCAATGGCTCTACAAAGACCTACAGGAGCACGGACGGCTCCGCGAAGCGCAGAAGGGCAAGCAGCCCGGACTCAGCGATTCCACGATTCGCGGCATTCACACGTTGCTGCACAATGCACTCGACCGCGCGGTCAAAGAGCGGCTGATTGTCCGAAACCCAGCTGACGACTGCGTTCAGCCGAGAATTCCAAAGCATAAAATGAAGATCCTGCCGCCAGAGCAAATCAAATCTTATCTGACAGCAGCGAATCAGCGCGGTGTCCTGCCAATGTTCTATCTCGAACTCATCAGCGGTCTGCGAAAAGGTGAACTGGTCGCGCTCCAATGGACAGACTTGGACATCGAAAACAAAACGATTTCCGTCAGCAAACAGGCCGGACGCAACAACGCAGGCAAACCAGACATCACCCGTCCGAAAACGGAAAACTCCATCCGCAAAATCTCGATTCCGCAGGATGCCGTTGATCTACTGGTCGCAGAACACCAAAAGCATCCCGGCAGCCCATGGATGTTCCCATCCCCGAAAACAGGCGAGATGTACCACCCGGATTCGGTCGTGAACATTCACAAGAAAATCCTGAAGGACGCAGGGCTGGAACACCTGAGATTTCATGACTTACGACACACATTCGCGACCTTGGCACTACAAAACGGCGTGGACGTAAAAACGGTATCCAGTATGCTCGGTCATTTCGACGCGGGCTTCACGCTGAGAACCTACACCCACGTCACACGGCAGATGCAGGAAAGCGCAGCCGAAAAGATGGGCAATTTCATGGCGCAGGTCATGTGAAAACAGCAAAGAAAAAATACAGAGCGTCGGAGAGGATACCAAGCATATCCTCTCCGACGCTCTCTGGACATTTCGCCGTGTGGGTCACGGTGTGGGTCAGGCGGTTTTGACACCTGAAAATTCGAACAAATAAAAGAGAAAACCGGCGAAAATCTCTCGATTTTCACCGGTTTCTGGAGCTAGTGGCCGGACTTGAACCGGCGACCTGCTGATTACGAAT
>OGYC01000484.1_pt1 | contig 42664 bp, 36 predicted proteins | sample 1576461 | NCBI WGS metagenome assembly OGYC01 (sample SAMEA3541569, study PRJEB24748) | human gut metagenome | biome: human gut; feature: human-associated habitat; material: faeces | place: China | collected 2012 | reverse complement strand
CCCGCCACAAAAATGCTATACTAAATATGTGATATGTGGGCGGGAAGCCCTGCTGGTTCTATTGGGTCTGATTTCAGTGGCTGCTGAGATCAGGCCATTTTTTATGCCTCCCGGATAATGGTGAAGAAGTCCTCCGCCAGTGTAATTACCGTTTGAACAGCCCATCCCTCATCCCAAGCTTTCTCAAATTGCTTGCGGTCGTTGCAAAATGCGCCAAACATCGGATCCTGCTCCACCGCATAAAAGGCCTCCTTGATTTTTGCTTCGTCAGCCTCCGGCCAATCCCACAGCGCGTATGTTCCGTCCGGGCGCTTTTTCACAATGACCTCTTGCCCATTCAGCGCTTGATACACGTTTCTATACAGCCTTGCTTCCGCCGCACAAAGTTCTTTCTGCCGCATGGCCAGTTCCTCCGCTGATAGCTTCGGGTCTTTTACAACAACCCAATATAGTTCATCCTTTTCTTCTTCAAATGACATGGTTATACTCCTTTCGATGTTTTTTCCCCGGTATATCGGTTTCTGCCCTGGCGCTCCAATTCATCCCCGATCTTCCGGCGCATGTAGCTTTCCCACGCGCTTTCGAGACGGTTCCACGCGATCAGCAGGTTTTCAGACCGCTCTAAAACTTTGTCGTAATGGTATACTCCGTGGATCGCCATGGAGGCGCGACAACCCTTGACTGCGAGATATACAGGCGGCTTGATCCCTAAATCGGAATCCCCTTCCATCGGCGCATCCTCCAGTAGGGCAAGCGCGCCGCGGCAAAAGCTCCATATCACGCGCATGAATTCTCCTCCCCATCGTCGAGCACAGCATCCAATACTTTGCGCTTGTCCAACACACAGGCGCGGTATTTGCAGTGGCCGACACTCGCGGTGGTGTCGTGATACCGGCATCCGCTGTAGCAGTGATCCATACAGATCGCAGCCTGCGCCCGTGGGCAATGCACCCATACCTGCGCCCCGGCGGGCCTCCCGCCGCATATTGGGCAGGTCATGATTCATCCTCCGGGCAGAGCGTTTCCCGGACGTACAGGTGAATATGCTGCATGCCGGCCGACCGGGCAGCGGAGACCACCACGCTGTCCGCTGTGCCGCGCCTGACATAATCGCGGGCAAGCCGCATTGCTTCTTTATGCGCGCGCTCTGCCGTGACTGGACCGCGCGCCGATAGCGTTGCGATAGGAATAAGGGTATCGTCCGGGGATTTGCTGTATTTGCGTTCTTTAAACTGCCAACTGGTTGGGCCAATATATTGGGCATAGATTTCCCGCGGGTGCGGTGGCGTCCAGGGCTTGGGTAAGGTCCTCATGATTTATGCTCCTTTCTGCACGCAAAGATCGCGCGTTCTTTGTTTCCACATAGCTTTGCGCGGCGCAGGTAGTATTCTTCAACTTTTGTTTGAGAGACGGGGATTGGGCGCGGCGGCAGCCGAGTGATCCGCTTATTACAATTCTCCGGCGGGCATCCGCGCGGTTCGCCCGTGTCAAGGATGTAGTGGCAGATTTCTTCTCCGCCGCGGGATCCAGTTTCTGATCGATAGTGCGCGCAACCTTTGCAAGGCTTGGGCTTAGGCTTCGCTTTGCGTTTGGCAGTCATTTTCCCAATCTCCTGTCTTTTATGCAGTATCGTGTATTTTTAACATCCAGCCCTGCGTGTACCAGAGATAGAATGTAGCGGACGGAATTTTGTTTGTCGCGTTTGAATGCAACGTTTTTTGATACCCAAACGCAAACGGGCATTGCCTTGCTTGGATGCTGGCAATCAGCGTAGCGGGATTCATACCCAAAAACTTGGCCGCAACCTGCGGAGGAATGTAGACAGGATGCTCTTTTACAAGCTCGTTGAGTTCGTCGAGCTTTTTTAAAACGGGAGCCGGAATTTCAAACGGTGATTTCGACACTAGAATTCTCCTTTCTTTTGTTTTTGATTTTGTTTACTATTAGCCCATATTGTGGTAACATTATGTAGAAAGGAAAGTGATTGCATATGGGATTATTTTCTGCTTTGTTTGGGCCACCGGCCCCCACTAAACCAGCTCCCAGAATGCGACTGTTGCGATATTACTGTTCAACGACCATACCGCCAACGGACTACACTGTTTTTGATTTAGAAACATCAGGATTGGACGCCTGTACTTGTGAAATTTTAGAGATAGGCGCAATCAGATATAGAAACCATCGCGCAATTGGTCGCTATCACACGTTTGTGCGTCCAGAAGGCTTTATTTCGCGTGAGGCAAGCCGAGTCAACCATATTACATGGAGCACGGTCTGCAAGGCTCCGTATTTTTCCGATGTCTCTGAGCAGTTGATTGAATTTCTTGGTGATGATGTTGTTGTTGGATTTAACGTTTCATTTGATATGAGGTTCTTGCAAACTCGATTAGGAGAAGGTATTAAAAATCCAGCATTTGACGTGCTTTCATTCGTTAAGGAAGCCGAACCAAACCTACCTCACTATAAGTTAGGCGATCTTCGCAGACACTTTCATATAGGGGGTATTCCTCATACGGCACTTGGCGACTGCATGGCAACAGCGGAAATTTTTCAAAAGTGTCTTGTTACCCCTGAGGGAATCAGGTTTAGAGAGCAGGCTCTCGAGATGCAGTCAAGAAATGATCAAGAAGCTGAAGTGGAGTGTGAAAGACATCAAATAATAATGGACAGGAAAAACGAGCAACCTAAGAAGCCGTCGATTGAAGTTCCACTTTACTATATGCCTGACCATGATGACCAAGGAAATGAAATATCTGACACATGGTTTGTTGACGTTTCTGGAATTTCACACATTCACAACGGCTGTGATCCACGTAAAATCATTCCAACTTTGAAAAACGGGGAGTATCTATTTTTGATGCCCAACCTTAATAATCGGTATGATGACACTGCGATCCGCGTAGTAACCCTCAGAGGTCAACAAATCGGGTGGTACCCATCAAAGGGCCCAAACATTGAGAACTTACACCGCAGGTTGACGGAAAAACGTACTGTGCACTGTCATGTTTTTAATTGCGAATATACCAATAGCGGATTCCTACGATGCACAATTAAAATTATTGTGTATTCAACGGAGTTTGATAAATCTCCTGCTGAAAAAGAGCGAGAACAGCGAAGAGGTCAGTTTGATTGTATTGAATCTGCGATCTTGGCCGAAAACAGGCATTATGTCGGATTGAAACAGTCATATTTCAAAGCAATAAACAAAATGCTCTCCGGCATGAACAGAAACACCAAATACCTTAGATGTGTTGAAGCAGGTATAAACCTTGAGTTCCTGTTCTTCACCTACGCATTCGCGGAGATAAAGCAGACAGCGCGCCTGTGCTATTGTTTAATTCCTATTACCTTTGAACTATTTGCCGATGCCCGCTCGAAAAATCTGAATGTTCAACCAGCATCCAAGGCAGAAGGCGCAGAATATTGCCGCTTGCCAATAAAATCACCTGACGATCTGTTTCAATACGCTGATCTAATCCTTGCGTCGTATGATTCGTCTTATGATCGCTTCAGGCAGGAGTATGGTGACTTACTAGACTTAGAGCGAACTGATTGATTAAATTTTTGTAGGGTCGACGTTGGCGTTTTATGCGGACTTTTCATGATCTGCATCTTTTCCATACTGCGTCACAACGTCTTTGAGGCTAATAAGTCTTTTCATTGCATCAGCGTACCCCATAACATATCCGCGCTGGACATCGTTACATGACGCAAACGCTTTAGCGAATTCCTCAAATGCGTCGATTTTATTTTGCGTAAGCATTTGCTGCACCTCCTTTAATTTGATTACATCAACATTGTAATCCCTTTAATCAATAATGTCAATAGCTTTTCAATAAAAATATTGACTAAAGGGATTTTTTGGAGTATAATTTTTTCAGGAAAGCGGGTGAATAAATATGAAAACTAGATTAAAGCAAGTTCGCAAACAGTTAGGGCTAAGTCAGCAAGATTTTGGTAAGGCGTTAGGCGTATCCAATACTGCTATTTCTAAATTGGAAAATGGAGAGAACAACGTAACCGATCAAATGGCCAAATTAATTTGCCGCGAATTCAACGTTGATTATATTTGGCTTACTACTGGCAAAGGCGAGATGTTCTCAAGTGACGAGGTCGAGTTCGCGCGATTGGTTGACCGAGTAATGGACAGCGAGGATGAATTCATTCGCGGATTTTTTAAAACCTTCGCAAGTTTGAGTGCCGATCAATGGGATCTTTTAAAAGATATTGCTTTTAAGATTAGTAAAAACAGCATAAACAAAAGCGACCCGGAATAAAATCCGGGTCGCTTTTTGGTTTTTTATTTTGTAAACAACGCAAGCAAACAATAATATGCTTTTTGCATCTGCCTCTTGGTATGTATGCAATTTAGCAGTTCTTCGATTGCTTTTCGGTACTCATCAATTGTTATTTCCTGACTTTTCAATGCTTTCACCCCTGATTATATTGTAATTTTCAACAGGATACAGTATAATCATATTGCAGTATTTTTACTGTATCCTAGGCAGGAGGGCAGCGTTGCTTCGCGGGCGAGCCGTCCTCCTATTTTTAGCCTTACTATTCGAACATTCGTTCACTCTATATTATCACCCCTTTGAAATGTTGTCAATCGCAGTTGACGCATTGGCTGCAATTGGTATCAATTCATGCAGCGTGACATTAAGGGCGGTAGCTAGTTTACATAATGTGGAAAATTTTACATCCGCCTTTCCGGCTTCAATTTTCACAATTTGCATTTTGTCAATATGCGTCATTTCAGACAGCGTTCTTATTGTATACCCCTTGTCAGTTCTAAGCTTTTTAATCTGTTCCCCAAGTATAATCAATTCATCCGTAATAATCACCCTGGGTTATTATCACCTTGACATGGGTCAACATGTAAAAAAGGTGGATGATTACCACACATAAATTTTACCATACTCAAAATTGCTGTGGTATGGCTACAGCCATACAAGGCGCATTTTTTCTTCTTTTGATTCGTAGAAAATTATGATGGGAAATTATGCAAAATGGAGAAAATGAAGATTTTAGAAATTATTTTAATTTTAAGTGCAACATTTTACGATTTTTTTCGTTATATATAAGGGAAGGACTTTTTATCATAGTATAATTATATAAATAATTATGTGTTGATATTGAAAAGCGCAATATAACTTTTTGTATGTTTCTATGTTTATAAAATAAAATCGTCAAATTAATATAATATAAGCCTTGCGGAGATATAAGGCTTATATTGCTCGCTCGCCGGGCATTAAAAAACAAGGTGATGTTATGGGCAGACCAAAAAAAGAAAAGCCAAATCACGGGGGCTTGTATGAAGTCAAGGCAACGATTGGAAAGGGGATTGATGGTAAATTAATCCGCAAATCATTTTATTCTCCGGTTAGCAAACGAGACGCTAAGCAAAAGGCTGATGAATATCTCGCGCGGAAACGTGCCGCTGAAATAACGGGCGCAGGCTTTGCTAGCGAAAACAAACTTTTCGAGGCCTATGCGAAGCAATGGTTGGAGACATTTAAAAAGGGCAAAGTGAAGGATAACACGTACAGGGGGACGTATGAAAACCCCGTCTTAAAGCATTTGATTCCCTATTTTGGCAAGGCGCAAATAAACAGTATCAAGCAATCCGACGTGCAAAAATTTTTTGACGAAAAGGGGAGGGAATACAGCCTCGAAACCCTCAAAAAAATGCGATCTGCCTTGAATTTGATTTTTATTGCGGCCGTTGATGATGATCTATGCTATAAAAATCCAGTTAATAAAAATATTAAACTGCAAAGCACTGTTTCACCCACTGAAAAAAATGCGTATACACAGGCGGAATATGATACTGTTTGGGAATTTGCCCGCTCGCACCCTTATGGACTAGCTATTATGGTCATGATGGAGACAGGGATCAGCCGGAGCGAGTTGCTTGGGATAACCCGTCCTAATATAGATTTTGACAACAATATTATTTACATCACGGACGGTCTGGTGGAGGAAAAAAGCACAGAGACAGATAGGTATGTTTTGGTCGCGGAGGGTCTTAAAAATAAATACCGCGCCCGGCCCATACCGATCAGCGTCGAGCTTTCTGACGCGCTAAAAAATAAGCCCACTATAATTTATATAGGTGGAAACGCAAAAAAAGGTATTGCCCCTGTGGCGATCGAGCCTAAATATGTTTTTCATTCTCCCACGGGAGGGCCGTACAGCCCGAATAATTGGTACAAACGGGAGTATTCCGTTTTTATGGACGATTTGCAAAAGGCGCACCCTGAAGTTAAAAGATTAACCCCGCACGAGCTGCGCCACACGCGGGCAACCCTTTCTGCTAATGATAACGTTGACCTATTGCAGCTTGCTAAACTGCTCGGGCATTCCGATTTAAATATGCTGATTAAGCGATATGCTCACACCGATGTCGAGGCGATGCGCAAGGCGCTTAAAATCGACAACAAGGACGGGTGACCATACGACATTTTTACGACATAAAATCTATTTTAATGGATTTGAATGAGGTTATCTTTCGCATTGGCAAAAATAAAAAACCACGTAGTCTCAAAATTCCTTGAAACTACGTGGTTTTTCTGGTGGACACGAACGGACTCGAACCGTTGACCTCTCGCGTGTGAGGCGAGCGCTCTAACCAGCTGAGCTACGCGTCCTAATGTAGGCGGGGGAGCTATAGGCAGCCCCGCATGCATATGGATGGTGACCCGGACGAGAATCGAACTCGTGTTACCGCCGTGAAAGGGCGGTGTCTTAACCGCTTGACCACCGGGCCGTATGGTAGCGGAAATAGGACTTGAACCTACGACACCTCGGGTATGAACCGAGTGCTCTAGCCAGCTGAGCTATTCCGCCATCTGTTCGCCAACATCAAATCAGCAAGATAGATTATAATATAACAGCCCCGATTTGTCAAGGGCTTTTTTAAAGTTTTTTGAAATTTTTTTAATTTTTTTCAAAAAACTTAAAAGCATCTGTATTTTACTGCTTTTTTCGTGAAGAAAAACACAGAAAACAACGGTTGCTGTCGTTTTAATACATATCTTTACGCTGTTTTTATTGTTAGCCGATAAATAATTTTTATTCTTAAAATAAAATCAGTGCGGTTGCCCCCTACTTTTAAAGCAGGGAGCAACGCAAATTTATTAAATTTTATTTATTACTTTATAAAATTACTCTGCATCAGGAAGACTTGCAAGTTTTTCAAGGTGAGCGTACTTCTCTTCTGCAACCTTTTCAGCCTTAGCAAAGAGCTGTTCTGCTCTTTCAGGGAATGAACGGGTAAGTGAGTTATAACGAACCTCACCCATAATAAAGTCACGATAAGAAGCACTTGGAGCCTTGCAATCGAGCATAAACGGATTCTTGCCCTCATCGGCACGGCGTGGGTCATAACGGAAGATATTCCAATAACCTGCCTCAACAGCCTTCTTCTCTTCCTGCTGAGCAATGCTCATACCGCCCTTAATACCGTGGTTGATACATGGAGCGTAGCAGATAACAAGTGACGGGCCGTTGTAGCTTTCAGCCTCTACCATAGCCTTAAGAACCTGATTATTGTCAGCACCCATTGCACACTGTGCTACATATACATAGCCGTAGCTCATAGCGATAGCGGCAAGGTCTTTCTTCTTAACAGACTTACCTGCAGCGGCAAACTGTGCAACAGAACCTACAGGAGTAGCCTTAGAAGCCTGTCCGCCTGTATTTGAGTAAACCTCTGTATCGAATACGAGAATATTTACATTTTCGCCTGATGCGATAACATGGTCAAGACCGCCAAAGCCGATATCGTAAGCCCAACCGTCACCACCGAAGATCCACATTGACTTCTTAGCAAGCTCGTCTTTGTCGATAAGTGTCTTCTTGGCAAGTTCGCCAACCTTAGCGTCATCAACATTCTTTTCAAGCTCTGCAATAAGAGCGTCTGTTGCAGGACGGCTTGCAGTTGAATCGCAAACTGTGTCAAGGTAGTTCTGACAAGCTGTCTTTAACTCGTCGCTGTCTGTATCTTTCTGAATATTCTGAACATACTCTACAAGTCTGTTACGGATAGCTTTCTGACCGAGAGCCATACCAAGACCAAACTCGGCGTTATCCTCAAAGAGTGAGTTCTGCCAAGCAGGGCCAAAGCCTTTCTTGTTCTTTGTGTAAGGTGTTGCCGGAGCAGATGCACCCCAAATTGATGAACAGCCTGTTGCATTGGCAATGAACATTCTGTCACCGAAGAGCTGTGTAACGAGCTTAGCATAAGGTGTTTCACCGCAGCCTGCGCAAGCACCCGAGAACTCAAGGAGTGGCTGCTTGAACTGGCTGCCCTTAACTGTTGAGAACTTGAACTTATCAGCAACTTCCTGCTTTTCGTCAAGAGTTACCGCATAATCAAATACAGCTTGCTCTGCACGCTGGCTGTCGATTGACTTCATTGTAAGAGCCTTTTCGCCCTTCTTGCCCGGACATACATTAGCGCAAGCGCCGCAGCCTGTACAGTCAAGTGTAGATACAGTCATAACAAACTTAAGTTCCTTAAGACCAATCATAGGAATGCTCTTTGTGCCCTGCGGAGCGGCTGCAAGCTCGTCCTCTGTCATAGCAACAGGACGGATTACAGCGTGAGGACATACGATAGCACACTTGTTACACTGAATACAGTTGTCTGAATTCCACTCAGGAACATCAACTGCAATACCACGCTTTTCATAAGCGGCAGAACCGTTAGGAGCAGTACCGTCAACATGGTCCATAAATGCAGATACAGGGAGCTTGTTGCCCTTGTACTCATTTACAGGCTTGAGGATACCGTTTACATACTCAACGAGTGCGCCCTCGCCCGGAACTACATCGGCAGCCTTATCGTCTGTAGCGTTTGCCCAATCGGCAGGGATTTCAACCTTCTTGAGGTCTTCCATACCACGATCAATAGCTGCGTAGTTCATATCTACGATAGCCTGACCTTTCTTCATATATGACTTCTTAGCGGCTGCCTTCATAAGCTCCTTAGCCTTTTCAGCCGGGATAATGTCAGCAATCTTAAAGAAAGCTGACTGAAGAACCGTGTTAATTCTGCCGCCAAGTCCGATTTCTTTACCGATCTTGATACCGTCGATTGTGTAGAAATTGATATTTCTTGTAGCAAGGATTCTCTTCATCTTGCCCGGAAGTCTTTCTGAAAGCTCTTCAACATTCCAAGGACAGTTGAGGAGGAATGAACCGCCTTCCTTGAGGTCGTCAACGATGTCGTACTTGTCAACATATGATGGGTTATGACAAGCAACGAAGTCAGCCTTAGAAATGTAATAAGTTGATTTGATAGGCTGATTACCGAAACGCAGGTGAGAAACCGTAAGACCGCCCGACTTCTTTGAGTCATAAGCAAAGTAGCCCTGTGCGTACATATCGGTATTGTCACCGATAATCTTGATTGAGTTCTTGTTTGCACCTACTGTACCGTCGGCGCCAAGACCCCAGAACTTACATGAATGTGTACCCTTTGGAGTTGTGTCAGGGTTTTCGACAATCGGGAGTGAAAGGTTTGTAACATCATCAACAATGCCGATTGTAAATCTTCTCTTAGGAGCGTCGCTCTCTGCGTTTCTGTAAACGGCAATGATGTCGGCAGGAGTTGTATCCTTAGAACCAAGACCGTATCTGCCTGTGTAAACCTTTACGCCGGCAAAGTCTGAACCGTTGATAGCAGCAAGAACATCAAGATAAAGAGGCTCACCGATTGAACCAGGCTCTTTTGTTCTGTCAAGAACAGAGATAGTTTTAACTGTCTTAGGAAGCTCGCTTAAGAGATAGTCTGCAACGAAAGGTCTGTAAAGGTGAACCTTTAAAAGACCAACCTTTTCGCCTGCTGCGTTGAGGAAGTCAACAACTTCTTCTGCACAATCACATACAGAACCCATAGCAACGATAATGTGCTCTGCGTCCTCTGCGCCATAGTAGTTAAATGGCTTGTAGTTTGTGCCGATCTTCTCGTTTACTTTGTTCATATATTCAACAACAACTTCAGGCACTGCATCGTAGTACTTGTTGCAGGCCTCTCTTGCCTGGAAGAAGATGTCGTCGTTCTGAGCTGTACCTCTTGTTACAGGGTGCTCAGGGTTAAGTGCTCTTCTGCGGAACGCTTCTACTGCGTCCCAATCAAGCATATCTGCGAGATCCGCATAGTCCCACTCTTCAATCTTCTGAATCTCGTGAGAGGTTCTGAAACCGTCAAAGAAGTGGAGGAAAGGAACTCTGCCCTTGATAGCCGAAAGATGTGCAACGGCAGCAAGGTCCATACATTCCTGTGGGTTGTTTGAACAGAGCATTGCATAGCCTGTCTGACGGCAAGCATAAATATCTGAATGGTCACCGAAAATTGAAAGAGCGTGGCTTGTAAGAGCACGGGCAGATACATGAATTACGCCCGGTAAAAGCTCGCCTGCCATCTTGTACATATTCGGAATCATAAGAAGCAAGCCCTGTGAAGCTGTGTATGTTGTGGTCAACGCACCGGCTGCAAGCGAACCGTGAACCGCACCGGAAGCACCGCCTTCCGACTGCATTTCCGTAACCTGTACTTCTCTGCCGAAAAGGTTTTTAGTGCCCATTGCCGAGAACTTGTCGGTAAGGTCAGCCATTACGGAAGAAGGTGTGATAGGATAGATAGCAGCAACATCTGTAAACGCATAAGAAACATGAGCAACAGCGCTGTTACCGTCCATAGTTTTCATTTTTCTTGCCATTGGAATTGTCCTCCTTAAAGTATGTCAGCGACAACACCGTTTGCCGCATTTAATACAATTTTTAAAGATACATACTGTATCATAATAAATTTTAACACTTAAATGTTAATTTGTAAAGAGGTTTTCAACAATAACGCATATGTTTTCGCCCGATTTTTCTAAAACTTTACCAAATATTTTAAATTTCCGCATAAAACCGAGTTTTTCGCTGATTCAGGTGATTTTTAGACAAAACAAAAGTTTGTTAATTGCCATAAAACCGTAAAATTCGTCAATAATTTTTATACGCAAAAAATTGTTATACATACATTATGCGAAAATTGTATTATTTTGGCAAGAAAACATACAACTTAACGGCTGATATTTTTGAAAATAATAGTCATTTTTATTAAAGAAATTATATTGCGATTAAAGAATTAAAATTAAACAAAAAAAGCGTATAATAGTTTGGATAATCAATTGACATAATATGACTTTATATAACTTTATAAGGCACGGAGGCAGTATGTTGAAATTAGGACTTGACATTGGCTCAACTACAATAAAATGCGTTGTTTTGGACGAAGAAAATAAAATTATATACAGCACCTACGAACGACATTATTCTCAAATAACCGAGAAAATTGCAGAAATTCTCGCAACTGTACGCAGTAAGGTAAAGGGTGTTGAAAACGCAGCCGTTGCGCTTTCCGGTTCTGCCGGTATGGGCGTTGCGGAGTCAAGCAACATTGACTTTGTGCAGGAAGTTTACGCAACAAGAGTTGCTACAAATACATTTATTCCGGGCACAGATGTTGTCATTGAACTCGGCGGTGAGGACGCAAAAATTCTGTTCCTCACAAACGGTCTTGAAGTGCGTATGAACGGTACCTGTGCCGGCGGTACGGGTGCATTCATCGACCAGATGGCAACACTGCTCAATGTTCCGCTTGAAGATCTTGACGAACTTGCAAAGCAGTACGAAAAAACATACACTATCGCATCACGCTGCGGCGTATTTGCAAAGACGGATATTCAGCCTCTTTTAAACCAAGGCGCAAGAAAGAGCGATATAGCCGAAAGTATCTTCAACGCCGTTGTAAGCCAGACTGTCGCAGGTCTTGCACAGGGACGGGAAATCGAAGGTCAGGTTGTATATCTCGGCGGTCCTCTCACCTTTATGAGCGAGCTTAGAAACTGCTTTGACAGAACTTTAAACACAAAGGGTATATGCCCTGAAAATTCACTTTACTTTGTTGCCTGCGGTGCGGCACTTTGCGCCGAAAAAACAATTAACTTTGACAAGGTAATCGAAGAAGTAAAAAATTACCGTGGAAGCGGCAACTTTGCCTTTAACCCTCCGCTTTTCAAAGACGAAGAAGATTACAAAAAATTCTCTGACCGTCACGCAAAAGCAACAGTTCTGCAAAAGGAACTTAAAGGCTACAAAGGCAAGGCTTATGTGGGTATGGACGCAGGCTCTACCACCGTTAAGGGCGTTGTTCTCAACGACGACGGCGAACTTCTTTATTCAAAATATCTTCCGTCAAAAGGAAATCCCGTAGAGATTATCAAAGGCTTTCTTGAGGAAGTCTATGCAATCAACCCCGAAATCAACATAGTTTCTTCTGCCGTTACAGGTTACGGCGAAGAGATTATAAAGAACGCTTTTGATGTTGACTACGGCATAGTAGAAACAATTGCGCATTTCACTGCTGCAAAATACTTTATGCCCGATGTTGAGTTTATCATCGACATCGGCGGTCAGGACATCAAATGCTTTAAAATTCACAACGGCGCAATCGACAACATCTTCCTTAACGAGGCTTGTTCTTCCGGATGCGGAAGTTTCTTGCAGACATTCGCAAATGCGCTCGGCTACGAAATCGCCGACTTTGCAAAGCTCGGACTTTTTGCAAAGCGCCCTGTTGACCTCGGTTCGAGATGTACGGTATTTATGAACTCAAGCGTTAAACAGGCTCAAAAGGACGGCGCAACAATCGAGGATATTTCCGCAGGTCTTTCCTTAAGCGTTGTAAAGAATGCACTCTACAAAGTTATCAGAGCGTCAAGCCCTGACGAACTCGGCAAAAGAGTTGTTGTACAGGGCGGCACATTCCTTAACGACGCCGTACTCCGTGCATTTGAGCAGGAAATGGGCGTTGAGGTTGTTCGACCTAACATTGCCGGACTTATGGGCGCATACGGTGCGGCGCTATATTCAAAAAATAAATCAAAAGGCAACGGCAAGAGTAAACTTGCAAATAAAGAGACTCTCAAAAACTTTGTCCACGATATAAAGGTAACAAACTGCGGTATGTGCAGCAACAACTGCCGACTTACAATCAACAGCTTTGGCGGTGGCAGAAGATTTATTGCAGGCAACCGTTGTGAGCGTCCGATTACAAAGAAATCGCAGTCAAACGAGCTTAATATGTACGCTCAAAAGCTCAAAATGCTTGAGGAATACAAGCCTGTTGAGGGACTTCGTGGCAAGCTCGGTATGCCGATGGCACTCAATATGTTTGAAATGTATCCGTTCTGGTACAGATTCTTTACAGAGCTTAAATTTGAGGTGTTCCACTCACCGTTCTCGACAAGAAAGATATATCAGCGCGGACAGCAGACAATTCCGAGTGATACAATTTGTTTCCCTGCAAAACTTGTACACGGACACATTCAGACTTTGATTGACGAGGGAGCAGAAACTATATTCTACCCCTGTATGTCATACAACTTTGACGAGCACCTCGGCGATAACCACTACAACTGTCCTGTTGTTGCCTACTATCCCGAAGTTATCAACAACAATATGAAAGATGTGCAGAAAATCTGCTTTATAAAGGAATATTTCGGCGTACATATGCCAAAGCATTTCCCGCAGAAAGCATATGAGGCACTTTCTAAATATTTCCCCGATCTTACACTTAACGAGGTAAGAAAGGCCGCAAAACTTGCTTATGACGAACAGGATAAGTACAGAAAAAAGGTAATCGCAAAGGGCAACGAGATTATTGAAAAAGCCGAAAAAGAGGGCAAAAAGATAATGGTGCTTGCCGGCAGACCTTACCATGTAGACCCCGAAATCAACCACGGCATTGATAAACTTATTTCAAGTTTTAATGTTGCAATCGTCAGCGAAGATGTTGTATCTCCGAGGGTTGAGAAATTCCACACCAATGTACTTAACCAGTGGACATATCATTCAAGACTGTACGCTGCCGCTAAGTATGTTACAACAAGAAAGGATATGGAGCTTATACAGCTTGTTTCCTTTGGCTGCGGCGTAGATGCCATTACTACCGACGAGGTAAGAGAAATTCTTGAAAAAGAGGGCAAAATCTACACACAGATTAAAATTGACGAAATCACAAATCTTGGTGCAGTTAAAATTCGTATCCGCAGCTTGCTTGCTGCTATTGACAACGATTAACCACCGTTTGAAAGGTTGTGCTTTAAATGGCTGAACTTAAATATGACAGCAAAACAGGTCGTTTGCTTTTTACAAAAGAAATGAAAAAGGAATACACAATCCTTATGCCGAATATGGCACCTATTCATTTCAATATACTTCAGAATGTTTTTAACTACTACGGCTACAAGTCGGAACTTCTCGACACTTGCGGCCCTGAAATTGCACAGACAGGTCTTAAATATGTTCATAACGACACCTGTTACCCTGCGCTCCTTGTAATCGGACAGTTTATACACGCTTTACAGAGCGGCAAATACGATGTGCATAAAACAGCGCTTATGATTACCCAAACAGGCGGCGGCTGTCGTGCCTCAAACTATATCTTCCTGTTAAGAAAAGCGCTTAAAAAAGCAGGTTTTGAGTTTGTACCCGTAATCTCGCTTTCTTTCGGTATGGAAAAGAACAGCGGTTTTTCGCTCACACTTCCGCTTATCAGAAGATTTGTCGGCGGTCTTGTTTACGGCGATCAGCTTATGCTCCTTTCTAACCAGACAAAGCCTTATGAGGTAAATAAAGGCGAAAGTATGGCGCTTGTTGCCGATTGGAGCGATAAGATTTCTAAAATGCTTATCGAGGGCAACGGCTATACGCTTGAAGAAATTGACGAAAATCTTGATAAAATCACAAAATCCTTTTCGGAAATTAAGCTTAATAAAGTGCCAAAGGTTAAAGTCGGCATCGTAGGCGAAATTTATGTAAAATATTCCAAAATGGCGAATAACGGACTTGAGGAATTTTTGGCTTCACAGGACTGCGAGGTTTGTGTGCCGGGTCTTATGGGCTTTGCTTCATTTAAGGTTGACAACCGAATTGAGGACGCCAAACTTTACGGCGGCGCAAAAATTAAATCCACATTTTGTAAAATGCTGCTTGACTACCTCACAAAACTCGAAGCACTTATGATTGAATCGGCAAAGAAATATAACTTCGTTCCGCCGCACGAATACGCTCATACAAAACAGCTTGTAAAGGGCATTATCGGATACGGCAGCAAAATGGGCGAGGGTTGGTTACTTACCGCAGAAATGCTTGAGCTTGCCGAAACAGGCTACGAAAACATTGTTTGTACACAGCCCTTCGGCTGTCTGCCGAACCACATCAACGGCAAGGGCGCTATCCGCAGAATCAAGGAAGTAAACCCGAAAGCAAACATTGTTACAATAGACTATGACCCGGGTGCGCCAAAGGTAAACCAGGAAAACAGAATCAAGCTTATGCTTGCTGTAGCAAAAGAGGAGCTTAATAAAGAGCTTGCCGAAAAACAGGACGCAGAGCAAAAATCTTAACAAAAAGCAGTCCGAGAATAAATAAATCGGACTGACTTATTTTTAGGTTCTTTATCAAAAGTCGGAGTAAATTTGATTTAGCGCACGAGTTAAGCAAAATGATTTAAAAATTTAGGTCAAACCTTTATAATTGCTTGGCAAAACAGTTTGCTGAATAATATACCAAAAATTTAAAACAGAATCTTTTTAGAAAATAAACATCAACACTTACATATAATAATGTATGACAAAATTTTAAGAGGTGAAACGAGTGAAAAAAAATAAAAACAAGGCACAAAAGGCAAAAAAGCCGCACACTTTGCTTATCAGTGTTAAGCAAAACAAGGAGCTTACCGCACTTTACTTTATACTAAGGCTTGTAATTATATTTATATTTGTTCTCAACATCATCCGTGGCAAATACGAAAGCGCAATGACTTGCGGACTTACATTTATACTTATGTTGATTCCGTCGTTCATTGACCGCAGTCTTCACATAGAACTGCCGAGCGTGCTTGAAACCTTTATGATACTGTTTGTATTCTCGGCAAATATTCTCGGTGAAATCGGTTCATTCTATGAAAAAATACCTTTTCTCGACACAATTCTTCATACGCTGAACGGTTTTATCTGCGCAGGCGTGGGATTCGGACTTACCGATATTTTGAACCGCAGTAAAAAGGTTAAATTTAACCTTTCCCCTATCTTTGTATGCCTGTTCTCGTTCTGCTTTTCAATGACGGCAGGTACAGTTTGGGAATTTTTCGAGTTTGGCGTTGACACTTTTCTCGGCAAAGATATGCAGAAAGACACAATCGTCACAACAATCAACTCTACCCTGCTTTCGGGCAACGATACAAACGCCGTTACCCACATAAGTGGAATAACCTCTACAACCGTAAACGGCAAGGATCTCGGCATAAACGGCTACCTTGACATTGGTCTTATAGACACAATGAAAGATTTGATGGTAAACTTTGTCGGCGCAGTTGTGTTTAACGGTTTGGGATTTATCTACCTTAAAAACAGAGGCAAAAAAGCAAGTTTCCTAAATAACTTTATCCCGAAAAAATCCGAAGATATTACAGAAGAATAAGTTTAACAATCAAAAATCCGACAGTAGTAAAAACTATTGTCGGATTTTTTGTTGCATCCTAATTATTGGTAATATTTATAAATTATGACTTATCAAACTAAGTAATAAAATGTAGCCAATTAACGTTTAGATAAGCACAGGTAAATGAATTTCAATAATTCTTTCAAAATAACATAATCACTTTAATATAAATAAGTTATGTTATTTTAAAATATATCTGCCCTCTTCTTTATATATTTCTTGCTTACCGTCAACACAAAATGCTGGCCTGATACCATTCATATCGCATGCATTCGTGCTTCCAATTTCACCTTCCGGTCCTACTGCATATACACAAGAATCATATGTAGAATCCGCACTTCTTAACCACCAACTTACAGTAAACTTTCCATTATTCGTAGTAGCAAAACGATTCTTATTATCTTTAAAATACAACAATGGCACCCCTTCAACTCCGACATGCCCATTTTTTTTATATCCAAGTTCAGTAAAAGACAACAAAAACACTTTTCTTACAATAGTTATCACGCTATCATCTATTTGATTCAAGCATCGTTCATCTAAAATCTCTATTTCCGAATCTTGAATTAAGCAACGAGTTTGAATAGGTAAATTATCAAAAAACTCTCCCATTAAGTAATTATCAATTTCGCTTTCTTCATAGTAAGCCGAATAATCACTAACTCTTCTATTCTCTGGAAGAATTTCTTTTCTTAACAAAAGTGTTTTACCATTATAATCATTAGTTAATACAATATATGGAACAAATCCTGTTTTTTCTTCAATATATATGATTGGTTCAATTTTACATTTTTCAGAATACGCCAAATCACTTATTGTATTATATTCCTCGGTTACTGTTTGTCTTTTACTACAAGCATTTAATAGAACTCCAAGAACAATTGCTAATACTACTACTTTTAATACTACTTTATACTTTTTTCTGAACACTTATGTGGCTCCTTAATTTTTCTGCTTTTTACGTCTTATTTTTGTAAATGCCATACACATCACTATACTTACCATGATTACAGCCATTAGGCTCCAAAATCCAACTGCAGATTCGTCTCCTGTTGAAACAGATTCTATCTTTTCTCCTCCATTTTCATTTGTTCCCGAACCAGAATTGTTACCTGTATTATTATCTTTTCCCGAATCAGGATTTTCTGGTTGAATATCAACAAATGTCAGGGGCTGTGTGCTTTGAGATACTGTTTTAATTTTCAGTTTATTATTATAATATTTTTTATTGCTGAAATCTATTATAGCTTTATTACAGCGATAATGATAGCTTAGCAAAATCTCGTTACTTATCGTATCACTTTTGTTTTTATACTCTATATAAAGCCACTTGCCCTCATGAATAGCTTTAAATATATTTCTTCCTATGTTGTTAATTGTCCTCACCGCCTTTAGTTCTTATATTTCACTGAAATCATTATAGCATAAATATTTCATAAAACAACAATTTTATACTAAAAATATTAAAATTTATCCACGCAAAAATAAACACCCGACTAAAAAGCCGAGTGTCAATTTTACCGCTATTAATCATTTTACGACAGCCACGCAATGTCGGTATCGGTTGCAAGGTTATCTATGCCGTAGAGCACCAGGATATTATCGGGTTTTTCCTGCTGTGCAAGTTCTGAAATGCTGTTTTTGTAATAACGCATATCGACGAGTATTACCTCACTGTAATTTTCTGCAAGGAACGGCGCAAGACAATGTGAAAAGCTGTCCTTTACAAGGAGAATTTTTCCGCCTGCGGCATTTGTATTCTTAATTCTTGTCATTGCGTGGTTTCCGTCTATGAATACAGGGTATTTATCGTCCTCTTCAAGATGATTGTAAAAATACATTGAGTGGTAATCCTGTTTTTCGTCGCCCTCAATAATCTCTACGCTGATATTCTTTTCGGTGTTATTTTTATTGTTCCAAATTTCAATGGTATCCGGCTGTGTGAGCCAAAAACCGCTTGTTGAGTAGGTTGTGCCGTAGAAATCGTTGTACTTTTCGACCGTAAACAGGCTCTTGTCGGCAGGGGTTATTCCGAGCGACTTGCATATTTCCGTATAACCCGTATATGCACCTGCCGTTGTCCAATGGTGGTCGGTTTTGTAGTAAAGCTGTGTGCCGTTTGCATAGGCATTTTTGAATGCGGAACGCAAATCCACAAAATCCGCACCGCTTTCGGCAAGCACTTTCTGTGCGTTCTCGATTTTTTCGTCATCTGTATATGTATCGTGAACCGCAGGAAGAACATCATTTGCGATGTATCCTGTTGACGGCACAAGTGTTACCGTTACGGGAACATCGACTGATTTTGCAAAATCTGCGATTGTCTGCACATTGCTCTCAAGTGTGTCGGTATCAAGTATCGGCTTATTTATAAGGTAGCCGTTCTTACAATTGTAAACACCGTCTGCGCCGTTGTTGCCGACAGAGAGATTAAAGTAAGCGTTTGCGCCTACCCATTGGGTACGCATAGGAAAATGGTCGGCAAAGTATTTTTCAAAATCAGTGCCGAATTTGCCGTCAAGCACAGAATTTACCGTTACTGTCGGAAATTTCTGCAAATATCTTTTTTCGCTTGAGCTGTAGTCGGCTTTCGGATTTATTAAAAACCAAATTGCAAAGCCGAATATAAAAATTATAAATACAAAGCTCGGCAAATGTCGGCAGACAGGCTTTGAGGATTCCATATGTTTTGCTGAATGTTTCGCTGCATATTTCATAAATACTCTTCCTCCCTGCCGTTAAAATCTGAAATATAGGAATGGGTTATAGCTCTGATTTACAAGTGAGGCTGTGCAAAGTATAAGCACAATTGCAACAAATGCGGTCTGCGCAAAACCTATATACTTTGTATTCTGTACCTTTGCATAAAGCTTTGCCGCAAGCGGTGTGCTTGCAACAGCCGCTGCAATGATAAGCGGCAAATATGAAAGTATAAGATTTAAAGCCTGCTCTCCGCAGATACCGTTGCCGAAGTTAAACAAATCTCCGAGGAATGTACCGAGCTTGCTCATATCTGTAAAGTAGAAAAGTCCCCAGCCGATAACTACTATAAACATTGTGTAGATATGCTGAATTGCCGACGGCAGTTTGTCGAGAATCTTTTTGAAAACAAATTTTTCAAAAATAAGCAAAACGCCGTAGTAAAGTCCCCATAATACAAAGTTCCATGACGCACCGTGCCAAATACCCGTAAGTCCCCACACAATGAGGAGGTTAAGCACCTGTCTTTTTACGCCCTTTCTGTTGCCGCCGAGCGGAATATAAACATATTCCTTAAACCATGTTGAAAGTGAAATATGCCATCTTCTCCAAAATTCCGTAACGGATTTAGAAATGTACGGGTAGTTAAAGTTCTTAAGAAACTCAAAGCCAAGCATATTGCCAAGGCCGCAAGCCATATCGGAATAGCCCGAAAAGTCAAAATAAAGTTGAAAGCTGTAGGCTATAATTCCTACCCAAGTGCCGACAACGCCGTTCTCGTCGGTTGTGGCAAACATTGCCGTACTCAGGTTGCCCATCTGATTAGCAATCAGCACCTTTTTGCCCAAGCCGATTATAAAGAGGTTTACACCCTTTGTAAACTCGTCCAAGGTTTCTTTTCTGTTTGTGAGCTGTTCGGCAACATCACGGTAACGAACGATAGGGCCTGCAATCAACTGTGGAAAAAGCGCTACATATGTACCGAAGTTAATCGGATTTTTGGATACGGGCGCATCGCCTCTGTAAACATCAATTACATAACTCATTGTCTGGAATGTATAGAAGCTGATACCGATCGGCAAAGAAATCTGCGGAGTCGGCAGATTCAGGAACGGCAGCATATTAACGGTTTCCACAATCATTCCCGTGTACTTAAACACCGCAAGTGTACCTATGTCGATAACGCAGGTAAGTATCAGCACAAGTTTACGCTTTTTCGGGTCATCTTTAAATTTATCTACAAGGTATCCGCCTATGTAGTTTACGGCTATGTTTATGAGCATAAGCACGATAAGTTTCGGCTCGCCCCAACCGTAGAACAAAAGGTTTATAAAGAACAGAAAAATGTTTCTGCCTTTTCTCGGCACAATGTAATATATGAGCAGAGTAAGTGGCAGATACGCAAACATAAATACAAGGCTTGAAAAAACCAATCTGTATACCCCCAAATATTCTATAAAATAAGTGCAAAATCAAGCGTTATATATCCCTTTTTAACCTGACAATTCATTGCTCTGAACGCAATATAATAATTGTCGGGATTTGCACACCATAAAATACCCTCACCGCTTTTGGTGAGGGCGATTACTGTTTATTTTACATTATTTTTATGGTACAGTCAATGAAATTAAAACAAATATAATTGCTGTCCTCGAATTTTGGCATTATCAACGAATTTCTTTAAAAGAAAACTCTCTTTTAAACTCTTTTGTTTCACTGTTTCTGACGGTTGAGCTTTTATGCTGTTCAAGGGTACTTATGAGTGCGTACATATCCACCCATATTTCGTTGTCGCTTTCCTTTTGGCTTTCGTCAAAAACAAGCTCAAGCCCTATATGAAGATGGCTTTCGGTAATTCCGTTTATGTTTTCGGTATCGCTGTAACCTGTTCTGCCCACATAGCCTATAACATCGCCTGCCGTAACCGTATCGCCCTCCTTGAGGTTCTCGGCATAGGGGCGGTTCTGCCGCAAATGCGCATAATACCAATACCTTTTATTGTCAAGCGAGCGTATGCCGATTCGCCAACCGCCGTATCTGTTCCAGCCGAGGCACTCGACCTTGCCCGATTCAACGGCTATAACGGGAGTACCGACTGCCGACATCAGGTCGTGCCCCAAATGCGGTCTTGTGTATCCGAATGTCCGCTTTGCACCGAAGTCATCGTAATGCGAATACGGAAAGGTCTTTGCAATCGGCGAAAACCACCGCACTCCGTAGTCCTGCTTTATACTGCCGTCAGACTGTTCTTCCTCAAAATTTCCAACCATACCGCTGAGCACTGCCGTATATACATTATAATAGTATGTATAGTATTTCATATCCTTGGTAAGCTCGGCTATTGTTTTGCCGTCTTTCAGCTTTTCGCAGAGGTTATCCATATCGCTTTGCTTGTATTTTGAAAAATCGCCGCCGTATTTTGCACCGAGGTATGCAAGAATTTCGATATAATTTAATTTTGTATCCTCGCTCTGAGATGAAACATCGTAACTGACGGCTTTTTGCAGAGCGTCTGCCGTAACATTAAATTCCGCATACTTTATAAAATTATCGGTTTCCTTTCCGCCGACAATCGTCATAACCGAACAGGCAAGCACAAAAGCAGAAATAAGCAATAAAATAATCCGTTTCATATATAATCACCCGATTATATATATGAAACGGATTTCAAATTAATTTCTCATTAAATGTATTGCGGTTTCGGCTTTTTCTATAATTCTTAAATCGTTGTCATATGTGCAAAGTTTTCGTGCCTGCTGGAGGTCAACCCAGATGTAACTGTCGATTTCTTCCTCCTGAATTTTTACGCTGTCGGTAAACGCCTGTGCAAGGAAGAACACTACCCGCTTGCGAATTTTGCCGAACGGGCAATACTCGCTGATTTCTCTAAATCCCTTTGCAAGGGTAACATCAAGCCCTGTTTCCTCTTTGATTTCTCTCAAAGCGGTTTCCTGCTCGTTTTCGTCGTTTTCTATATGACCTTTCGGAAAGCTCCAATATCTGCCGTTGCTGTTCTTCACAAGCAATACCTTTGTATTCTGCTTGTTGCGGTAAAAAATCACCGCACCGCAGGATTTTTCGTAAAGACAGCTTATACTCTCCACTTTTACATTACGCAAGCGGGCAAGTATTTTTTTAAGCTCCGGCTCGTAATAAATCTCTCCGTACGGAGCGACTATGAATTTATCGCCCTTGAGTCCCTCAAATTTGGCAACGGCAATAACCACACCGTCAAAGTATTCTTCAACTCTGTCCTTGCGTGTAACAAGATAAGCGCTTTTGTTTGAAAAGGAATTGCCCGAAACATAGGCGGAGAAAAAACCTTTTCCAACCTTGCCAAACACATTTACTCTTACATTTTCCGCAAGCATTGCCGATGCCTCCTTTCTTAATTCAAATAAAAATCAACAATTAATTCAGTAAGCCGTCCATACTGTCGAGCTGTACCTGAGTATTTGCACTCATAATGCCGTTGAGATAAAGAACCTCTGTAATGCCGTTCTGCTTGCAGTAGTCTGCAAGATTCTGTCCGAAATATCTGAAATCTATAATATGAACTTCGGAATAGTTATTTGTAAGATACGGTGAGAATGCGTTGCCGTAGCTTTCTTTGACAACGGCAATCTTCTTGCCTGTGCCTTTTTCTGAATCCGAATGTAAAACCGTGAGCGGATTGTCGCCCATAATAAATAAACTGTATGTATTTGAACCCGCCTCCGCATACTGATAATAAGGCGAATCGTAGTTTGATACAGTGCCGTTTGAATCCGTAATATCCATTGTAACATTGTATGGGAATGTCCAATAGCTTACAGTATCGGTTGAAAGTCCGTCATTTGTGTTTGCAAACGAACCTGTAAATCCCTCGATCTTGTTTTCGGTACAGGTGCTGAGGTCAAGAACATCCTGATTTGTTGCCTCCGCAAACGCTGTATATGCGTAATATGCGCCAAGTCCTGTCCAGTGGTGGTCGGAATTGTAATAAACATATTCGTTGCAGTGCTCGGCAATTTTGTTGTAAGCATTTATCGGTGTTACAGAGCTGTTTAGCTTTGAATAAATCTGCTTGATGTTCTCTGCCTGTGAATCCGACGGAGCGGAGCTGTTTTTAAGTCTTTGCGGAAGTCCCATTTCCGTATGATTGGGAACAACCATATTGTAAACCTTAATTCCGCTTAACTTCTGCTGATAGCTGTTGATTGAATCGGCATAAAGCTGTGCTCTGTATTCATCGCCGCCGAAAAGCTCATATGCGGCGCCGTTCCAGATGTAAGCGTTTGTACCCATATATCCTGTTGTGTTATCGTCCTGAATATTAGGCGTAACAAAATTAAGTGCCGCTGCGTTTGCTGCTTGTGTTGCGGGTTGAGTTGTTGCTGCCTGTGTAGGCGGTATTGTTTTATCGGAATTATTGTCAACTTTTTTGTCCGAACCGGTACAGGCTCTGAACATTGAAGAAATCATTGTGATTATAAGTATTAATATAAGTATTCCAACACTTACAATAATAATGCGGTTTCTAAGTCTTCTGCTGAATCTTTTTCTTTTAGGCGGCTTGCGATGCACATTATTTCGATTATTAGGTACAGGCCCTCTGCCGTTTTGCGGCGGTCTGTTCATCGGCTGACGGTATTCTCTCCTGTATTGACTGCGTTGAGCCGCAACTCTGTCGTCATCAAAATAGTCTAAGTTGTATTTATCTGCCATATATACACTCTCCCGTCTTAAAAAAAGCAACAGATAATTAAACGCTGTTTCCTCATTATATCATTATATTAATTAAAGCATATTTTATTATACAACATCTTTAGTCTAAAAACAATACAATTTTTCATTTTTCGAGTAAATCCGCAAATGCGGCAAATATTTACATCCATAAGCAAAACAGATTTAAAAATAGAGTTGAAACAAAAGGAAAAATACGATATAATTTAGAGTTGCAGGATGTTTTTTCCAAGCAAAACAAACGAGGTGATATTTATGTTGCTTTGCACGGATGTGGGCAATACAAATATAAAATTTGCACTTTACAAAGGTGAAAAACTGCTTATGAAGTTAAGATTTTCCACTAATCGCAGTAAAACCGCCGACGATTACGCAGTTGACCTTTATACTATATTCAGAATAAACAATGTTGATGTAAACGAAATTAACGGTTCAATAATCTCAAGCGTAGTACCCATAGTAACCGACCTGCTCGGAAAAGCTATTTTTACTGTGGCAAATGTAGAAAGTTTGGTTGTCGGACCGGGCATTAAAACAGGTCTTGACATTCGCCTTGACAACCCCGGCGCCGTAGGCTCGGACATTGTATGTATGTGCGTTGCTTTAAAAGAACAGTACCCCTGCCCGGTAATCGTAATCGGAATGGGCACTGCCACAACCATTCTTTATATGAACGAGCACAAGGCTTATTGCGGCGGAGTTATTTTGCCGGGTGTGCAGATTTCACTTGACGCACTTACCGCAAAATGCGCACTTTTGCCGTCGGTCAGTTTTTCTGCGCCGCAAAAGGCAATCGGAACAAATACTGCCGACTGTATACGCAGCGGCATAATTTACGGCAATGCCGCAATGATTGACGGCGTAATCGACCGCTTTGAAGCGGAAACGGGTCAGAAATGCACTCTTGTTGCAACAGGCGGATTTGCACCGCACATTGTAAAGTTCTGCAAAAAAGACATTACCGTAAACGACGACCTGGTACTCGAGGGATTAAGACTTATATACGAAAAGAATCTGTAATTATTCGATTTTCAATAATATACAATTTTGTTTTAAACTGCATATCTGTTTGTGCACCCTTTTGAATTATTGCATCAAAAGGGTGTTTTTATTATTCCTTTTATAAATTTGTATTTGATGTTCACACCATTTTTACTAAAAAAGCAAACTCGTTAAACACATACAATTTTGTATGTGTAGAAATTTTGCTGATAAACATTTTTGTTTTTGTATAATTTTATTTATTAGTGTGGCGGTTATTTGTTTTTTATTTCAAAAATATATACATAATTACCAAATAATAAAATTTTGCATTTTTTAATTTAACAAATATAACAAAGGTTTTGTTATATTTGTACAAAATTCTCTTATTCGCATATAAAATCGTCAAATTTACCGCTTTTAGCAGTATTGATTTTTAAGTTGTTTTCAAATATAATAGTAATGTTATATTATTTTGAATTATGGGTTTTTGTGCCGATTTTTATATGACAATTATATGGTAGTTGTTCATAACGGCAAAAACCAAGAGGAGTAAAGTATTAATGGAAATATCGTTTAAGGACATAACAAGAGTAATTAGGAAAAACATCGTTTTCATTTTGGTTGTATCGTGTTTATTTGCAATCATATCGGTTTTTGTAACTACATTTTTTATTCAGAAAACATACACATCAAGCGTAAAGCTCTATGTTGAAACAAACTACAACACTTCCTCTGCTATGGAAGACAACCAGAGTGTAAACTACGCTAAAAACCTTGTTTTAACCTACATTGAGCTGCTCGATTCAAACACATTTTACAGCGAGGTTTCAAAGGAGCTCCACGAAAAATACACAGCGTCACAGCTCAAAACTATGATTAAGTTTGAAAGCATTGAGGATACCGAGGTATTTAAGGCGATAGTTGTATCGCCAAGTCCTTATGAATCAAAAGAAATAGGCGACTCCATTGCTAAAATAGCACCTAAGATAATCGCAAATGTAAAGGACAACGCAAAACTCAAGATTGTCGATGAGGCAGATACACCGAAAGTGCCTACATCACCGAATGTAACAAGAAACACAATTATTGCATTTCTCGGCGGACTTATACTTGCTCTTATCATTTCATTTGTTCGTGACTTCCTCGATGTGAAGATTAAATACAACGAAGAAATGACAACTATTCTTGATCTTCCTATTCTTGCCGCAATTCCTGACTTTGAGTATTTTTCAAATCAGAAAAATGCAAACAAATACGGCAACAGATACGGCAAATAAGTAAAGGAGTTACACAGCAATGAAAAAGAATAAAACAAAAATTGATCGTTCAATAGATACTGATGTTCTCGGCTTTCAGGTTCGTGAATCTTACAAGGCGGCAAGAACAAATATAGCTTATTCAATTCTCAAAAAAGGCTGCAAAAAGGTAGCTTTTACATCATCTACAAAGAGCGAGGGCAAAACAGTAACCTCTATCAATGTTGCGTCGGCACTTGCTCAGCAGGTTGCCACCAAGGTGCTTGTAGTTGAGTGCGACCTTCGCCGTCCGAGAGTAAACACAGCACTTAAAATTGAGCCTACACCCGGTCTTACAAACTATCTTAATGACGAGTGTTCGCTTGAGGACATTATAAAGGACACTAAGATTGACAACCTCAAGGCGATTGCCTACGGCGCAATTCCTCCTAACCCGTCCGAGCTGCTTGCGAGTGAGGCTATGGCTGACCTTATCAAGACGGCTGAAAAAGAGTACGACTACATTATTTTTGACACACCGCCTGTCGGCATCGTAATCGATGCAGTTCCGATTCTTAAGGCAGCGGACGGTGTTGTAATTGTTGCAAGAAACAACTCAACTACATATCCCGAGCTTGCAAAAACCGTAGAAACAGTCGAGCGTACAGATGCAAAAATCATCGGAGTTATTCTTAACAGAGTTAAACCACAGGAAACAAGAAAAGGCAAGGGTTACTACTCAAGATACGGCGGATATTACAGCAGTTCAACCAAAGACTAATCTTTAATACTTCAGAGCAATTTTATTTAATTACACAGGTAATTAATTGGGTATAATAAAAATTTACGGAGGATAAAACGGAAGCAATTATGGGAAAAGCAAATATTACCGACACATCGAAAGCGGCAGCATCAAACACACATTCAGTTAAACCGAAGCCGATTTACGATTTTGTAAAGCGTGTTTTCGATATTGTATGTTCACTCATCGGTTTGATTGTTCTTTCACCTGTTTTTATCATTCTTTCCATACTTATAAAAACCACAAGCGAAGGTCCTGCTTTCTTTGCGCACAAGCGTGTCGGCAAAGGCGGCAAAACAATAAAAATCTATAAGTTCAGAAGTATGGTAACAAATGCGGAAGAACTTATAAAGCAGTTTACCCCCGAGCAAAAAGCCGAATACGAAAAAAACTTTAAGCTTGAAAACGACCCTCGAGTTACAAAAGTAGGAAAATTTATGAGAAAAACAAGTCTTGACGAACTTCCACAGCTTATTAACATTCTTAAGGGCGATATTTCTGTTGTAGGCCCTCGCCCCGTAATGGATGTTGAAACTAAAATTTACGGTAACTACCGCAATATGCTGCTCAGCGTAAAGCCGGGTCTTACAGGCTTTTGGGCGGCAAACGGCAGAAGCGCCACTACATACACACGCAGAAGAGCTATGGAAATTTACTATGTAAAGAACCGTTCCGTATTACTTGATTTAAAAATAATTTTCAAAACATTTATTTCTGTATTTAAGCGTGTAGGTGCGGTTTAAGGAGGAAAAGCAATGAAAGCTGTATTACTTGCAGGTGGCTTTGGAACAAGAATTTCCGAAGAATCGCAGTTTAAGCCAAAGCCAATGATTGAAATAGGCGGAATGCCGATTTTGTGGCATATTATGAAACTTTATTCATATTACGGAGTAAACGAATTTATTATATGCGCAGGATACAAACAGCATGTAATTAAAGAATGGTTTGCGGATTATTTTCTGCATACTTCGGACATAACATTTGATTTTACACAGGACGATAAAATAATCGTACATAACAAAAGGGCCGAACAGTGGAAGGTCACGGTTGTTGATACGGGACTTAACACAATGACAGGCGGCCGACTTAAGAGAGTGCGTGACTTTATAGGCGATGAACCTTTCTTTATGACATACGGTGACGGTGTGTCTGATGTTGATATTAATGCTCTTTATGAATTTCACAAGAAGAACGGCAGACTTGCAACTATGTCGGCGGTAAAACCCGAGAGCCGTTTCGGCGTACTTGACCTTTCAAACGAAAACGAGGTTAAGGCATTCCGTGAAAAAAGCGACATTGACTCCGGTTGGATAAACGCAGGATTTATGGTGCTCGAACCAAAGGTGCTCGACTATGTAAAAGACGATACAATTATGTTTGAGCGTGAGCCTATGGAACAGCTTGCAAAAGAAGGTCAGATTATGTGCTGGAAACACAACGGCTTCTGGCAGTGTATGGACACTCTTCGTGACAAAGAAAAGCTCGAAAAACTCTGGAGCACAAACAAAGCACCGTGGAAGGTATGGAAAGATTAATGCTTAATTTTTATAAAGGTAAAAGAGTATTTGTAACAGGTCACACAGGCTTTAAGGGCAGTTGGCTCTGCAAAATCCTTGCAAATGCGGGCGCACAGGTTACCGGCTACTCTCTTAACCCACCTACAAACCAGAATTTATTTGAAATTGCAAATATCGAAGGCGACATTAAATCCGTTATCGGCGATATTCGTGATTTTGATTTACTAAAAAAGGCATTTGACGAGGCACAGCCCGAAATTGTACTTCACCTTGCGGCTCAGCCGATTGTGCGTGACAGCTACAAGATGCCTGCCTATACATACGAAACAAATGTTATGGGCACTGTAAACATTCTTGAATGTGTAAGACAGTCGGACTGCGTAAAATCATTCCTCAATGTAACAACAGACAAGGTTTACGAAAATAAGGAGTGGCAGTGGGGATATCGTGAGAATGAACCGCTTGACGGCTTTGACCCGTATTCAAACAGCAAGAGCTGTTCGGAGCTTGTAACTCACAGCTATAAAAACTCATTCTTTGCCGACGGCAGAGTTGCGATTTCGACTGCAAGAGCCGGCAATGTAATCGGCGGCGGCGATTTTGCAAACGACAGAATTATTCCCGACTGCGTTCGTGCACTTGAAAAAGGCGAAGATATAATCGTTCGTAATCCTCATTCAACAAGACCGTATCAGCATGTGCTTGAACCGCTGTTTGCGTATCTTATGATTGCAAAGGCTCAGTATGAGGACATAAAATTTGCCGACTACTACAATGTAGGCCCTGATGAGTGCGACTGCGTTACAACGGGCGAGCTTGTAGACCTGTTTGTAAAGTATGCGGACGGCAAGATAAAATGGATAAACAAGAGCGAGAAAAATGCCGTACACGAGGCTAATTTCTTAAAGCTCGACTGTTCAAAGCTCAAGTCTGTATTCGGCTGGAAACCGCATTGGCATGTAACCGAGGCCGTTGAAAAAACTGTTGAATGGTCACGCTGTTATATGGAAAAAGGCGATGTCAGAAAATGTATGGACAAACAGATTGAGGAATTTTTAGCAAGCAGAATTTAAATATATCATCAACAAAAGAGGTTTAATGATGAAAAAGGCGATTGTAACAGGCTCAAACGGCTTTGTCGGCTCAAATGTATGCAAAAGACTTTGCGCTGACGGAGTAAAAGTTTTTGCCGTTGTAAAAGACGAAAACGAAAAAATCGACAACATAGAAAAACTTGACGGTATTGAAATTGTGTACTGCGAGCTTGATGAAATTGAAACTCTCTTTGACAAGATTTCGGACAGAGATGTTGATGTTTTCTACCACTTTGCGTGGGTAGGCTCGGCAGGCCCGTTAAGATGCGACGAGAACATTCAGTTGCAGAATGCGCTTTGGACAGCCCGTGCGCTCAGAACAGCTGACAAAATGCAGTGCAAAAAGTTTGTAAACGCAGGTTCGATTATGGAAAAAGAAACCTACACAGCCGTTTACACGCAGGAAAGCAAACCGGGTTTGCCGTACATTTACGGTGCAGGCAAGCTCATTGCCCGTTCAATCTGCAAACCGATTGCAAACAGCCTTGACATAGACCTTTGCTGGGCGGTAATTACCAACGCTTACGGCGCAGGCGAGTTTTCGCCGAGATTTGTTAATTCAACAATCCGCAAAATTATTGCAGGCGAGCCTTTACAGTTTACAGCCGCTACACAAAATTACGATTTCATTTATATAGACGATGTTGCAAGAGCCTTTGAGGCAATCGGCGAATACGGCATTGCAAACAAAGAGTACACAATAGGCAGTGGCAACGCAAGACCACTCAAGGAGTTCATTCTCGAAATGCAGAACGAGCTTGCACCTGAAGCAAAACCGATTTTCGGTGATGTGCCGTTTACAGGTGTAAATATGCCGCTTGAGGCATTTGATACAACCGACATAGAAACAGACTGCCACTTCAAACCTGAGATTTCCTTTGCAGAGGGCACAAGGCTTACTATGGAGTGGATTAAGTCCGTAGACTAAAAATCAGGGCGAAATTTATCTTTCGCCCTTTATATTCGTAATGCAAACTGCGTTTTTCTGAAAATTATGGGTTAATTTTCAGAATAGAAACATTTTAAGGAGATTATTTATATGATTCAGAAGTTTGAATTTTGCAATACCGATTTTGAGGGTGCATATCTTATAAAGCCTTTCTGCGCAACAGATATAAGAGGCGCATTTATTAAGGATTACTCAAAAGAGGTTTTCGAGGCAAACGGCCTTGAGCACAACCTTGCGGAAGTTTTCTATACAGTATCTCACAAGGGCGTTATTCGTGCGCTCCATTTTCAGCGTGTACACGAGCAGGCAAAGCTTGTAAGATGCATTAAAGGCAAGGTTTTTGATGTTATCGTTGACCTTCGTCCCGACTCCCCTACCTTTAAAAAGTGGCAGGGTTTCTACCTTTCCGAAGAAAATATGAACGAACTTTATGTTCCCGAACATTTTGCTCATGGCTACCTTGTGCTTGAGCCGTCTGTTGTTTCTTACAAATGCGGCGAAAAGTTCTACGGCGAGTATGATGACGGCATTATGTATAACGACCCAGACTTTGGCGTTGAGTGGCCGTTTGACGAAATTGGCGGAATTGAAAATCTTATTTTAGCCGATAAAGACAAAAATCTCCAGTCGTTTAAGGAATTTGAAGAAAAGTATCTTAAATAATGACTTAAAAATATTTTTACGGAGGGTAAAATGAACATAGTTTATTCAAGTTCTGACAGCTATGCACCGATTGCGGGTGTGTCGATAATGTCTTTACTTCATAACAATACAGACGCTGAAAGCATTAATATTTATATGATAGACAACAGCATTTCTGCCGAGAACAAACATCGCTTTGAAGAAATGGTCGGCAAATACGGACGCACCATTCACTTTATACCTCAGCCCGACCTCAACAAAAAGGCAGGCGTGGAAATTGAGGTTGGCAGATGGAATATCAGTACCTTTTTCAGACTTTTTCTTTGCACCATTTTGCCTGACGATATAGACAGATGTATTTATCTTGACTGCGACACAGTTATTCGCCACTCGCTAAAGGAATTTTGGGAAACAGACCTCGGTGACAAGGTTGTGGCGGCTGTTGACGACTGCCGAAGTGACCGCTACAAAACCGAGCTTAACCTTGACAGCAACAGCACCTACACAAACAACGGCGTACTGCTCATTGACCTTAAAAGCTGGCGTGAGATGAATGTTGAAAAGGAATTTCTCGACTTTATCATTGCGCACAACGGCGACATAACCTATGTTGACCAAGGTGTGCTCAACGGTGTTCTCTCCAAAAAAGGACTTGTAAAGGTAGTACATACAAAATATGACGCAATGACTGTATTCTTCGACTTTAATTTTAAAGACCTGATGAAAGTCAGAAAGCCTGAGCACCATCTAAGCGAACAGGAGTACAGCGAAACGGTAACAGACCCGTATATTATTCACTATACTTCGTGCTTTTTGTCGGGTACACGACCATGGAACGAAAACAACAACCACCCATTTGTCGGCGATTACCTAAAGTACAAGGCTATGTCGCCATGGAAAGACTTTCCGCAGTACCCCGATGACAGAAAGAAATCTAAAAAACTGATGACAAGTGTGTGCAATGCCATGCCAAAGGGTATGATGATTGCCGTAATCTCGCTTGTTCACTCAAAGCTCTACCCTATGGCACGAGCATTAAAACAAAAAGGCAGGGCCGAATAAATGAAAATTCTGCTTGTAAATAAATACCACTATGTAAAAGGCGGCAGTGAAACCTATCACTTCGGACTTGCAAAATTGCTTGAAGAACATGGCAACGAAGTAATATATTTTGCTATGCAGGACGAAAAAAATTACGATTGCGCACAGGCAAAGTATTTTTCAAAAAATGTTGATTTCAACAAGAGTATGTCGCCGTTTGAGAAACTCACAGCAGGTATGCACGCCCTGTATTCGTTTGATGCTAAAAAGAAAATCGAACAGCTTATTGAGGCAGAAAAGCCCGATATTGTGCATATAAATTTGGTTCACAGACACATTACGCTTTCTATTTTGAACGCAATACAAAAGTATAATATTCCTGTTGTGTTTACGGCGCACGACCTCAACTGCGTGTGCCCTACACACACTATGCTTTGCGGCGACAAGGTGTGCGACCGCTGCGTGGCTGAGCACAGCTACAAGCCTGCACTTGAGCAAAAATGCGTAAAAAACTCCGCACTTCAAACCTACCTTGCTGTTATTGAGGCTAAGAACTACGAGAGAATGAAGATATACGATAAAATCGACTTCTACATTTGTCCGTCTGATTTTTACAGAAAGCAGTTTGTAAAATCGGGCATCACAAAAAATCCCGTTGTGCATTGGGTGAACTTTTTGCCTGTCGGCACAGAATACAAGCTATGCAGCAACGCAAAGGACTATTTCCTTTTCTTTGGCAGACTTTCGGTTGAAAAGGGACTTATGTCACTTGTAAAGGCATACCACAAGGGCAACTTTAAAAACAAACTTTACCTTGTGGGTGACGGTCCTCTGCGTGAGGAGCTTGAAAACTATGTTAAAGAAAACAACCTTACAGAAAAGGTTATTTTTACAGGTTTTCAGAGCGGTGACGCACTGAAAAAATATGTTGAAGAGGCAAAGTGCGTTATTCTGCCGAGTGAATGGTACGAAAACGGGCCTTACTCTATTCTTGAGGCTATTGCACTTGGCAAGCCTGCCATTGTAAGCAACAACGGCGGTCTGCCAGAAATTGTTGATGACGGAAAAACAGGCTTTATTTGCGAGCCGAATAATCCCGACAGCCTTTGTGCTTGCCTTGAAAAGATGAACAATCTTACCGAGGACGAGTACCTTGCAATGTCAAAGGCGGCGCTTGAAAAGGCAAGGGAAAACTGCGACTGCGAAAAATACTATGAAAAGCTGATGAACTGCTACAAAGATTTGATTAAAGCAAAGGGTGGCAAAAAGATATGACATTATTAAAAATATATTGGCGCTTAAAAGCCGTTTTTAAAAAGCTATGTTTTAAAATTATGTTCGGAAAAAGATTTTCTATCGGCAAAAACACAACTTTCCGCAAAAATTTTGGACTTTACCTTGAAAAGGGTGCGTCAATCAAAATCGGTAACGATTGCTTTTTCAATCGTGGCTGTTCTATCAACTGCCTTGAAAGCGTAGAAATCGGCGACCATACAATTTTCGGCGAAAATGTAAAAATTTATGACCAAAACCATAAATTCAGAGATAGAACAAAGCTCATTCGTGAGCAGGGTTACTCGGTGGGCAAGGTGAAAATCGGCAGTAACTGCTGGATTTGCACCAATGCCGTTATTCTTAAAGGCGTAGAAATCGGCGACAACTGCGTTATAGGCGCAGGCTGTGTAATTTATCGTGACATTCCCGCAAACTCTGTTGTGAAAAGCAACGGCGGAATCACTATTGAAACTTTGGAGTAACATATGAAAAAGAAGAAAACCGTTGCATATCTTACAAGACACGCCGTATCTAACTACGGCTCTGTACTTCAGGCATATGCAACACAAACCGCTCTTGAAAAGCTCGGCGCAAATGCCGTATGTATAGATTATTACCGAACAGACGAAAAAACCGAAAATCTTGTTGACACAAGACTCAAAAGTGTGAGTGCAAAGTGGAATAAAAATGCACTCACTCGTCTTGTTTTTAAAGCAACTCAAAATCCCGTATATAAATTTGCGGATAAGCGATTTGCAGAGTACAGAAAAATCGTTAAGGTGACCGACAAGGAATACAACAGCGAACAGGAGCTTGCCGCCGATATTCCTCAGGCGGATATTTATATGACAGGCAGTGATCAGGTGTGGAATACCGTTGTGTGCGGTGAGATTGACCCTGTATATTTTCTGTCGTTTTTGCCCGACAGTGCAAAGAAGATTGCATATGCCGCAAGTTTTGGCGGCAGTGAAGTTTTGCCAAATGACAAAGAAAACATTAAAAAGTGGCTTAAACGCTACGATAAAATTACAATTCGTGAAAACAGCGGTGTAAAAATCGCAAACGAACTCGGAGTGCCTGCCGAGCAGGTGCTTGACCCTACCTTTTTGCTTGAAAAATCGGAGTGGGAAAAGCTCATACCTCAGCGAGAGTGCAGCGAAAAATATGTGCTTGTGTATCAGCTCCACCCAAACAAACAATTTGACGAATACGCAAAGCAGTACGCAAAGAAAAAGGGACTTAAACTCTACCGACTGAGCCACTGTTTCCACCATATTGTGAGGAGCGGCAGATTTGTTTGCTGTCCTCCAATCGGTGAATTTTTGTGGTACATAAAAAATGCCGAGCATTTCCTTACCGATTCTTTCCATGGCACTGCCTTTGCAATCGGTCTTAACACACAATTTACCGATGTTCTGCCAAAGAGTTACAGCGAAAGAATCTCAAGTATTCTTCAGCTTATCGGCTACGAAAACAGAATACTCAAAAGCTACAACGACTTTGACATTGACAGCGAAAAAATAGATTTTGAAAAGGTAAACGAAAAAATATCGGCAGAGCGTAAAAAATCGCTTGATATTCTTAAAAATATGATAGGTGATTAATTGTGAACAATATACTTCAGCTTGGCAAAAGCTGCTGTGGCTGCTCAGGCTGTGAGCAGATTTGTCCTAAAAAATGTATAACCATACAACCCGACAGCGAGGGATTTCTCTACCCTGTTGTTGACGAAAGCAAGTGCATTGACTGCGGCCTGTGCGTAAAGCACTGCCCCATTATGACTGACGCAAAGCGTTGCGATGAGCCAAAGGTGTATGCGGCAAAGTACAAAGACCGCACCTCGGCTTTTAAAAGCACATCGGGCGGACTTTTTATTCCGCTTGCAAAGGAAGTGCTTGCAAAAGGCGGCGTTGTTTTCGGCTGTGCATATGACGAAAATCTTGTTGCAAGGCACATTGCCGTAAGCAATGAAAGCGAGCTTTACAAATTGCAAAGCTCTAAGTATGTGCAGAGCGACACCCGAGGTATTTATAAGCAGGTAAAAACCTTGCTTGCAGACGATAAATATGTTTTGTTCAGCGGTACAGGCTGTCAGGTCGCAGGACTTAAAACATTCCTTAACAAGGACTGCGAAAAACTGCTTACCGTTGACATTGTGTGCCATGGTGTGCCAAGTCCTGCACTCTTTAAAAATTATGTTGACTATATGGGCAGAAAGCTCGGCGGAAAACTCACCTCATACAATTTCAGAAGTAAAGAAAAACGAGGCTGGGACTTGTATTACAAGGCTGAAAACGGCAAAAAAAGCAAGTCGGACTACGGATTTTTTGACCCGTATTACAGCGCCTTTCTCTACTGCAAAACCTACCGAGAGAGCTGTTACGAATGTAAATTTGCCAATAAAAACAGAGTGGGCGATATTTCGCTTGCCGATTTTTGGGGTATTCAAAAATTTTACCCCGATTTTTATGACGAAAACGGAGTATCTCTCGTACTCGTAAATACCGAAAAGGGCAAAGATTATTTTGACCTGATAAAAGACAGGCTCGAAATTATAGAATCGGATTACGAAAAAGCCTCTGCCATGAACTCAAACCTTGTCGTGGCATCAGAAAGACCGGCGTGCAGAGATACAATTTATGACGGCTTTGACGGCTTAGATTTTGACAGCTATGTCAAAACAAAACTTGCGTTCAAGGTAAACCCGAAAACCAAAATCAAAAAAATGATACCTCTCGGCGTAAAGAGGGTACTGAAAAAACTGCATTAAGCAAAACAGGAAGGAAACGAAAATGAAAGTATTACAGATTGCTGTCGGAATCAACGGTGGCGGTGTGGGCGCTGTTTTATTGAACTTTTACACCCATATGAACCACAACGATGTAAAATTTGACATCATAATTGATGATTTGCCGTCAGTTAAAAACGGCAGTCTTAACGAGGACGCATTTAAAAAAATGGGCTGTAATATTTTTCGTGTTACTCCCAAATCGCAAAATCTGAGCGAGAACATCAGGCAGGTCAGCGAGATTATGAAAAACGGCAATTACGATATTCTCCACTCAAATATGGAGGAATGGTCGGCGCTGTACTGCAAGCTCGGCAAAAAATACGGCATAAAAACAAGAATTGCCCACGCACACCTTGCGTATGTAAACAATCCGAGCTTTGTAAAAAGAATGTATAACAGTGTGCTAAAGGTAGGACTTCGCCGCTACGCAACAGACTTTTTTGCTTGCAGTAAGGACGCAGGCAGGTATCTTTTCGGCGACAAAATTCTTGAAAAAAGCAATTTCAGAGTTTTGCCGAATGCGATTGATACAAAAAGCTACTCCTACAATCCGAGCACAAGAAAAAGAATAAGAAACGAGTTTGGCATAGCCGACACCACCTTTGCGGTAGGCTTTGTAGGCAGACTTTATTATCAGAAAAATCCCGAAAGAATGTTGAGCATATTCAATGAAATTTGCAAGCTCCACCCCGATTCTCACCTTGTTATAGTCGGCGACTACAAAAGCTATGCAAAATTTGACGGACTTAAAAAATATGCCGAAGAGAACGGATTTTCCGATAAAATTACCTATACGGGACTTAGAAAAGATGTGCCCGATGTTATGCAGGCATTTGACGCATTTGTTCTTCCGTCAAGATACGAGGGCTTTGGCATTGTGTATATTGAGGCTCAGGCGGCAGGTCTTATGACCTTTGGTACGGCAAAGGTTGTGCCTGAGGAGGTTGACTGCACACCGCTTATGCACTTTATTGATTCTCAGTCAGAGAATAAACTCTGGGCAAAGCAAATTCTTGAAAACAGCCTTGACTACGAGCGAAAAGATATGGCTAATGAAATAGAAAACTGCGGCTTTGAAATTTCTGTTGAGGCTAAAAAGCTGCAGCAATTTTATGAAGATAAAACAAAAGGCAACTAAACTTCGGAGGTTCAGAAATTTATGTTAGGTCTGGCAACCCCATTTAAAACTCAAAATTACGGTACAAAATTGCAGGCATATGCTATGCAGTCCATATTTACCGAAATGGGATATGATACCGAAATTATCAACTTTACATATACATCGAGCAAAAAAGACAAGCTCGCCACACTGCTCTCGCCCAAAAAACTTGCGGCAAAAATCAAATATAAAAAGTCGCAAAAGGGTACGGCAGACAATGCGGAATACTCAAAGTGTATGGCTCAGAGGAACGCAGGCTTTGACAATTTTGTAAATCAAAATCTGCGCATAACCCGTAATTTTCTCAGCCTTGCAGCTCTAAAAGAATACAGCAAAAGATACGATGCCGTAATTTGCGGAAGTGACCAAATTTGGCTGCCTGTTCATATTCAACAGCAGTATTACACGCTTTCTTTCGTTCCAAAGGGAACTCGCAGAATTGCGTATGCGCCGAGTTTTGGCATAAGCTCGGTTGAGAAAGCCGATGAAAGCCTTTATAAATCAGCTATCAACGGCTTTGACAGCCTTTCCTGCCGAGAGATGAGCGGCTGCGACATAATAAAAAGCCTCACAAACAAAGAGGCTCAGCTTGTTCTTGACCCAACCCTTATGGTTGACAAGAAAATATGGGACAAAATGAGCGGAAGTACACCGAAAGTTGACGGCGAGTACATATTCTGCTACTTCCTCGGCAAAAATCCTGAGCATAGAAAAAAGGTTAGAAAGCTCGCCGAAAGAACAGGCTTAAAGGTTGTGTGCCTGCCGTATATTGACGGCTATACGGAGTCGGACAACGTATATGCTGACCTTGCGCTTTACGATATTGCGCCCGACGGCTTTGTAAACCTTATTAAAAACGCAAAGTATGTTTGCACCGATTCTTTCCATGGCAGTGTGTTCTCTACCATTTTTGAAAGGCAATACTTTGTGTTCGAGCGCTTTGCTCAGGGCACTAAGGGTTCAACCAACACAAGGCTTGAGTCGCTTTTAAAAAGCCTCGGTCTTGAATACAGACAAATAAAAGACAGCGAGCTTGCCGACGAATGGGACGGCAAACTAAACAAAACTATTGATTATACACAGGTGCAGGCAAGGCTTGAAAAAATAAAGGCTCATTCTGCCGAATACATTACCGCTGCGCTTGACGGAATTTTGCCTGCCCATGAAAAACATATAAAGCTGTATGACAAGCACGATTGCTGCGGCTGTTCGGCGTGTGCCGACAAATGCCCTGTCAAAGCTATAAGTATGAAACCCGACAGCGAGGGATTTGTGTATGCAAATGTTGACGAATCGGCGTGCATAGGCTGCGGTGCGTGCATTAAAGCCTGCCCGATAAAGCAGTTTAAAAAGGGTACAGCTGAATTTTCGGCTGTTGCGGCATACAGCAAAGATGAGAATATTCGCCACGAGAGCACTTCGGGCGGAATTTTTACCCACCTTGCAAAAGCGATAATAAGCAACGGCGGCGTTGTTATAGGCGCTGCGTTTGATGAAAACTTCGGCGTAAAACACATTGCCGTTGATAATATAGATGACCTTAAAAAATTCAGAAGTTCAAAATATGTTCAGAGTAACACTCAGGGCATTTATAAGGAAACCAAAGCCTTGCTCGATAATAAGAAAACGGTTCTTTTCTCAGGCACTCCCTGTCAGATAAGGGCGCTAAAGAGCTTTTTGGGCAAGGATTACGAAAATCTTATAACGGTTGATTTGTTCTGCCATGGTGCTCCGTCACCTAAAATTTGGAATAAGTACCTTGAATTTGCAAATGCGAATAACGAACATATCGACTCGATTTCTTTCCGTGACAAAAGGATAAGCTGGGAAAATTATTCCCTCACCATTAAGTATAAAGACCACGAAAAATCGGCTTTTTGGAAAGACGATGCCTTCGCAAGAGGATTTGGTTTTTCACTTTTCAACCGTCCTGCTTGCAGCACCTGCCGACTAAAGTCTTTCCCACGAATCAGCGATATTACACTCGGAGATTTGTGGCTTATTCAGCAGATTTTCCCCGACCTTGACGACCACAAGGGAATATCTTTTGTACTGCTAAACAACGAAAAAGGTAAAAAGCTCTTTGACAATATTAAAAGCGAAATCTTTTTCAGAGATATTCCAAAAGAAAAGCTCAGGCTCACCTATCCTGTTATGGGCACACCGACAAAGGCGCACCCAAACAGAGAGGCTTTCTTTAATCGGCTTGACACCGTTCCTTTTGACGAACTTGTGTTTAAATATGCAACGGTTGACAAAAAGAGGGAATTTAAAATTAAACGCAACAAAGTTTTAAGCAAACTCGGTATTTTACCCGTCCTTAAAAAGCTTAAAAAGATACTGTAATATAAGGAGGTTATAATGAAAAAGCTAATGAATCAACGCTGGTTTATCGCCCTTGTATTTATGGTGCTTTATAAGCCTGCAATGTTTTCTCAAATGCCTGCGCTGCACACATTCGATACCATATCAAATGTGTTTAAGGTTATGGTAATAGCCGTTCTCGGCGTATGGTTCGTTTACTTTTACCAAAAAGTGTCGCTGTTCTTTGTAGGAATAGTTTTCTTTGAGGTATGGCGTGTACTTGCAACAATTTATTGCGGAGGTAATTACACCTCACTGTTCATCGCCATACTAAATGCCCTTGCAATCTGCCTTGTTGTGGAAATGGGACTGAAAACAGACCCCGACGCACTGCTTGACGGCGCATCGTTTACGCTCGGACTGTTTGTGCTTATAAATTTTGCAACTGTACTTCTGTTTCCGCAAGGTATGTACGAGTTTAACACATTTACGCAAAACTACTTTCTCGGATACAGAAACAACTCAATTATGCTGTTTTTCCCTGCGATTATCTTCTCAATAGTTCGCTCGCTGAGAAAGTACAACAAGCTGACGCTTTCGTCATTTGTAATTACTGCGGTATCGTTTGCCACTGTAATACTTGCGTTCTCGGCAACAAGTGTAATCGGTATGACTGTATTTACACTCTTCCTCTTGCTTGCACTCATAAACAAAATGCCGAATTTTCTCAATATCATTACCTATCTCGCAATAAATATTGCGTATTTCTTCGGTGTAATCATCCTCAGATTACAGGAGGCATTTGCGTTTATTATTGTAGATATGCTCGGCAGGGACCTTACCTTTACGGGAAGAACTAAGATTTGGGACAGTGCGCTTGCCGCCTTTGCAAAATCGCCTGTATTTGGTGTTGGTGAAATTGAAAATCAGGCATCACGAGATCTTATCGGCGCTACCCATGCCCACAACTATTATCTTGACCTTTTATACAAAAGCGGCCTGCCGGGATTTTTAATCTTCTTTGCAATTCTTATCATCTGCGGTGTGGCGCTGTATAGAAACAGAAAAAACGGCAAAATTCCTTTTATTGTATCGGGCGCAATTTGTGCCTTTATGATTATGCTGCAAAGCGAGGCATACTACAACATTTACTACTTCTTCTCAATCCTTACTTTGGCCGCCTTTATTCCTTATGCTCTGCCAAAAAAGGACGAGGACGGAAACTTTATTTTTGAAGAAAAGGGAAAGCATTCGCTGAAGAAAAAACACAGCTATCATTATTATTTAAGGAAGTGACTTTCACTTGGCAAGTAAAGCGGAAAAGGGCAACAAAAGCCTTAAAGCGAGCGCATTTTACCTTGTAGGAAATCTTTTTAACAAAGCGCTTGCTTTCTTTACAATCCCTATATTCACACGACTTCTCACAACCTCTGAGTACGGTATATCGCAAACCTACCTTTCGTGGGTAAGCATACTTACACTCATAGTGGGTATGTCGCTCGGCAACTCAATAAGAACGGCTTACATTGACTTTGGTGACGATATCGAGGGATATATGTCCTCAATCTACGGACTGTCACTTCTCAGCTTTGTGGGTTCTTCGGCGCTCATAATTACAGGAATGCTCATATGGAGCGACATTGACATTGTGCTTGTAATCTGCTGTCTTATGCAGTCGTATTTTCAGTTTGTATCAACCGCAATGACCACCAAATATATGATGAAGGTTGACTACATAAAAAAGACCCTTTTGCTGGCACTGCCGAACCTGACGATACAGGTTGCCGCAATTATAACAATTCTAAATATGCATGGCGACAATAAGTATATGGGTTACATTATCCCATATGCCGCTGTTTACACCATAGTGGGCATATACTTTGTGATTGCGTCATTTATAAGGGGCAAAAAGGTATTTAACAAGTTGTATTGGAAATATGCCCTCACCTACTCATTGCCGCTTATTTTCCACGGACTTTCGCTTGTACTGCTGTCAAGCTCAGACCGAATTATGATTACCAACCTGTATAATTCTTCCGAAACAGGTGTTTACAGCCTGATTTATAATCTAAGTATGGTTGCGATGGCTGTTACCGCATCTCTTGAGGCGGTGTGGGTGCCTTGGTTTACACGAAAGCTGATGACCAATGAAAAGGATATCATCAACAAAAATATTACAAAGTACCTTGAAATCGCCCTTGTTGTAATGCTTTGCCTGATGTTTGTTGCGCCTGAAATTGTAAAAATCATGGCTACAAAGGAGTATTACAGCGGTATATATATGATTCCGCCGCTTGTATTTGCATCTTTTGAAATGTATATGTATACGGTTTATGTAAATGTAGAATATTACTACAAGTCCACAAAATACATAGCATTCAACACCATTGTGGCGGCAGTTACAAACATTGTGCTCAACTTTATTTTTGTGCCGATGTTCGGCGGTATGGCAGCCTGCTTTACAACGGTAGCGTCTTATATGGTTTCTTTTATAATGCACTCCCGTCACTCAAGAAAGCTCGACAAAGACCTCTTCCCTATCAGACAGTTTGCATTGCCGACAATAATATTTATAGTTGCCATCGTGCTTGCGTATCTGCTTATGGATTTGTGGCTTGTCCGCTGGATTATTGTAGTTGCAGGCTTTGGCTGTTATGCTGTATTTGCACTGGTAACAAAGAGATTTGCAACATTCTTAAAATAAAATTAAATGATTAACTCCCCTTGGCTAATGCTCAAGGGGAGTTTTTGTGTGAAATATTCTAAGCTCATTTTGCTTAGCTTAAGTCGGGCAACAAAGTAAAGCAACAGCCAAACTTTCCGTCCCAAAGTTAAAAGTTTGGTCAACCTTTTCAAAGGTTGTGGGTGTGGGCAACGCCCACA
>OGYC01000455.1_pt1 | contig 44241 bp, 39 predicted proteins | sample 1576461 | NCBI WGS metagenome assembly OGYC01 (sample SAMEA3541569, study PRJEB24748) | human gut metagenome | biome: human gut; feature: human-associated habitat; material: faeces | place: China | collected 2012 | reverse complement strand
CATCCTTTACATTCCGAGCATTCACGATCTGGAAGATCGTGGCAATGTTACAGTTTACGGTGAGGTCGCCCAACCGGATTCCTATCCCTATGCTGATAACATGACACTTGAGGATCTGATCATTCAGGCCGGTGGCTTGAAAGAAGCCGCCTCTACTGTCCGTATTGATATATCGAGACGAATCAAGAATCCTCGTAGTACTGCGGATAATGATACGATTGGTCAGATGTATACCTTCTCTTTAAAGGATGGTTTTGTAATAGATGGTCAGCCCGGTTTTATCCTTGAGCCTTATGATCAGGTTTATGTCCGTCGCAGTCCGGGCTATCAGGCACAACAGAATGTAGCCATTGAAGGTGAAATCCTTTTCGGAGGAAATTACGCCATGACCAGCCGTGAGGAACGTCTTTCCGATTTAGTGAATAAAGCCGGCGGTCCGACCAATTATGCCTATCTGCGTGGTGCGAAACTGACCCGTGTGGCTAACGCTAGTGAAAAGAAACGTATGGGTGATGTAATTCGCCTTATGAGCAGGCAATTGGGCGAAGCCATGATTGACTCTTTGGGTATTCGTGTTGAAGATACTTTTACGGTTGGAATAGATTTGGAAAAAGCCTTGAGCAATCCTAAAAGTAATGCCGATCTTGTCTTACGTGAAGGTGATGTGATCTCCATACCTAAGAATACTAATACTGTAACTATCAATGGTGCTGTCATGGTTCCGAATACGGTTTCTTATATGAAGGGAAAGAATGTGGATTATTACCTGAATCAGGCCGGTGGCTGTTCTGATAATGCAAGGAAGAGTAAGAAATTCATTGTTTACATGAATGGTCAGGTGACGAAGGTTAAGGGTAGTGGTAAGAAACAGATTGAGCCGGGGTGTGAGATTATTGTGCCTAGTAAGGCTAAGAAGAAAGGGAACATAGCTAATATTTTAGGTTATGCTACTTCCTTTAGTTCTTTGGGAATGATGATTGCTTCTATTGCTAATTTGATAAAGAAATAATATTTATGTCAGAACAGTCAGCGGACCAAAAATTCGAAGGAATAGAGGCCGATTTATTACTAATTCTTCGCAAGATAGTAGATATTCGTAAACAACTTTATAAAGCTGCCATTGTTGGTTTGATTATTGGTATTATTGTTGGCTTGAGTATTCCTAAACAATATACAGTTGATGTGACTCTTTCTCCAGAGGTGGGTGGTGATAAAGGAAATGGGGGGATAAGTAGTTTAGCTGCTTCTTTTTTAGGTGGAGGGGCAAGCATGAGTAATGGTACTGATGCATTGAATGCATCTTTATCATCAGAAATTGTGTCTTCTACTCCTTTTTTATTAGAATTGTTAGATATGCAGATTGTGGTAGATAATAGTGGAGAAATAAAAACTTTATCTGATTATCTAATGACAGAATCTTCACCTTGGTGGAATTCTGTTGTAGGTTTCCCTAATTTAGTTATAGATGGAGTGAGAGGCTTATTTACTAGCAAAGTAGAATATTTGGATTTGAATAAAAAATTACAAAATGGAATAATCAGTTTGACCCAAAAAGAAAATGCTCAAATTGGTGTATTAAAGAAGATCATAACAGCTAATATTAATAAAAAGACGGCTATAACAAATGTAAGAGTTACATTACAGAACCCAAGAGTGGCTGCAATTGTTGCTGATTCTGTTGTTCATCGTTTACAAGAATATATTATTGACTATCGTACCTCAAAGGCTAAAGAGGATTGTGTTTATTTAGAACATTTGTTTGAAGAAAGAAAGCAAGAATATTACGATGCACAAAAGAAGTATGCTAGATATGTTGATACCCATGATAATCTAATTCTTCAAAGTGTACGTACGGAACAAGAACGTTTACAGAATGATATGGCTTTATCATATCAGATATATAGTCAGGTAGCTAATCAATTACAGGTGGCTAGAGCTAAAGTTCAAGAAGAAAAACCAGTGTTTGCGGTAGTAGAGCCTGCTGTTATACCTTTGTACCCTTCAGGTTTGGGGATAAAAGTATATGCTTTATTATATCTTTTCATGTCTGTCTTTTGTACCTTAGGCTGGATATTTGCTGTGAGAAAGGTTGTTTGCATTCTAAAGAAATAGTACATATATGTCTTCTCAGAAAAATCATTTGATAGCTAAAAACTCCATTATGCTATATGTTAGAATGTTATTGATTATGTCGATAACATTATATACATCTAGGGTCATATTGCAGACTTTGGGCGTAGAAGACTATGGAATATATGGAGTTGTTGGTGGTGTGGTAACAATGCTTGGATTTATCAATTCTTCTTTATCTACTGCATGTACTCGTTTCTTGACATTTGCATTAGGAAAAGATGATATAAAAGAAGTGGAGACTGTCTTTTCGACATTTCTTGTTATCCACATTGTATTGATGTTTTTGATCATTATTTTAGGCGAAACTATAGGAGTGTGGTTTGTCTATAATAAATTAGTTATACCTGCAGAAAGATTCACAGCTGCCTTGTGGGTATATCATTGTTCTATTTTAGCGACTGCTGTATCTGTAATAAGCGTTCCCTATAATTCATTGATTATTGCTCACGAACGTATGAATGTTTTTGCATATATATCAATATTAGAAGTGCTCTTAAAATTAGCGATTGTAGGTTTATTAGTATATCTACCAGGCGATAAATTGTCTGTTTATGCGATATTATATCTTGGTGTGCAAATAATTATACGTTTCACATATAGTTATTATTGTAATGTTCAATTTCCTGAATGTAGAGCTAAAAAGGTTATAGATTATGCATTGATAAAAAAGGCCTCAGTTTATGCTGGCTGGACAGTAAATGGTAATCTTGCTGTTATTGGCTATACACAAGGTATTAATATATTATTAAATATTTTTTTTAATCCTATAGTCAATGCAGCTCGCGGTATTGCTGTGCAAGTTCAAGCTGCAATAATGGGCTTTATTCAAAACTTTCAAATGGCTGTTAAGCCCCAAGTGATAAAATCTTATGCATCTTCAGATTTGGTATATATGCACTCATTGATTGTGGCTTCTTCTAAATATGGTTTCTACTTAATGTTATTGTTAGCGCTTCCGTTAATGTTATGTATACATCCTATATTAAAATTGTGGTTAGGAATTGTTCCTGAACATACAACAAATTTTGTATGTATTATGCTGTTGATAGGTATTCTAAATCCCTTGGGATCTGCTTTAATTATGGCAATTCATGCCACAGGAGATATTAAAAAATTTCAGATTTATGAGGGGACTTCTCTTTTGTTGGTGGTGCCAATATCCTATGTCTTGTTGAAGTATTTTAATATTTCTCCAGAAGAAGTTATGTTAGTATATTTATTTGTAGAACTATTTACTTTAGGTATAAGAGTATGGATTGTTTTACCTAGAGTATCTATGGGGTATGTTTTTTATTTAAAAAAGATTCTGTTACCTATATTGCCTCTTTTTGTTTGTTTTGCAATACCTGCATATTATTTATCTGCATCTATAGATTCTTCATTATGGGAAATTTTTCTTTGGGTTATATTTTCTGTTTGTTATATTGTTGTGTGTATAGTGGCTGTCGGAATCGATTCTAAAGAACGTTCAGTTTTATGTTCTTTTTTAAACAGAGTACAATATAAATGTCTGAAGAAATGGAAAAAACGTCATTAATTACAATATTTACCCCAACATATAATCGTATTACTACATTACCTCAACTTTATGAGAGTCTATGTAATCAATCTTGCCTTGATTTTGAATGGTTAATTGTTGATGATGGAAGTATTGATGGTACAGGTGATTTAATTCAAAGTTATATAAACTCTAATTCTCCTTTTCCTATTCAGTATGTTTTTCAAGAGAATAGAGGTAAGGCGGCGGCTATTAACCGCGCAGTGTCAATTATAAAATCTAGTTTTATATATTTTATGGATAGTGACGATTATTTGCCTCGAGAAGCTATTAGAAATGTAATTCCTTATTTGAATGAAATTAAAGATGATGAGAGGTTTTGCGGAGTTACAGGGATGAGAATACATGAGGATGGTACACCTATTGGCAGTTTGATTCCGAATCCTATTCTTGATACTGACTATTTGAGTTTTCGATTTAATTATAAGGCGCAAGGGGATTATGCGGAAATTATAAAAACAGCGTTGATGAAACAATATCCTTTTCCTATATATAATGGTGAAAAGTTTTGTACTGAAACTGTAGTACTTTTTCGGATATCAAGGAAGTACTTATGTCGATATATTGATTGTCCACTTCGGGTAACAGAATATCTTCCTGGTGGTCTTACAGATACTTATACGAAGATTATGTTACAAAGTCCTAATGGGAGTTTGCTACATTATAAAGAATTATTCTATTCGCGTATACCTATTTATAATAGGATAATCATTTTATGCGTTTATTGGGACTTATATAAAAGTGTCGATAGGGTAAAGCTAGCTGAAGAAGTGTGTCCTACTGTCATGATGAGATTTTTAGCGCCTATGATGATTTTTGTTAAGTGGTTATATAAGAAATTAAAATGATCTCATGCTAAGGAAAGTTGCTATTGTTACTTGGGTTAAATATTACAATTTTGGTACATTTCTACAAGCTTATGCATTACAAAGTATAATTACTAAGTTGGGGTATGAATCTTATATTTTGGATGATACCTCTATTAGAGAAATAGAACAGATTGGTAATGAACAAAGTACTCTGTATAGAATGCTGAGTTATTTTCGAAAAGAATTGGTAATGCTTTTAAACTATGGCGTGAAAGACTATATTTTGTTTAAGAAGAGCGATACTATGTATATACAGTTTCGAAATCATTATTTACAGATAGATAAAAAAATAAATCCTTTATCAGATTTGGATAATAGATATGATATATTTGTATGTGGAAGCGATCAAATATGGTATCCTTCAGTAAATATTTATTCTCCTTATTATTATTTATCTTTTACGAATAAAAAGAAAGTGGCTTATGCTCCAAGCATTGGGACTGTGAATTATCCTAAATCTTTTATCAAAAATATAAAACCTTTATTGGATCAATTTAATTATTTGTCTGTACGTGAAAAAGCAGGTGCTAATATCATAAATTCTATAACTTCTAGAACGGTTGAGGTTGTGCTAGATCCTACTTTATTGTTAAATAGTAATGAGTGGGATAATTTGTTGTTGCCTAATCCTATTTGTAAAGGTGAATATATATTTTGCTATTTTTTGACTTTCAATGAACGTTATGTACGTTTTGTGATGGACTATTCTAAGCGTATGTCATTACCTGTTTTAGTTTTTGCTTTATCTCAAAATATATGTATGAAAATATTAGGGGATAAAGTGATTGCAGGGGGGCCGAAAGAGTTCCTTACAGCTATAAAGGGGGCTTCTTACATATTTACGGATTCCTTTCATGGGACAATTTTTGCAATTCAATTTCAAAAGCGATTTATAACATTTAAACGATTTAAAGAAACTGATAGTATGAATCAAAATTCACGGTTAGATAATTTGTTTACTATGTTAGAATTAAACAATTGTTTTATAGGTGAAGAGAATTTGTCTGAAATATCATCAATAGTTGACGTGGATTATGCCCGTGTACATACTATTTTAGATAATGAGAGGAAAAAATCATTATCTTTTTTACAAAATGCTTTAGAGAATTAATATGGTAGAAATCTGCTCTAGGGATGAATGTACAGGTTGTGGGGCATGTATGAATATTTGTTCGCATTCTGCTATTGATATGGTAGAAAATTCAGTTGGCTATATTTATCCTGTAATTACGTTGGATAAATGTATAGATTGTGGTCTATGTGCTAAAATTTGTCCTGTAAACAATCCTATTACCAAGAAATCTGCACTCCATGCTTATGCGATATATAGTAAGAATAAAGAAGATAGAGATTCAAGTGCATCAGGAGGGGCTAGTTCCGTAATAACATCTCATATATTAAAGAATGGAGGGATTGTCTATGGTTCAGTTCAGAATTCTTGTGGAGATATAAGATGCGAACGTATAAATAAGCAGGAAGATGTTCACAAGATAAAAGGCTCTAAATATGTGCATAGTCCTTTAGGTAGAAACTTATCTATAGTAAAAAAAGATTTAAAAGCTAAAAAGAGGGTCGTTTTTACTGGTACACCTTGTCAGATTGCAGGTTTAGATGCATTTCTAGGAAAAGAGTACAGTAATTTGTATAAAGTTGATTTGGTTTGCCATGGGGTGGCTTCGAATCAATTATTAAGAGATAATGTAAACTACATTTTGTCTATAAAAAGGAAGAAAATAGCCTTGTCGGATTTTAAAGTATCCTTTAGAGAGAAAAACCGAAGTAAGAGGTCACTAAGATATTTTTTTATTTTGGAGAAAGGTAAGGAAGTTTTTTATAAGAAACCATTTCCAAATGATTATTATATATCAGGATTTATGTCTGGATTATTTTTCCGTAAAAATTGTTTTTCTTGCTCATATGCTGAAAGAAATAGAATATCTGATATTACTATTGCTGACTTTTGGGGATGTAAATCAACTCTCTCAGAAATGAATGAGAATTTGGGTGTTTCACTTATGCTAATAAACACAGTTAAGGGGCTTAATTTGTTTAATGAGATTAAAGAAAAAATCATTTATGAAGAAAGACCTATTGAGGAAGCTATTTCTGGTAATGGTCAGTTAATGGGGGCTCATCCTAAACCTACAGATTATGATGAATTTCAGACTGCTTATCAGCTATTGGGGTATCAAGAAAGTTGTCGTCGTTTCGTTCTTCCCTATATTAGAAAACAAAAAGCGATAAAGTTTACAAGAAGTGTGAAGCGTCTTGTTCTTTCTATACCATTTGCTTCATATATTATTAACTATATAAAGAGAATTGATAGATTATGATAAAAGTAATGCTTGTTTTTGGTACTCGTCCCGAAGCCATAAAGATGGCTCCTTTGATAAAAGAGTTCCAAAAATATTCTTCAGATTTTCAAACAATAGTATGTGTCACTGGACAGCATAGAGAAATGTTGGATCAAGTTCTTCATATATTTGATATAGAGGCTGATTATGATTTAAACATCATGAAGCAAGGTCAGGATTTATATGATGTTACGGCACGTGTACTTATAGGTATGCGTGATGTTTTGAAAGAGGCGCATCCTGATGTTGTATTGGTACACGGTGACACAACTACCTCTACAGCAGCTGCTATGGCCGCTTTTTATCAACACATTCCTGTAGGACATGTTGAAGCAGGTTTACGTACATATAATAAATATAGTCCTTGGCCTGAAGAAATAAACCGTCAAATAACTTCTCGTATTGCCACTTATCATTTTGCACCAACTTTATTAAGTAGGGAGAATTTATTGAATGAAGGTGTGGAAGAGGATTTTATAATTGTTACAGGTAATACTGTAATAGATGCTCTCCATATAGTTGTGGATAAAATAAAAAAAAGTAAAGAGCTTCGCCTGAAATTAGAAAACTCTCTGAAATTATCTGGATATGATACTACTCGTTTACGGAATGGTAAGAAGCTAGTCTTGATTACTGGGCATCGTCGTGAGAATTTTGGTGATGGGTTTATTTCTATATGTAAAGCTATTAATATTTTAGCAAATAAATATTTAAATATTGATTTTGTTTATCCTATGCACTTGAATCCTAATGTGCGTAATCCTATTCATGAAGTTTTCGGTGAAAGACTATCAGATATTCGAAATTTGTTTTTTATAGAACCTTTAGAATATCTTTCTTTTGTTTATTTAATGGAAAAATCAACAATAATATTGACAGATAGTGGAGGTGTTCAAGAGGAAGCTCCTGGATTGGGAAAGCCTGTTTTAGTCATGCGTGATACGACAGAGCGTCCTGAGGCACTTGAAGCTGGTACAGTGAAGTTGGTAGGTACAAACTATGATAAAATTATAACTGAGATGTCTGCTTTACTAGATGATGCAATGTATTATGAAGAAATGACTAAAGCAGTAAACCCTTATGGGGATGGACTGGCTTGTGGGAGGATTGTACGAAGATTAGTTAGAAATTAGATGAAGAGTATGTCTTTTTATATAGTTTTATGATACCGAAGAAAATACATTATTGCTGGTTTGGACGGGGAAAGATGCCGGAGCTTGCATTGAACTGCATTCAATCGTGGAAGAAATACCTTCCTGAATATGTGATTAAAGAATGGAACGAGGATAATTTTGATTTAGATTTATATCCTTATGTACGCGAAGCTTATGATAATCGTAAATTTGCTTTTGTGACAGATGTAGTGCGTCTTTATGCACTTTATCATGAAGGAGGAATCTATATGGATACAGATGTTGAAGTATTAAAGTCTCTTGATGTTTTTTTGTCACATCATGCTTTTTCTGGCTTTGAGGATGATATAAATGTTCCTACAGGAATTATGGCAAGCGAGAAAGGTGGGGAATGGGCGAGAGAGAATTTGATTTATTATGATAGTCGTCATTTTATAAAGGCGGATGGTACATTAGATTTGACTACAAATGTAGTAACTATTACTAATATTATGTTAAAGCATGGGCTGAGACAAAATAATACTTATCAAGAGATACAGGGCTATTTTACAATTTATCCCAAAGATTACTTTTGTCCAAAATCATATATAAATGGAAAGATATATTTGACAAAGAATACATATACTATTCATCATTTTGCAGGGTCGTGGATAACTGATTCAATGCGTGTTAAGAACTATATTTATAAGCTTGTTACGGGAACAAAATTAACAAAGTGGATCTATAATAATACTTATAAACGAATGGTGAAGTTATTATGAAAACTTATATTATAAATCTTAAGGAAGCCACCGAACGTAGAGAATATGTGCAAAAACAGTTAGCTTTATTGGCGTCTTCATTATCTGTTGAATTTGTCGAAGCTATAGACGGGCGAAGGATGAGCAAAGCAGAACAGGATAAATTTTTTGATCTAGGGAGATTTCGTTTACGGTATACTAAAGAGGCTCGTCCAGGAGAAATAGGTTGTACTCTTAGCCACCAAAAGTGTTATAGGAAGTTAGTAGAATCAGGAGAAGAATATGCTTTGATTTTGGAAGATGATATTGTAGTTCGTCGGAATGTTGAATTAATGTTTTCAGAGATAAAAGAAATGTTGGTTTCTGATCAGCCTTGTATTATACTTTTGTCGGGTTGGTATTGGTACTTAAGTGCAAAGCCTATAGCACAAAAATATTCTTTGGCAAAAGTTTATGATGCTTTTCTTACCCATGCTTATGTTATAAATCGTGCTGCTGCTTCTTTATTGATTGAACATCGTCCTTTTATTACAGCTGATGATTGGTTTTATATTCGTAAGAAAGGAGTTAAAATATATGCTTTTTTACCTCATTTATTAGATCAAGAGTGGAGTGGAGAGTATCCTACTACAATAAATCAAAATGAAAAAGAACAATGTGCTGGAATGTGGAAAAGAAAAATAGAGATACTATTGCATTCTATATTGTTGAAATTATTATTCTTCTTTAAACGGTTTGAAAAACCATGAAAAATATTAGAAAAAGAGAAATTGAAGAGTGTAATATGCTGTGTTGTTTTTACAATGTGATCTTGGTATTTTGATAAGATGTGATTTTATATATTCAAATTACAATAGATTAAGATAATATGCCTAAGGTATCGGTAATCATCCCCATATATAATTCAGACTGTTATATAGAAAAGTGCATCCGTTCTCTTTTTGAACAAACGCTTGACGATATAGAGTATATTTTTGTAAATGACTGTACTCCTGATAAAAGCATAACTATTTTACAGTGTATATTACAAGAATATCCTATGCGTAAAGAGCAAGTAAAAATAATAGAGCATAATAAAAATAAAGGTTCAGCAGCAGCGAGAAACACAGGATTGAAAAATTCAACAGGACAATATATTATATTTTGTGATAGTGATGATTGGGTAGAAAGAGACATGTATGAAAAGTTGTTGAGGAAAGCTCTTGAAACATGTGCAGATATCGTAGCATGTGATTATTACGATGATTATATAAATCGCTCTATAGTGCGAAAACAATTATTTCCGCAAGAACCTCAGAAATGTGTAGAAGAAATGATGAAAGGTAAATTGCATTGTAGCACTTGGAATAAATTAATCGTTAAATCTCTTTATGAACATACTAGTATTTGTTTTCCTGAAGGAATTAATATGTGGGAAGATGTATGTACAATTATTCCTTTATGTTTTTATGCTAAAAAGATAGTTTATCTTTCAGAACCGTTATATCACTATATTCATTATAATTCAGGTTCTTATGTAACTTGTATGAGTCAATGTTCATTACATAATTTAATAGAGGCATTAGAACGTGTTGAGTTGTTTCTTAAAAAGCAACAGGTGTATTATTATTATGCAGGCAGTTTATGTTTTATGAAGCTTACTGTTAAACTAAATCTGCTTCTAGGGAGTAAGGGTAAACAACAAGAAAGATGGAATAAACTTTATCCAGAAGCAAATAATTATCTTTGGCAGTCTACTCATATATCTATTTATTGGAAGTTCTGTTTACAACTTGCTAGACTGAATTGGTTGATGCTTTTCAATTTGATGGCACAACTTGGGAAAGTTCTACGATTATTAAAAATAAGATGATTCTGTGAAGTATATTATTTTATTTGTTTTGTTATTTTGCTATGTTTTTGCTTTTTACATTGCTGGAATTTCAGTATCTTTATTAATAGCTTTCCCTTTATATGGCTATGCTATTATTAATAAGGTTTATTATCATAATGTGAGTGCGGTTTTTAAAGACTGCTATATAAAAAATGTATTTTGGGGGTGGTGGGGTATAACATTATTAAGTATTGTCTATCCATTATTCTTCTTGACTTTTGATTTTTCTTTTTTTCGTGTAGTAGGAATACAGGTTGTTCATTTATTGGCAGCAATTCCGGTGTTTGCATATTTAAAATATAAAGAGTATACAAATAGGCAGGTGCTTTCTGTATTTACTTGGATTTTTGTAGTTCAAACCTTTATTCAATGTATTGTAGTTTCAAACCCTACCTTAAGCGAGCTAATTCTATATTTTAATAAATTTCAACCAGATGATGTGGTAGGGGCTGGTAGTATGATTCGTGGAAAAGCACTATCGGCAGCTACGACATATCATTTATCTCTTGTATATGGGATTGGATTTATTATTTATGTAAAAGAGTTTTTGAGTCAAAAAATATCATTAACAAATGTATTTATAGGATTGTTAATATTTGTGGGTATTTTTTTTGCGGGAAGAACAGGCTTTGTTGGAGTAGCAATCGGGTTATTTGCTTTTATAGTTTCTAAAAAAGTGAAAACTTCTCGGAAAATCAAATTTGCTTTTCAGTTACTTATTATATTGTTTGCTACAATATTTATGCTGAGTTTTATGTTACCAGACTTTTATGCTTTTCTAGAAGAACAAGTATTTCCTTATGCTTTTGAATTTCTTTATTCTAAAAGTAAATCAGGACAAATAGAAACTGCGTCAACTAATCATCTAATGGAAATGTGGAATCGTGATTTTAATTATGTAGAGTTTCTAATTGGTTCTGGCAGATATTCTTATGAAAATGGAGCATACTATATGCATGTTGATCCAGGAATTCTACGACATACACTTTTTATGGGTATTGGAGGATATTTGTGTTTATTGTTCTATCAATTGATTTTATTACCCTTTTGGAAGATGGATAAGGATACTCGTTTTTATTATGTTTTGATATTTGTCTATTTACTTGTTATGGATTTTAAAGGTTGTACAATTGGCACAAATAAATTTGCTTTTGCTACTTCTTTGCTTTTATCTTTTAGTTATTTTAATTTATCCTCATCATTAGATAGAAAATAAATATATGAAATCTCCTATTTTTTCGATTGTTATCCCTTGTTATAATTCGTGGCGATATATGGAGCGTGGACTTCATTTTTTAGAAAAACAGACGTTTATAGATTTTGAGGTAATTTTTGTTGATGATTGCTCGACTGATGATACGTATTGTCAGTTAGAAAAATATCAGCAACAAAGTATACTTAGTATAAGGATTATTCGAAATATAAAGAATAGCGGTCCTGGGGAGTCACGTAATTATGGCATTAAAATGGCTAAAGGGGACTACATAGCCTTTTTGGATAGTGACGATTGGTATGAAGTTGATTTTTTAGAGAAAATGTATGGACAACTTCAAAAAACAGGTGCTGATATTGTATTTTGTGATTTCTACCGTGATTTTGGAAATGGCAATAAAAAATGCATAAAGAGTACAGCGGTATATCATAAGTTAGAAGAGAAAAAAGCATTTATAGCATTATGTTTTGATAGTTTGTGTACCTCAGTTGTAAAACGTACATTATTTGATAGAGTTTCAATTCCTGCTATATATAATGCAGAGGATACAGCAATGATGCCAATTTTGGTTTATAAATCTTCTAAAGTATCATATATTTCTCAACCATTATATCATTATTTATATCGTCCAGGATCTTTATCTACGGCTAAAAGTGATCAGATTGCAAACTCTTTTTATCAGGCTTTTAGTTTTCTTGCTAATAGTATACCTAATGAGTATAAAGATGAAATTTGCTTTCGTGGCATAAAAATGTTACTATATGGTGTATTTTATCATATCATTAGATTAGGAGGAGATCCAAAAGAAGCAGAAAAAATGATAGCTGAATTTTTTAAATCTTACCCAAAATGGAGATATAATCAATACTTTCACACTTTGCCTTTTCGCAAAAAGTTTTTTGTATATATGGTTGATTGGCATGCCTATAGTATACTGCGGCTTTATTGTAGAGTTCAAGAATTTCTTTTTAATAAAAAATTTAATATATAATATGCTTACAGCTTCAATTGTATCTTACCATCATCGTATAAGTGAGATAAAACAAGTTATGGATTGTGTCTTGGCTGGACCAGTAGAAAAACTATATGTGATAGACAATTCATTAGATGATCGTTTACGGGAGTTGGAATGTGTCTCGGATCGGGTTCATTATATACATAGTGTGAATCGTGGGTATGGTGCAGGACATAATATTGCCATTCAGGAAGCAATGGATCTGGGAGCAACTTATCATGTGGTTGTAAATCCTGATATTTACTTTGAAACAGGAGTGTTGGAAAAGTTAGTGTCATTTATGAATTTGCATAAAAATGTGGGACAAATTATGCCCAAAGTCTATTATCCGAATGGTGAATTGCAATATCTGTGTAAGCTAATACCTACTCCCTTTGATTTGATGTTTAAACGTTTCTTACCTTCTTCAATTGTGGAAAGACGTATGATTAAATTTCAGTTACGCTTTACAAAATACAATAAAATAATGAATGTGCCTTATTTGTCTGGGTGTTTTATGTTTTTTCGCATATCTGCTTTACAGGATATTGGGTTATTTGATGAACGTTTTTTTATGTATCCAGAAGATATAGATATTACTCGCCGTATGCATGAAAAGTATATGACTATTTTTTTTCCTGAAGTATCTATTGTCCATGCACATGCTGCTGCCTCAAAAACAAACAAAAGAATGTTGAAAATACATATTTTAAATATGATTAAATACTTTAATAAATGGGGATGGCTATTCGACTTAAAACGAAGAAACATCAATAAGCGTGTACTTGGTGAATTACAAAAAATGAGTGTTGATCTATAAAACGACTTTGTATTTTGTCTGATGTATTTATTTTATTACTATAATGATTATGGGGTATAATGAAGGTTTCATTCCTGATGGGATGAATGCTTTTGAACGCAATGTTAAGCGGATTGGGGATTGTGTAATTGCAGTAGTATTAATGATTATTTTTTCTCCATTATTTTTGATATGTTATATAGCTGTAAAGCGTGAGGATGGCGGACCAGCAATATTTAAGCAGGAGCGTATCGGAAGATTTGGACGTCCATTTTATATCTATAAGTTTCGCAGTATGCGATTAGATGCAGAATCTGCTGGACCACGTCTTTATATTGGAGGGAAGGATAGCCGATTAACTAAAATTGGTAAATTCCTTCGTGAACATCATTTGGATGAGTTGCCTCAACTTTGGAATGTATTTTGTGGTGATATGGCTTTTATTGGACCACGACCTGAACGAAAATTTTATATTGATCAAATAATGGAACATGATTCGCGTTATTGTTTTTTATATCAGATTCGTCCTGGGGTAACTTCTTATGCTACATTGTATAATGGTTATACAGATACTATGGAGAAAATGTTGCGCCGTTTACGGTACGATTTATTCTATTTGCAACATCGATCGTGGTGGTTTGATTTTAAAATATTAGTAAAAACATTTTTGAGTATTTGTTTTGGAAAGAAATTCTGAGTTGTATCAATGAATGAAGGAGTTTATGTAGAGAAATAAAGTAATGGAAATTATAAAGACTAATATAGAGGGAGTCGTTATTATTGAACCTCGTATTTTTAAAGACGATCGTGGTTATTTCTTTGAATCTTTTTCTCAAAGAGAATTTGAGGAAAAGGTTTGTAAAACGACTTTTGTTCAAGATAATGAAAGTAAGTCTAGCTATGGAGTATTGAGAGGCTTACATTTCCAGAAACCTCCTTTTGCTCAAAGTAAATTAGTGCGAGTTATAAAAGGAGCTGTGTTAGATGTTGCTGTTGATATAAGAAAAGGCTCTCCTACATTTGGGCAATATGTATCTGTAGAATTAACAGGTGAAAATCATCGTCAGTTTTTTATACCTCGTGGATTTGCTCATGGATTTAGTGTTTTAAGTGAAGAAGTGATTTTCCAATATAAATGTGATAACTTCTATTCTCCTCAAAGTGAAGGAGCAATAGCATGGAATGATCCGGATTTGAATATTGATTGGTGTATTCCTGCTGAAAAAGTGGTTCTCTCAGAGAAAGACGGTAAGCATCCAAGGTTAAAAGATTGGCAGAATGTGTTTTAGGATATTACTCCAATTACCTGCAATTCAGTTCTTAGAATTGAAATAAACGACGATTGGGAGCGTATTCTTGAACGAACGCACCGATAAAAAGAAAAAACATTGAGAAGATTGTATTGAATCTTCTCAATGTTTGAATCCAATCATTAAGAAGATTTCTTCAAACTTCCCAATGATTTTTGTAAGCTTTCAAAGTGACATAATGACAAAGAGGACATATGGCCTCTTTTATAAATTCTTATGATGCGTTCTTTAAACTACTTTGCTGATTTTTAATTTATTGAGTGCCTTTTATGGACTGTTTTTATGTGATTGCCGAAATCGTATTTTACGCGAGCTAGATTGTTGCTTTGTTGATGAACGCTTCCGGTAGTTTACCAATAAAGTGTTGGATATTGTACGGATTATTTAAAGGATGAAGTGTGGGAGATAGCATTAAGGACAATAATAACTGGTTATGCTCATAATAACAGGAAATCAGGCAGATATTTGTACACGATTTTAGGAAAACATGGCCTTTGCTTTCTGTTTTTTACCTTGCTGGTCCGCTTCTTTTTCCTCATTGCTATCTTCAAAACTATCATGTGCCTTTTTGTCCTTTTGTCTTTTTGAGAGAGAAGGATAAAGCGAAGTGTAGAATGCGGATGAGTGCATGCAACTTTTTGTAAACCAGATTATAACATGCTATTTATTTCTCGGATAGGGAAAACGGAATCCTCAAAATAGGTTGTAATATCGCGTAATATGCTTTTGGGGGAATATTTTTGTGGCAGGCTTCGCAAGCGAGGAGATTTCATTGATCAACAGTTAATTGGTTTAAGAAAATGTGCTACAAAAAAGCTAGCTGGTTTCTTTTTTGTTTTCTATTCTTGATAGAAGAGGTGATTTTTTGACATAAAAGCTTTCTTTATTTAATTTATTTTATATCTTTGCTAGCATATCAAGATTACAATCAACTATTTATTCACATAAACTTAATAAAATTATGTTCAAAGCTCCTTTTTCTTTTGACGGTCGTATTCGTAGGATCGAATATTTCCTGTCTGGTATTATCGGTGGTATCGTTTTTGGTGTTGCCTATTCTCTCGGTTTAGCTACTTTGTTTCTTGGTGCGGCTGCCGGTTCCGCGGGTGGTTCCCTGTTTGGTATCTTGATTGGTATCGTAGCGGGAATAGCCTCTATATGGTTCTCTTTGGCGCAGGGCGTGAAGCGGTTGCATGACTTGAACAAGTCCGGTTGGTTGATACTCATTTGCTGTGTTCCTATCATCGGGTGGGTATTCAGTCTCTATATGTTGTTTGCCGATGGTACGGTAGGTCCTAATCAGTATGGTGAAGATCCGAAGAACCGTATGCCATATCAGCCGCAGCCAACTTCTGTAAATGTAACAGTGAATGTGTCGAGAGAAACTCCTGCTGAAGCACCTGCCGAAGAAGAAAAAACAGAAAAAGCCGAATAGTCTTTAATAAGCAGAAATATGGTTGCCTCTTGCAAAATTCGTTTTGCGAGAGGCATTTTTTTACTACCTTTGAGGATTGGTAAACAGAAAAAAAGAAGATAAATATGAAAAAAGTAATTTGCAGTGAAAAAGCACCGGGAGCTATCGGTCCTTATAGTCAGGCGATAGAAGCCAATGGAATGGTATTCGTATCGGGTCAGTTGCCTATCGATGCGGCTACCGGAAAGATGGCGGAAGGAATTGAAGAACAGGCACGCCAGTCGTTGGAGAATATAAAACACATCCTGGAAGAAACAGGGTTGACAATGGGAAACATTGTAAAAACGACTGTATTTCTCCAGGATATGTCTTTCTTTGCCGGAATGAACGGTGTATATGCTACGTATTTTGACGGAGCTTTTCCGGCACGTTCGGCTGTGGCCGTAAAGGCTTTGCCGAAGGATGCGTTAGTGGAGATTGAGTGTATCGCGGTTCGCTAACAAATCGGCGACAATAAAACTGCTGCCTCCCACGAAGATGAAGTCTTTAGGGGGGCAGTTTTCTTTTGCTGCCCGCACGGCATCCACTACGGTAGGGTAGGAGGTGCCTTTCAGTCCCGCTTCCGAGGCCATTTTCATCAGCTCATCCTCCGGCATTGCACGTTTCACGCTCGCTTTTGTGAAATAGTAGGTGGCGTCTTTCGGCAACAGTTCCAGAACACTGCTGATATCCTTGTCGCTGACCATGCCGAATACAATATGCAATTCCTGATGCAACTTTTCGTGTATATACTTCAATTGCTTGCGAATACTTTTAAAGCCATCAGCGTTGTGACCTGTGTCGCAGATGAGGTCAGGATAGCTTTGGAGTTTCTGCCAGCGGCCCATCAGACCGGTCATCTCGCATACATTAGAGAATCCGGTATGGTAATCTTTATTACAGATTTCATATCCTAGGTTCTTTAAAATATCCAGTGCTGCCAGGATTGTGAGACAATTTTCTGTTTGACAGAGACCGCTCAGTTCGTAGTATAATCCCGTCATAAAACTGGAATTATGAATGGATATTGCGTCTTTTCTTTTATCAATGATTCTGTCTATCGCACGTATGGCGTCAGCCGGGTTGATAAGAGAGACAAATTGCATCATTTTCATTGGAAGCGTCTGTATCTGCTGAAGTTTTATTTCCTCCTCCAATAATTCCTGCAAATCGGCTCTGGACTCTTTCAGGTTATCATATGACAAATATTGCACATGCGTGAAACTCTTTAATTCTTCCGAGAAGGTGATGAAGGTATTCATTGCCTTGGCTTTCATCGTAAATACTCTTTTCACCGCTCCGGATACTTTTCCCACTACTACCGGAACATCTTCTTTGATAATTCCTGCCTTTTCTTTGGCTATTTTAGTCAGTGTATGCCCCAGATATTGCATATGGTCGAAACCGATATTGGTAATAACACACAGATCGGGGGTGATGATATTGGTACAGTCCAGACGTCCGCCCATGCCTACCTCGATCACTGCCACATCTACCTTCTGATCGGCAAAATAGCGGAATGCCATTGCCGTGGTAAGTTCGAAGAAAGAAGGGTGCAGAGGTTCGAAAAAGGAACGGTGGTCTTCTACAAAGTTGACCACATACTCTTCGGGAATCATTTCACCGTTGATACGGATACGCTCGCGGAAATCGATCAGATGCGGGGAAGTGAATAACCCGACTTTATAGCCCGCGGCTTGTAGCACGGCAGCGATCGTATGCGAACAGGAACCTTTTCCATTTGTCCCGGCGATATGTATCGTTCTGAATTCTTGATGCGGATGACCTAAATGTTCGTCCAATTTGTGTGTTGTCTCTAAACCTGGCTTATATGCTTTACCACCTATTTGCTGAAACATCGGTGCACTTTCATATAAGTACTTTAAAGTGTTCTGATAATCCATGTTTTATAATATTTAACTCCGGGCAATCTTTATTGCTCGCAAAATTGTTTATCTTTAGAACCATCATTCCAACTGTAAACGGAGGATTGATGAATGAGACTGCAAATATCAACATTAAAATCTAAGAAATCATGGGAACTAAGAAAAATTTTGTAATTGACACAAATGTTATTCTTCACGACTATAATTGTTTGAAGAATTTTCAGGAAAATGATATTTATCTCCCCCTTGTCGTACTGGAAGAACTGGACAAGTTCAAGAAAGGAAACGAGCAGATTAATTTCAATGCCCGTGAGTTTGTCCGGGAACTGGATTTGCTGACAAGTGACGAACTTTTCTCTAAAGGAGTGAGTCTGGGAGAAGGATTGGGACGCCTGTTCATTGTCCCCGGCAATGTGGATGCTCCCAAAGTTCATGAATCTTTTCCGGTGAAGAAACCCGATCATCTGATATTGGCAGCCGTTGAATATCTGGCGGGTAAATATCCGAAGACTCCGGCTATCTTAGTGACCAAGGATGTGAATCTGCGTATGAAGGCACGTTCCATCGGTATTACCAGCGAAGACTATATCACAGATAAAGTATCCAATGTCGATATATTCGAGAAATCCAATGAGATCTTTGAAAACGTGGATCCGGCATTAATCGACCGTATCTATTCCTCCAAAGAAGGCATCGACCTGAGTGAATTTGACTTTAAAGACGTCATTCATCCTAACGAATGCTTCGTTCTGAAAAGTGACCGGAACAGTGTACTGGCACGATACAATCCTTTTACCCATTCCATTTGCCGCGTCACGAAGGGACGCAACTATGGCATTGAACCTCGCAATGCCGAACAGAGTTTTGCTTTCGAGATACTGAACGATCCGAACGTCAAACTGGTGGCATTGACAGGAAAGGCAGGAACGGGTAAGACATTGCTGGCTTTAGCGGCAGCTTTAGGTAAGTTGACTGATTATAAGCAAGTATTGCTGGCACGTCCGGTGGTGGCGTTGTCCAACAAGGATATCGGTTTCCTTCCGGGAGACGCACAGGAAAAAGTTGCTCCATATATGCAACCGCTGTTTGACAACCTGAATGTGATCAAACGTCAGTTTGCCGCTAACTCGACCGAAGTGAAACGTATCGAAGATATGCAGAAGAGCGAGCAACTGGTGATTGAAGCGCTGGCATTTATCCGCGGACGTAGTTTGAGTGAAATGTACTGTATCATTGACGAAGCGCAGAACCTGACCCCGAATGAAATAAAAACGATCATTACCCGTGCAGGCGAAGGTACGAAGATGGTGTTTACGGGAGATATTCAGCAGATTGACCAGCCGTATCTGGATAGCCAGTCCAATGGTCTTGTATATATGATCGACCGTATGAAAGACCAGAATATCTTTGCACATGTCAATCTGGTGAAAGGCGAACGCAGTCAGTTGAGTGAGTTGGCCAGTAATCTGTTATAAATAATAAAGAACTAAAAAAAGAAGAATGAAGAATTACCGGTAGTATAAATGCGCCGGCGGATTCTTCATTCTTCTTTTTTATTCTTTGTTTCTAGTCCTTCATTCTTAATTTTCTTTCTTACCGAAATATTTTAGGAATTGCGTACGTTCGAACGTATTGATGCCTTGAACGTCTTTAATATTCAGTTTTCCTTTGAACTGAGCGATGCTTTCGAAACCTTTCCGTTCCATCCATGCAGATAAGAAGCGGGTGGATTCTCCGATGAATGCGTTCGTGTTCTGATAGACAGCGCTGCAAACTTCTACGGCAGTAGCTCCGGCAAGGATTGCTTTTACTACTGCTTCCGGACTGGAAACACCGCCGGAGGCTGCATAATCGATTTTGTCTACCACTGAGGATGCGATTCCAATCCAACGGAGAGGAGTGGCAAGATCGGCGGAAGTGCTGAATACTGCACCGGATATTTGTTCCATATTCTCGATATTGATATCCGGCTGGTAGAAACGGTTGAAGAGAACCACTGCAGCTGCTCCGTTAGCGTACAGCTGATCGATCAGAGCTACAGGATTTGTCAGGTTGTCCCCCAGTTTCATAATCACCGGAATGCTTACTGTTCGTTTGATATGACGCAGGATGTCGATATGACGCTGCTCAAATGAACCGTACGTATATTGTACATCCGATTGCAATGCCAGAATATTGATTTCCAGTGCATCGGCACCGGCTTCCTGTATCTGTTTGGCAAAGTCTATCCATTCTGCATCCGAATAGCAGTTGATGCTGGCTATGATGGGGATGTTACACTCTTTTTTGCTTTCCTTGATTAAGGTGAGGTATTCAGCTAATTTATGTTCACGGATATATTCTTCCAGATAATCGCTTGCTTCCGGATAAAAAGCGGGATCTTTCAGTTGATCCGCTTCCAGCATGATTTGCTCCTCAAACAGAGATTTCAGTACGATGGCACCTGCACCTGCTTCTGCCAGTCTCTTATTTTTGCCGGCACTGTTGGTCAGTCCCGAACTACTGATAATGATTGGGTTTCTGAGAGAAAGCCCTGCGAAAGTAGTTTTTAAATCGGTCATAATTATATCTTTTTAAAGTAGTTGGCTACTGATTAATAGTTTCTTTCTCCGAATATCTTGCTTCCTACCCGTACCAGAGTGCTTCCTGCGGCGATTGCTTCGTGATAGTCATGTGACATACCCATCGACAATTCACGGAAAGTAAAGGTTTCGGCAAACCAGTTTGCTTTTATTTCCTGAAAGAGCCTATTCAGTAAACAAAATTCCCGGTTAATTTGTTCAACATCATCGGTGTTGCTTGCCATTCCCATCAATCCGCAGATGCGTACGTGAGACAGTTCTTTCCATTCGCCGGCATGCAGCATATCCTTGCATTCTTCGGGGCTGAAACCGAACTTGGTCTCTTCCTGTGCAACGTGAATCTGTAACAGACAGTTCACGATACGTCCCGCTTTGGCAGCTTGCTTGTTGACTTCCGTCAGCAGTTTGTACGTATCGATTCCATGTATCATCGCTACGTAGGGGATCATGTATTTGATCTTGTTTGTCTGCAAGTGCCCGATAAAATGCCATTCGATGTCTTTCGGCAACGTTTCGTATTTAGCTGTCATTTCCTGCACTTTGCTTTCTCCGAAAATACGCTGTCCCGCCTGATAAGCCTCTTCTATCGCTTCATTGGGATGGAATTTTGAGACAGCAACCAGCCGGACTCCTTGTGGGAGTTCGGCCAGCACTTGCTTAAGATTGTCAGCAATACTCATGGTTACTTATGCTTTTGACGGATCAAACTCTGGTTTGTCATTCGGTCCGGCACTGTAAGGATATACATCCATCAACGGGGTCTCGGATACCATACCGATCTGGTAGTCGGCCATCGTTCCTTTCATGCCTTCATCCAGCTTCTTCACTGCGTCGCGCAAGTCGGCAGCCTGAACCAGCACTTGGGTAGAAGTCTTTTTCTCTGCACCGCTTTTTTCGTCAAGGGTGATAAAGATAAGTTTGCACTTAAACCAGCGGTCGGCACTTTCCTCGTCGCTGGGGAAAAGTTCGCTATAGTTGGCACGTTTAATGTCCGATACTGTAAATTCTCCTGTTATAAATGGAGTCATCTCCTCGATAATACGTGCTTCTGCTTCTGTAAAGCTGAGTGCATCTACCAGATAAGGTTCAGTCACTTTCTTCTGCATTCCGTTTTCCATCGTTTTCTCGTAACGGATTTTGCACTCAAACCAAGTATGCATTGCCATAATTTTTCTTCTTTTTTAGTTTATTGATTCGTGTAAATTGCCTACAAAGATAAACAAAATACGAAGTAACTACCGAAAGATTTTTATTTTCTTTTATGCAGATTCCTCAATTCGAACGAAAGCATGACGCGGAAAAGTCCGATGATGAAGAAAGTAAAGGAAATCATGTAGACCACGTACAATGCACCTACTGCCGGTTGCCATAATATGATGAGAGCACAGATGATGGCGAGGATACCGAAGGCCATATACCAGCCCCAGTCGCGGGTGCCGTAACGTTTGAGGTCGATGGAATAGCCGGTAGAGGAAAAGCCCCGGAACATGAGCCAGAAGGCGATGATAAACGGAATCACTTCCATGCTGACCATCGGATAGGCAATCAGGTAAATACCTAAGATAAGGTCGATAATTCCTCCTACCAGATACCAGCCCCAACTCGGTACTCCCTTGCGGTTGCTGAGGGAGAATATAATTTCGAGAATACCGCTTATCAGCATCGATATGCTGAAAACGATGCTAAGTGCCACATAGCTGCTGAGAGGTGAGAACATAAGCCAAAGGGCGACAATAATATACACGATTCCTAACAGGAGAGAGGTCCACCAGTTTTTTACTGAATGTTTGATCTCATTGAAAACAGTTTCCATACGTTCTTTAATTTTAAATGAATACTCTGTGAATTTGTGGAGGAATAACAAATTGATTTTAGAAAAGGTTTTCGTGTGAACATATTCCGGGGATAAGTTGTTTTTATTATAAAGTAATTTTAAAATGTAAATGCAATATGGCAACAACAAATTTCAAAGGACAACCGGTGAAACTGATCGGTGAATTTATACAAGTAGGTAAAGTCGCTCCTGACTTTGAGTTAGTAAAAACAGATTTGTCTTCTTTCTCCCTGAAAGACCTGAACGGCAAAAATGTGATTCTAAATATTTTTCCAAGCCTGGATACCAGTGTCTGTGCAACATCGGTACGCAAATTTAATAAAATGGGAGCAGGTCTGAAAGATACGGTAGTATTGGCTATCTCCAAAGACCTTCCTTTTGCCCACGCACGTTTCTGTACGACGGAAGGCATCGAAAACGTAATCCCATTGTCAGATTTCCGTTTCTCTGATTTTGACGAGAGCTACGGACTGCGTATGGCAGACGGACCGTTGGCAGGCTTACTAGCACGTGCAGTAGTCGTAATCGGCAAAGACGGCAAAGTAGCATATACGGAACTTGTTCCGGAGATTACTCAGGAACCTGACTATGAGAAGGCATTGGCGGCAGTTAAAGAATAGGTAATAAGTATTAGGTATTAAGTAATAAGTATTAGCCGAAGTCGCTTATTTCATTATTGATATTAATTATGCGGAGTATTACTTATTACTTAATACCTATTACTTAATATCTATTACCTATTACCTATTACTTTACATTAAACCTTAACCACATGGACAAAATTCGATTTTTTTTCATCGCCCTGTTAGGTATGGGCGCTGCACACTTGTCGGCTCAAACGGCCGATAGTACACAAACTTCTCCCTGGACAACGGAAGGTTTTGCCGGACTCAAACTGACGCAGGTTAGTTTGACCAACTGGTCTGCCGGAGGTGATAACTCCGTCGCTTTTGACTTGCAAGGTACTTATCAGGCTAACTATAAAAAGGGAAAGCATATATGGAACAACCGTCTTGAACTGGCTTATGGCTTGAATAAGACAGGGGAGGATGGCATGAGAAAGGCCAATGATAAAATATATATGAATACCAACTATGGTTATTCTATCGCCAAAAACTGGTATGCAAGTGCATTTACCACTTTTCAGACACAATTCTCGCCCGGATACGACTATTCAGTCAATAAGGATGTCGCTATCTCCGAATTTATGTCTCCGGCATATCTGACTACCGGTTTGGGATTTACATATGATCCGGGAAAGATTTTCACGGTTGTATTGTCTCCTGCCTCTTGGCGCGGCACCTTTGTTCTAAATGACCGTTTGTCTGATGAAGGCGCATTTGGCGTCGATCCCGGCAAACATCTTTTGTCAAGCTTCGGTGCTAATCTGAAAGGAGAGGTGAAATATGAATTCTTAAAGAACATGACTGTATATTCCCGTCTGGACTTGTATTCTGACTACTTGCATAAACCTCAGAATATTGATGTGAACTGGGAAGTGCAGATTAATATGGCAATCAACAAATGGTTCTCCACTACGCTGACCACCAATATGGTCTATGACGATGATATCAAAATAGTTCAGAAAGACGGTAGCAAAGGATCACGCCTGCAATTCAAAGAAGTGCTGGGCGTAGGAGTGCAGTTTAATTTTTAAGTAATAAGTAATAAGTAATAGGTAATAAGTATTAAGTATTAAACCGTGCGGATAAGCTAATAACACAGCAGCTTCGGTTAATACCTAATACTTATTACCTATTACTTATTATTTATTTCTCTTCATTCCTTTATAAACCAGGAAGCCCACGATGAATATTCCGATTGCGATGAAGCAATAGCCGATTTCGTGGCTGTATTCTGTTACTTTGGCAATCAGTTGTTCTTCGCTTTCGATGCCGGGCACTGTCGAGAGGTAATACCCGATTATGGCGAGGATTGTATTCCATAATCCGGCTCCGATAGTGGTATACAACAGGAAGGTGTGCATTTTCATGCGGGCAAGTCCTGCCGGTATGGAAATCAGTTGGCGAACTGCCGGAATCAATCGGCCGATGAAGGTGGAAAGTGCGCCATGCTTGTCGAAATAAGATTCGGCATGTTGTACTTTGGCTTCGTCGATCAGACACATGTGCCCGATGCGGCTGTTGGCAAATTTATAAATAATGGGACGTCCCAGCCATTTGGCTAGATAATAGTTGATTAATGCGCCGATATCTGCACCGATGGTGGCAAATAAGACTACCAAGTAAATATTAAGCTCGTCATTGACAGCTGCTTTGTATGCTGCCGGCGGGATGATCACTTCCGATGGGAAAGGGATGAAGGAGCTTTCTATAGTCATTAATAAAGTGATTGTCCAATAATTCAGATGTTCGAGACACCACTGGATAAAAGCTACTGATTCCATGTGTTTTTGGGCTAAAGTTTATTAATATAATTATTTATTTCCTTTCTCTTTCTTCATGCGCTTCCAGACTTCTTTGAGCATTTGTTCGCCTTCCTCCGTTTGGTTAGGTCTGGACAGCAGATCCAGAATGATGTCCTCGCTGATCGGATGGGCACTTTCACTGTTGTACTTGAAGAAGTCGTCTATCTCGTTATGCATCAGACTGAGAATACTCAGTTTCTCTGTGACGTCTGCATAGTTGGGATCAATCCGGTATGACTCTTCAAAACAGAGTTTGGCTTGATATAAGTACTCTGCGTCCGAATAGGCCGAAGCTACCAAATACCACATTTCTGCACTCGGTTCCATCACCAGTGCTTTGTCAAAAGCCTTGACTGCCTTTTTTTTCTGACCTTCCTTCATGTAGAGTTTACCTTCTGTCAGATGGATACCGGGATCATCCGGCTGGATCTTTTTGGCTTTTTTACATAACAGATGCGCTTCCTCATGCTTGCCTAGTTGGGAGGCGGCTACAGCTTTGTTGGTATAAGTATCTATCAATAGAGGAGAGTTGCCGGCTCCGTCTGCTACAAAACGGTCGATGACACGTTGGTAGCAATCGTCTGCTTCTTGCCATGCTCCTTTGTTGGAATATGCCATCCCCAAAAACATGTAACCCATTTCGGGAGGAAAGGCTTTGTATTCTATCGCCTTTGTATAATTCTCAATGGCGGCATCCGAATTGTTCAGATAGAAATAGCAATGTCCGCGGTAAGCGTAGGCTTCTCCAAACGTCTCGTCGGCAGCCAGTGCAAAGTCACAGGCTTCGATTGCTTTTTCGCTGTCTTCAGCTGCAAAGCGGCATTTGGCAAGTCCCACCCAGTAACTGGCATTGTAAGGGTCCATATCAATCAGTTGATTGTAATAGGTCGATGCGGCTTCGAGTTCATTGGTGCCTGCGAGATAGTCTGCCATGACAGCTATGAAATCTTCTTTTTTACCGAATCGGGGGGTACCTTTATCCAACCATTCCTTGGCGGCTTCGGGGTATCCCATATCCATATAGAGATAGATGATGTTAATAATTGTTTCCAGTTCATCCGTATCTTCTATGGTATCTAATGTGCTTCGGGCTGCTTCCAGTTGTCCTTCGTTCAGCAGAAGTTCCGCTTTCAGTATTTTTACATCAGTAATATAATCATCTGTGATGCTTTCTGCAACTTTTTTCGCCAGAGGTATTTTACCGGTATCAAGATAAAGATAGGCCTGCTCTACCAGTAGATCTGTGCTGTCGGGATGCAGGTGGAGGCCGTAAGTTATGACCTCTTGCGCTTCGTCGAATTTCCGTTCGGCAGCGTATCGGTCAGCAATGTCGGCTAGTTGGTCTCCGTCCAGATAGAGTTGTCGGTTTTCTGCTTTTGCCGTTTCATATTGAGCGATTAACTCGTTTAGTTCTTTATTTGCGGACGGTGAATTTTTTCTCCCCATTCTGATTTATTTTGATTTGAATAAAGCAGCGCTAAAAAGATGTTTAGGCACGGATTACACAGATTGAAGCGGCTTGTAAGTTACGTGAACTCTTTAAATCCGTGCAATCCGTGTAATCCGTGCCTGAATAATATCATAGATTTATTCCTTATTCGGCTTTTGGCACTGCCTTTTTATGTTTAAGTAGCCTGTGAGGGCTGAATTTTATTTATTGATTTTTCCCCAGGTATCCTTTAATCCTACCGTGCGGTTGAATACAAGTTTCTCCGGAGTCGAGTCTTTGTCGATATTGAAATAACCGATGCGTTGGAATTGCAGGTATGAGAGCACAGGCAAGGTTGCCGCAAACTTCTCGATATAGCAATTCGGCAGAACTTTCAAAGAATCTGGATTGATGATTTCCTTCATTGCTTCCAGAGCTTCGCAGTTCTTTGCTTCACGGATGGCAGCCAGTTCGTCGCGTGGGTTTTCTACTTTCCACAGACGGTCGTAGAGGCGTACTTCTGCTTGCAGGCAGTGGTTGCAGCTTACCCAGTGGAGCGTACCTTTCACTTTGCGGTTGGCATCCGGCATACCGCTGCGGGTGTTCGCGTCATATTCACAATATACTTCTGTGATTACGCCGTTCTCATCCTTTTTGCATCCGGTACATTTTACGATGTAAGCGTTTTTGAGGCGTACTTCCTGTCCCGGAGTCATGCGGAAATATTTCTTGGGCGCGTCTTCCATAAAGTCTTCGCGTTCCATCCATAATTCACGGCTGAACTCGATCATGTGGCTTCCTGCTTCCGGATCTTCCGGATTGTTGATAGCTTCCAGTTCCTCCACTTGTCCTTCCGGATAGTTGGTGATGATGAGTTTCACCGGGTTGATGACAGCAGATACGCGGGTAGCACGGCTGTTCAGATCGTCACGTACGGAACTTTCCAGCAATGCGATATCGTTCAGGGCATCGTAAGTCGTATAACCGATTTTATCGATAAATTTATGAATAGATTCCGGAGAATAACCACGACGGCGGAAGCCGCAGATGGTCGGCATACGGGGATCGTCCCATCCGTTCACCAATCCTTCTTTTACCAGCGTCAGCAGGTTGCGTTTGCTCATCAGCGTGTAGCTCAGGTTCAGCTTGTTGAACTCAGTCTGACGGGGACGGTTGTCGTTCAGATCCTTACCTTCTTTCAGCCAGTCGATGAAGAGATCATAGAGCGGACGGTGTACCACAAATTCGAGCGTACACAGAGAGTGGGTTACTCCTTCGAAGAAGTCACTCTGTCCGTGGGCGAAGTCGTACATCGGATAAGCCTTCCAGGTAGTACCTGTGCGGTGGTGCGGATGCTTCACGACACGATAGATGATTGGGTCACGAAAGTGCATATTAGGATTGGCCATGTCGATTTTGGCACGGAGTACCATAGCGCCTTCTTCTATCTCACCGCTGTTCATCTTCTTGAAGAGTTCCAGGCTTTCTTCGATTGGGCGGTCACGGTACGGGCTGTTCACACCTGCTTGCGTGGGAGTACCTTTTTGCTGGGCAATCTGTTCGGCTGTTTGCTCGTCGATATATGCTTTTCCTTCCTCGATGAGGCGGATGGCGAAGTCCCATAATTGCTGGAAATAGTCGGAAGCGTAGTATTCGTTTCCCCATTGGTAGCCAAGCCATTGAATATCTTCTTTGATGGCTTCTACGTATTCCACGTCCTCTTTGGTCGGGTTTGTGTCGTCGAAACGAAGGTTACATACACCGCCATGTCTGGCAGCGATGCCGAAATCAAGGCAAATAGCTTTGGCATGACCGATGTGAAGGTATCCGTTCGGCTCGGGCGGGAAGCGGGTCTGCACTTTTCCACCATTTTTACCTTCCTTCAAATCCTTCTCTACTGCCTGTTCAATAAAGTTCAGGCTTTTCTTATCGCCTGTGTCTTCGTTTTTAATATCTGTCATAACGTTAAAATGTTAACTCTATTTATAGGCTACAAAAGTAGGACATTTTTTTTATTTTACTGGAATATAACCGCTCTTTTTTATAATCTCCTGTCCTTCGGGCGAAAGAATGAAGTTGATCAGAGGAGCTACCTGCTCTTTGTTCTTCACATTATAATAGTAATAAAGGGGGCGGACAATGGGATAAGTCTTGTTCGTTGCGTTCTCCACTGTCGGGGCGGCGTAGTGGCTTCCGTCATACGAAACGGAAAGCGTTTTGGTGCGGGGAGATACGTATGCCAGCCCGACGTACCCGATGGCTCCCTTCGTCTGGCTGACGGACTGGATGATAGCACCTGTGGCGGGCATGGAAAGGCTGCCTGCCATATAGTTCTTGTTTTTCAGCACGTTTTCCTTGAAGAATTCGTAAGTTCCCGAAGAGGTTTCGCGGGAATAGACAACTATTTTGCGGTCGTCTCCGCCCACTTGCTTCCAGTTGGTGATTTTTCCGCGGAAGATATCTTCCAGCTGCTGGCGGGTGAGCTGTTTCACCGGATTGGAAGGGTGCACCACTACGGCAAGGGCGTCGTAGGCTACGATCACCTCGTCCACCTCTTGTCCGGCTTCTTTGGTTTTCATCTTTTCGCTGAATTTGATCGGACGGGAAGCCATGGCAATATCCGTCGTATTATCCATCAGTGCGGAGATGCCGACCCCGGTGCCTCCTCCGGTGACAGTGACCCGCGCATCCGGATGCTGATTCATAAATCGCTCTGCTGTTTGTTGGGCAACAGGCAATACGGTGTCGCTGCCTTTGATACGCTGTGCGTTGGCGCTGAGAGACAGAAGGGAAAGGGCGATTAATAAATTTCTTCTCACTTTCATAATTATTCTTTTTATTGTTGGTGCAAATAAAACAATCGCATATTACATTTTTGTTTCAGATAAGGGAGAAATAATGTTTGTAACACAAATGTAACAGCATTGAAATACTTCCTTCAAACGTTAGTCACACCTCCTTAATAAGGAGTTGCTTTCTTTGCATCAGAAAACCAATAGGTATGAAGAAGATTTTTGAGAAAATAATAGAAGGAATTCTGACTTGTAGCGGTTTCGTAACAAGTATTACAATCCTGCTGATCGTGCTTTTCCTGTTTACGGAGGCTTTTGGGCTGTTCAATAGCAAGGTGATTGAAGAAGGGTACGTGTTGGCTTTGAACAAAGGCAATAAGGTAAATACGCTGAGTCCTGCTCAGATAAAGGACGTTTTCGACGAGGAGATAACGAACTGGAAAGAACTCGGTGGGGAGGATCTCCCTATCCGGATTTTTCGTTTGGAAGACATCACGGAGTATTATACGGAGGAAGAACTGGGTCCGGCTTACGAGTATGCCGGTGAAAGAATCACGCAGTTGGTGGAAAAAACGCCCGGTATCGTGGCTTTTGTTCCGCAGAAATTTATAGTACAGCCCGATGCGGTGCATTTTATCAAGGATAATACCATTTCGGTAAAAGATGTCTTTGCGGGTGCCGAATGGTTCCCTACAGCTACTCCTGCCGCCTTATTCGGATTTCTGCCGTTGATAGCGGGTACTTTGTGGGTGAGTCTGTTCGCTATACTTTTTGCGCTTCCGTTCGGGCTTTCGGTATCTATCTATATGTCTGAGGTCGCCAATCCGAAGGTGCGTAACTGGCTGAAACCGATTATTGAGCTGCTGAGTGGTATTCCTTCGGTGGTTTATGGTTTTTTCGGCCTGATCGTCATCGTTCCGCTGATTCAGAAATTCTTTGATCTGCCGGTAGGGGAGAGCGGTTTGGCGGGAAGTATCATCCTGGCTATCATGGCGCTGCCTACTATCATAACAGTTACCGAAGATGCCATGCGCAATTGTCCGCGTTCGATGCGGGAAGCAAGTCTGGCGCTGGGAGCTTCGCAGTGGCAGACTATATATAAGGTCGTGATTCCCTATTCGATCTCCGGAATCACTTCTGGCGTGGTGTTGGGCATCGGACGTGCTATCGGAGAGACGATGGCAGTATTGATGGTAACGGGTAATGCCGCAGTGATACCGACAACAATTCTCGAACCACTCCGTACGATTCCGGCAACGATTGCGGCGGAACTGGGAGAAGCTCCGGCAGGAGGACCGCACTACGAAGCGTTGTTCCTGTTGGGGGGCGTACTGTTCTTTATAACATTAATCATCAACTTTAGCGTGGAGTATATCTCTTCTAAAGGAATAAAACGTAGCAAGTGATATGGAAATACGAAGTAATAATAAAGCGAAACACCGTTCTCAGAGGCTGGCTTTCGGAATTTTCCGGTTGTTGAGTCTCTGCATAGTGTTGATTTTGTTTGCGATTCTCGGTTTCATTATATATAAGGGAGCGGGCGCTATCAGTTGGGAGTTCATCACTTCGGCACCTACGGACGGGATGACCGGCGGAGGTATCTGGCCGGCTATTGTCGGTACTTTCTATCTGATGGTTGGCAGTGCGCTTTTCGCTTTTCCAGTGGGAGTGATGAGTGGAATCTATATGAATGAATATGCTCCGAAAGGGAAGCTGGTACGTTTTATACGAGTGATGACGAACAATCTGAGCGGTATTCCTTCTATCGTTTTCGGTCTGTTCGGTATGGCGCTGTTTGTCAATTATATGGGCTTTGGTGACAGTATTCTGGCGGGTTCTTTGACGTTAGGTTTACTTTGCGTACCTTTGGTTATTCGTACTACGGAGGAGGCATTGAAAGCGATTCCCGACAGTATGCGTGAAGGAAGCAGGGCATTGGGGGCTACCAGATTGCAGACGATCTGGCATGTGATTCTTCCGATGGGGATGCCGAACATCATTACGGGATTAATCCTTGCTTTGGGACGTGTTTCAGGCGAGACGGCACCGATTCTGTTTACCTGTGCCGCTTACTTCCTGCCGCAGTTGCCGACGAGTATTCTGGACCAGTGTATGGCGCTGCCGTATCACCTGTATGTGATTTCGACCAGCGGAACGGATATGGAAGCGCAGTTGCCGTTGGCTTATGGTACGGCTTTGGTACTGATTGTGATTATCCTTCTGGTTAATCTGCTGGCAAATGCATTGAGAAAATATTTCGAGAAAAGAGTAAAAACGAATTGATAAGTATATGGATACAATAAAAATAGATGCGCGTGATGTAAACTTCTGGTATGGTGATTTTCATGCCTTGAAAGGGATCAGCATGGAGATTGAAGAAAAGTCTGTAGTTGCCTTTATCGGACCGTCGGGATGTGGTAAATCGACTTTCCTTCGTCTTTTCAACCGGATGAACGACTTGATTCCCGCTACCCGTCTGGAAGGTGAAATCCGGATTGACGGGCATAATATTTATGCCAAAGGGGTGGAAGTGGACGAGCTTCGCAAGAATGTGGGCATGGTTTTCCAACGCCCTAACCCTTTCCCGAAAAGCATATTCGAGAATGTCGCTTACGGGCTTCGCGTCAATGGAGTGAAAGATAACGCTTTCATCCGTCAGCGGGTAGAAGAGACGCTGAAAGGGGCTGCGCTTTGGGATGAGGTGAAAGATAAACTGAAAGAGTCTGCCTATGCTTTATCCGGCGGACAGCAGCAACGTCTCTGTATTGCCCGTGCCATGGCGGTATCTCCTTCGGTACTGTTGATGGATGAACCGGCTTCTGCGCTCGATCCTATTTCTACAGCCAAAGTAGAGGAACTGATTCATGAACTGAAGAAGGACTATACAATCGTGATCGTAACTCACAATATGCAGCAGGCAGCACGTGTCAGTGACAAGACGGCTTTCTTCTACTTGGGAGAGATGGTAGAGTATGGTGATACGAAAAGGATATTCACCAACCCTGAGAAAGAGGCTACCCAGAATTATATCACAGGACGTTTCGGCTAAGCGCCACCGGAGTGTTTGTGAAAAACGAGAATATTAATCATTTATATATAAATAGACTATGGTAAAGTTTATAGAATCGGAACTCATTCTATTGAAGAAAGAAGTGGATGAAATGTGGACACTGGTGTACAATCAGCTTGACCGTGCAGGGGAAGCAGTCATGACACTTGACAAGGAACTGGCACAACAGGTAATGGTTCGCGAACGTCGGGTGAATGCCTTTGAACTGAAGATCGACAGTGATATAGAGGATATCATTGCGTTGTACAATCCGGTGGCGATTGATCTCCGATTTGTGCTGGCAATGCTGAAAATCAATACAAATCTGGAACGTCTGGGAGACTTTGCAGAAGGGATAGCCCGTTTCGTTATTCGCTGTAAAGAACCGGTGCTGGACGCCGATTTGCTGGCTCGTCTGCGTTTGGGAGAGATGCAGGCAGAGGTATTGTCCATGCTGGAACTAGCAAAACGTGCCTTGAACGAAGAGAATATTGAAATGGCAACGGCGGTATTCGGCAAAGATAACTTGCTGGATGATATCAATGCGGAAGCCACAGGCATCCTGGCAGATTATATCCGTGAACATCCGGAGACGGCGCATACTTGTGTTGACTTGGTTGGCGTGTTCCGCAAACTGGAGCGTTCGGGCGACCATATTACTAATATAGCCGAAGAAATAGTCTTCTTTATTGATGCGAAAGTCTTAAAACATAGCGGAAAAGTGGACGAAAACTACCCGAAATCGTAATTTTTTGCATGTTTTTAAACAAAAATTAGGGCTACTTAGAAAATAATCCTATATTTGTCCCTTGTAACGGACAAGTTATGGGCGGTTTTGCGTCAAATGATAATAAATCCAAAGAAATTTCAAAAAGATGTTATATGACATGTTTTATAATTTGGAGAGTATCAGTAAAAGCGACTATATTTGCACCGTTATCCTGAAAACAATCTTTTTACCTTAAAAAAAACTAATACCTATTGAAAACTGAAAAATGGAGCTTTGTGAAAAGCCCCATTTTTTTTTGCTCTTATTTTTTAAGCTCCTTCCTTATTTGTATCTTTGAGCCGTACTAAAATAAATAACATTATGTTTTCTGGAATCGTAGAAGAGTACGCTACTTTGGTAGCACTGGTGAAAGACCAGGAGAATATACACTTTACATTTAAGTGTTCGTTTGTGAATGAGTTGAAAATCGACCAAAGTATTTCTCACAATGGTGTATGCCTGACGGTAGTGACTCTGACGGATGATACGTATACGGTGACTGCCATGAAAGAAACGTTGGAGCGTTCTAACCTCGGTTTGTTGAAAGTGGGGGATAAGGTGAACGTTGAACGTAGCATGATGATGAACGGTCGGTTGGACGGACATATCGTTCAGGGACATGTGGATCAGACTGCTACTTGTATCGATATTAAGGATGCGGAAGGCAGCTGGTATTTTACATTCCGATATGCGTTTGACAAGGAGATGGCGAAACGCGGATATATCACCGTGGATAAAGGTTCGGTGACTGTGAACGGTGTTAGCCTGACGGTATGTAATCCGACGGATGATACTTTCCAGGTGGCTATCATTCCTTATACATACGAGCATACGAACTTCCATACGTTTGAGATTGGCAGTGTGGTAAATATCGAATTCGATATTATCGGCAAGTATATCAGCCGGATGATTCAATATAAATAAGAAAATATAAATAAGTGACCGGAGGATTGGAAATGGCATATACTGATTTTCTTCAATTGGTGCAGGCTCGTCAAAGTGACCGTTCGTATGATAAGGAACGTCCGGTGGAGCCGGAAAAGTTGGAACGGGTACTTGAAGCTGCACGTTTGGCGCCTTCAGCCTGCAACGCACAACCTTGGAGGTTTGTGGTCATCACAGACAAGGAACTGGCTCAAAAAGCCGGGAAAGCTGCTGCTGGCTTGGGAATGAATAAGTTTGCCAAAGATGCTCCCGTGCATATTCTGGTTGTAGAAGAATCTGCTAATATAACCTCCCTGCTTGGCGGAAAGGTAAAAGGCAAGCATTTTCCGTTGATCGACATTGGAATAGCGGCTGCTCATATTTCTCTGGCAGCTGAAGCCGAAGGTTTGGGTTCTTGTATTCTGGGTTGGTTCGATGAAAAAGAGCTGAAACAGCTTGCCGGTATTCCTGCTTCGAAACGTTTATTGCTGGATATTGTCATTGGCTATCCGGCAAAGGAAAAACGTAAGAAGATAAGGAAGCCGAAAGAAAAGGTGATTTCATACAATCGTTATTGATTGAAAAATAATTATATTCTTAGCCCTTTAGGATAAGCATATAACAGAAAGCATCGTTGGTTTTAAAGGAAGGGGACGTTCCTTTTAAACCAACGATGCTTTCCTTTTAAAGGAACGACCTGTTTCTTTAAAACCAATAAATAGCTTTTTTAAGGTGTTGATAGTTAGCGTGTTATTGATGCCGCTTTTCCGGCGGCATCAATAATGCTATATTTATTTCTTTTTTGACAAATCTTTCAATAGGTAGTCTACTGCTGCTTTCAGTTGTGCATCTTCTCCTTTCAGGCTGGCTGCCGGTTCGTTATAAACTAGAATATCAGGTTGCAAGGTCTGATTTTCGAGATAGTTGCCTTGCATATCCATGCAACCCACCTGCGGGATACCGAATACAATAGACGGATCTATCTGGCGTTCCCACCACACAGCAGTCATTGTGCCTGCCACCGGGGCGCCTACCAGTTTACCAATACCTAGAGTCTTATATACGTAAGGAGTGCCATGAGCATTGCTGTAATTGTCTTCGCAAGTTAGCATGCATGAGGCTTTCAGCCATTTGTTGAATGGATCGCTGCCGATATATTGTCCGCGTGGCACGAAACGTTGATATTCCTTTCCACTAAGTAAGGTGGCTACATCATCGTGCAGCCATCCGCCACCATTATGGCGGGTATCTACCACTACGGCTTCTTTATTACGATAACGGCCGAGTAGTTCGGAATAGATCTTGCGGAAGCTGGGGCTGTCCATACCTTTAATATGTACATAAGCAATGCGTCCGCCGGAAAGCTCTTCCACTTTCTTGGCGCAGCGCTCTACCCAACGTTTGTAAAGCAGCTCGCTTTGGGTTCCATAGCTGATTGCTTTTACTGCTTCTTCAAAACGTTTTTTAGTAGAAGGATCGTATACGGTAAGTACTACTTTGCGTCCGACTTTGCCTTCAAATAACGGGAAGTAATCAGCACCGGCTTCAATCGCTGTGCCGTCTACTTTTTCAATGATGCAACCTGCCTTCACTTCTGTCTTTTTCTGGGTGAAAGGACTTTGCTTCATGATTTCCTTGATCTTTAACCCGGCACCGTCGTATGACTCATCGTAAAAGACTCCCAGAGTAGCGGTAGGCATTGCGCTGCCTCCTGCTGCAAACCGGGCTCCGGTATGGGAACCATTCAATTCGCCAAGCAATTCACTCAACATTTCCGTGAAGTCATAATTGTTGCTGATGTGGGGCAAGAAGCGTTCGTATGCTTTTTTATATCCTTTCCAGTCCACTCCATGCAAGTCGGCAATATAGAATTTGTCATTTACTTGCTGGCAAACGTGGTCGAAGATGTATGCGCGTTCATCATAAGGACGGTAATCGAAGAATGCTTCAAATTCTATCGGTGTAATTTTGCTACCGGCAATCTCTATTTTCTTCAATCGGCCACCTGTGCACATAAAGATATTCTTTCCTTCTTTATCCGGTATGAGTGAGCCGCCGCCAACTCCTTTCAATAATATTTTAGTCGTATTTTCTTTCAGTTTATGCTCCCAAAGGTCGTAGTCTCCTTCAAAAGCTGCCAGGTAATAAAGAATATCACCCTTCGGACTCATGACAGCGTCACCCAGGCGGGAAGAATTTACAGTTAGACGGACAATGCGGTCAAAACGATTCTCCAAATCGAATGTAAGAGGTTTCACTTCCGTACTGTCTTTTTTCGCATTCTCATTCTGGTTCGTTTTCTTCTTACTGTCTTTAGTGTCTTCTTTCTTCTCTGCCTTTTCTTTCTTGGCTTTTTCTTTTTCTGCTTTCTCTGCCTTTTCCGCTTCTTCAAGTAAGGCAATATCTTCTTTGCTCATCAGGAAGCGGTTGTAGGCATCGACGTCGAAAAACATAATATAGGTGTCGTCTTCACTTCCCCAGCTACCATGGCTACGGTATCCGGCACGGTCACTGTTCCATATCATTGCTTTTCCACCCAACACCCATTTGGCGTTGCTGTCGCTGTATCCGCTTTCGGTAAGATTGACCATTTCGCCTTTTCCGTCGGCTTTCAGCAAAACGACGTCTTTATTATTCCAGCCTCCTATGCCAATGAAGTCTGATAGAATCCATTGGCTGTCGGGGCTCCATTGGAACCATTGGTCACCGTCGGCATAAGAATATTGATATTTGGCATCCATCACTGTGCGCACAGCCTTGCTTTTTAGATTGATGACACGGATAGCGGTACGGTTTTCGAGGAAAGCAACCTCTTTACCGTCAGGACTGAATTGTGGTTGAAAAGAAGCGACTTTGGAGTTTGTCAAACGTTCTTCTTTCAATTCTGTGGCATAGGTGAATTGTTTCTCCTCTTTGCGTACGATGGTGGAAGTGTAAAGCTGCCACAATCCATCGCGTTCTGAAGAATAGACGAGTGTGCGTCCGTCGGGAGCGAAACTGATGTTGCGTTCCTGATCGGGTGTGTTGGTGATTTGTTTGGTTGTTTTGTAGTCAATAGAGGTTACGTAAACATCACCGCGCATAATGAATGCGACTTCTTTTCCTTTGGGAGATACAGCGATGTCGGTAGCTCCGTTGGATTTGATTTGGCGGATAATATCTTTGTCATTCTTGTCTGCCAGGATACTTATATTTACCTTTTGGGGTTGTTTGCCCGGAGTAAGTGTATAAATTTCGCCGTCATAACCATAACAGAGTGTGCCGGTGGTTGAAATGCTTAGAAAACGTACGGGATGCTTTGTATGGAAAGTGATTTGTTGGGAAGTGGTGGTTCCGGGAGTACGTTGGAATATATTGAAGGAACCTTTCTCTTCACTTAGATAATAGAATGATTTACCATCAGGACTCCATACCGGTTCGCGGTCTTCACCTCCGAAAGTAGTTTGTTTTTGATAAACAGGTTTTTTCCCGGGAGTGTATGTCCAGATGTCACGGGCAATAGGGGATACCTGATGCTTGCGCCAATAGTCTTCGTATCCTTTCTTGTCCTGATAGAGCATCACTCCCTCCTTATTAATAGAGATGCACTCCATTGGCATGGATGAGAACATAGCGGGGCGTCCTCCCGTCACGGCTACCTCGTACACTTGCTGGAACTGACCGGAAGGAAATCCGGCATCTTCGGCAGAGGGAGCAATGTTGGCTGTGAATAAAATGTGTTTGTTGTCTTTGTAGGCAACAGGTTTCTCACTGCCTGAATGAGTGGTCAGTCGCTGGGGTGCTCCTCCTTCACTGGATACGACGAAAACGTCGAGACTTCCCATGCGATCCGATGCAAAGGCAATTTGTTTACTGTCGGGACTCCATACCGGTTCCGTATCAAAAGCCGGATTGGTGGTGATTTGTGTGGCACGTCCGCCGGTTGACGGTACCGTGTAGATGTCTCCTTTGTAGATAAATGCAATGGTGGTTCCGTCTGGAGAAAGAGCGCAGTGGCGCATCCATAAAGGAGATTCTTGTGCAATGCTTGTCCCTGCTAGACAGATGACAAATGCACTTAGCAGTAGCTTTTTCATTTTTTCTAATATTGTGTTAAGTTCATTTTCGCGATTTAAGGTTTGACTTTCCTACAAATCCTTCAGTAATACTTTACTTGCTTTTTTATAGTATTCTTCTCTGGATTCGGTCAGCACCTTCCATTCGTCGTTGAATTCTTCGTCTTTGTCTATTTTGAAATTCTCGGAGCCGTATGTGTCCAAACGGTCCAGCAGGACAGCCACATTCAGTTGATTGATATCCATTGAAGGCTGGTAACCGATTTCTTCGCTTTTTTCGTCGGTAACAACCTCGTGAATCAATTCTATTTCCTGTAACTGATAAAGTACCTGATTTGTCAGTCGGATGGGGATCTGATGCTCCTCCGATATTTCTGCAGCCGTATAGGGCGGTTCGTTCTTTTCGAATCGTTTGGCTATGAGTGACATAATCAGGATGGATATAAAATCCCGGTATCGTCTGCTGATGTTCCGGGTGTCCTGGTCAAAGCTAAAGCTGCGGATATTCTGTCCGGCATACGTCAGTTCGGCTCCAAACAAACAGATTGTCCAGGATATCTGCAACCAAAGCAGAAATAAGGGAAGTGCGGCAAAACTACCATAAATGGCATTGTACTTTGACACCCACAACTGGCTGTTGATGTACAGGAACTGAAAAGCCTGATAAGCAGACCCTGCCAGAATACCTGCAATGAGAGCGTGTTTGAATTTCACTTTCGTGTTCGGCATGAAGATGTACAGCCCGGTGAACATCAGCCATGTCAGGACAAAAGGAATAAGCCGTATCATGAATTTCATAACAGGAGCGAGCAGGACGAAATCATCCATCTGCTTGAGAATGGTGCTCATAAACAGAGAAAGTCCTCCGGATACCACGATCAGAATCGGCATCAGCAGGAACATGGAGAAATAGTCCGTAATCTTGCGATACATGGATCGTGCTTTTTTCACTTCCCAGATACGGTTGAAGGTGATTTCAATATTACTGACCAGATTGATAACCGTCCATAACAACATTACCAAACCAACTCCAATGAAAATACCTCCTTTGGTCTGTGAAAGATAGGAATTGACAAATGAGAGAATGGCCTCCGTTGTTTCTGTATTTCCTCCAAAACCGTTGCGGAACTGATGTTCCATCAGGTTGTCGAACCCGAAACCACGCGCTACGGCAAACAGGATGGCAAGTATCGGTACAATGGCAAGCAATGTGCTATAAGTAAGTGCAGAAGCTTTATTGGCCATCCGGTCTTTGGTAAACCGATTGATACAAAGATAGACGGTCTTTATAATATTGTAGAGTGAGAACTTGGTCCGGGTCACTTCGTCTTCCGTAATGCGCCAGATGTCATACGTAAGAAACTTCCATATATCGGTGATTTTCTTCTTCATAGTTCTTCGCTAATTACTAATTGCAAGCAACTAATTACTGATTACAACAGACTTGCTTGAACAGTCGATCCTCATCCATTAGTCATTTGTAATTAAATGGATAATTAAAAGAAAAAGCAGTCAGCCTATAAGCCGAGTTCTGTACCCATATAATTTCCGATTATTAATCTTTAATTATATCAGGTGCCTGTCATTTATCTGAGTGGCGTGTCACCACGACACTTTAGCGGTCTACCCTCCGACATGGAGCGAGCAACTCTCATAACGCCGGTTTACATGACCTTACAACTCCTAAGACGTACAGCCCGCATGTCGCCATGCGACTGGTGGGCTCTTACCCCACCTTCTCACCCTTACCTCTCCCCGAAAGGAGCGGCGGTTATTTTCTTCTACGTTACTCTACCCTCGCGGACAGCTTTCTGTTAGGAAGTAGGATGCTCTATGTTGCCCGGACTTTCCTCCTGCACGAAACATGCACGCGACAGACCGGCCAACTGCTTTAGACTGCAAAAATACGTCATTTATTTTGTTTTAGCCAAAGAAAGTATCACAAATAGAAATAATTTCTAACTTTGCTATCATTAAAATAGATTTTAATGAAGAAGAATATCCTCCTTTTCTATTGTTTTCTGGCGATGATGGCAGCTAGCCTGAAAGCACAGGAAATACGTCCCATGCCTGCCGATTCGGCTTATGGGGTAGTACATATTTCAGTTTGCAATTTGCGCGAGGAAGGCAAATTTACTTCCGGTATGAGTACGCAGGCATTGTTGGGAATGCCGGTCAAGGTGCTTCAGTATAACGGTTGGTACGAGATACAAACACCGGATGATTATACCGGATGGGTGCACCGGATGGTGATTACCCCCATGTCGAAAGAACGGTATGATGAATGGAACCGGGCAGAAAAGATAGTGGTTACCTCGCACTACGGATTTGCGTATGAAAAACCGGATGAGAGTTCCCAACCCGTATCCGATGTTGTTGCGGGCAATCGTTTGAAGTGGGAGGGGAGCAAAGGACATTTCTATCAAGTGTCTTATCCTGATGGACGGAAAGCATATCTTTCGAAATCCATTTCCCAACCGGAAGCGGAATGGCGAGCTTCACTGAAACAAGATGTTGAAAGTATCATTGAAACAGCTTACTCGATGATGGGAATTCCTTATCTATGGGCAGGAACCTCTTCCAAGGGAGTGGATTGTAGCGGACTGGTACGGACCGTACTTTTTATGCATGACATTATTATCCCGAGAGATGCCTCTCAACAGGCCTATGTGGGCGAACATATCGATATTGCTCCTGACTTCTCTAATGTCAAACGGGGAGATCTGGTGTTTTTCGGCCGGAAAGCGACTGCGGAACGTAAAGAAGGTATTTCTCACGTCGGCATTTACCTCGGAAACAAGCAGTTTATCCACGCATTGGGAGATGTGCACGTCAGCAGCATGAATCCTGCGGATCAAAACTATGATGAATTCAACACGAAGCGTTTACTTTTTGCTGTCCGTTTCTTACCTTATATAAATAAGGAGAAAGGAATGAATACCACAAATAAGAACCCCTTTTATCAATAAAAGAATGCAGAACAGGAGAGATTTTTTGAAAACGGCAGCTTTGGCTGCTTTCGGTTCGGGGTTAGTAGCCCGTCAGGCACTAGCCGGAGAATCGTTGCTTTCTACCATTCATATAAATAAGCTCGGTTTGGGAGGGAAGATGAAAATGACTTTTTTCCCTTATGAATTGAAGTTGAGGCACGTGTTTACAGTTGCCACTTATTCGCGTACAACAACTCCCGATGTGCAGGTAGAAATAGAATATGAAGGCGTGACGGGATATGGAGAAGCCTCTATGCCTCCTTATTTGGGAGAAACAGTAGAGTCTGTGATGAATTTCCTTGGGAAAGTGAATCTGGAACAGTTTAGTGATCCTTTTCAGCTAGATGACATTTTGTCATACGTTGACAGCCTCTCGCCAAAGGATACGGCAGCGAAAGCTGCGGTAGATATCGCCCTTCATGATCTGGTAGGGAAACTATTAGGCGCTCCCTGGTATAAGATATGGGGATTGAACAAAGAAAAGACACCTTCCACTACCTTTACGATAGGCATCGATGCGCCGGATGTAGTGCGGGCGAAAACAAAAGAGTGTGCCGATCAGTTTAATATATTAAAGGTGAAACTGGGACGGGACAATGATAAGGAGATGATTGAAACCATTCGTTCGGTAACAGACCTTCCGATAGCGATAGATGCCAATCAAGGATGGGCAGACCGCCAATACGCGCTCGATATGATTCATTGGCTGAAAGAAAAAGGCGTTGTGATGATAGAACAGCCCATGCCTAAGGAGAAGCTAGAGGATATTGCCTGGATAACACAACAGAGCCCGCTACCGATATTTGCGGATGAATCCTTGCAGCGTCTGGGAGATGTAGCCGCTTTAAAAGGCGCTTTCACGGGAATCAATATAAAGCTGATGAAGTGTACCGGTATGCGTGAAGCATGGAAGATGGTGACATTGGCTCATGCACTCGGCATGCGTGTCATGGTGGGCTGTATGACAGAGACTTCCTGTGCTATTTCTGCAGCTTCACAGTTCTCGCCATTAGTGGATTTTGCCGACCTGGATGGCAACCTGCTTATCTCTAATGATCGCTTTAAAGGGGTGGAAGTGGTGAAAGGAAAGATCACTCTGAATGACTTACCTGGAATCGGTGTCATGAAAATCTGACTTTACTGAATGAATGTCAGAGTGTTAAAGCCATCTGACATACAACGAATGTAAATTTGTCAGGTGTTGTCGTTAACCGCTGTTAAGCTCCAAATATTCTCTGTTAAAAGTGGACAAAAAAGAGTGACAAGTAGAATAAGTGAACGATATTTGTTATTATTTTAACGTCGTAAAAGTTAAAACAATGTCGAATATTAACAATTTAAAGAATTATAAATCATGAAACAGACAACAAAGAACATTCTGGGAGTAGGAGCAATCATTCTTCTTAGCTCAGGAGTTGCAGGATTGACAACTTACAAATTGTTGCAATCTAACGAATCTGCAAAAGAAACATCTTTTAATGAGATGTTCAAGCAGAATCCCAATGTCAAATTGGCTGCTTTTGACGCTGTGAACGCTCAACCTGTTGATTTGACACAGGCTGCCGAGAATTCACTTCATGCTGTCGTACATATAAGGTCTACTCAAGAAGCTAAAACAAGAACTGTTCAGCAAGCGCCGGACATTTTCGATTTCTTTTTTGGTGATGGACGCGGACAGCAACGTCAGGTACAGTCTCAACCTCGTGTAGGTTTTGGTTCGGGAGTAATCATCTCGAAGGATGGATATATCGTAACGAATAATCATGTGATTGAAGGTGCGGATGAAATCAGTGTGAAACTGAATGATAACCGTGAGTTTAAGGGACGCGTGATTGGTACTGACCCTAGCACCGACCTTGCGCTGGTGAAAATTGAGGGTGATGATTTCCCGACTATTCCGGTGGGAGATTCCGAAGCGTTGAAAGTAGGAGAGTGGGTATTGGCAGTAGGTAACCCGTTCAATTTGAACTCTACTGTAACTGCCGGCATCGTAAGTGCAAAAGCCCGTTCTCTGGGAGTATATAATGGTGGTATAGAATCATTCATCCAGACGGATGCTGCCATCAACCAGGGTAACAGTGGTGGTGCACTGGTAAATGCCAAAGGTGAATTGGTTGGTATCAATTCAGTGCTTTCTTCTCCGACAGGTGCTTATGCAGGATACGGTTTTGCTATCCCGACCAGCATTATGACGAAAGTAATTGCCGACCTGAAACAATACGGAACAGTACAACGTGCATTGCTCGGTATTCGTGGTGGCTCTATCGGTAGCAGTTTGATGGACGACCGTCAACCGATTGACAAATCCGGTAAGACATTGGCAGATAAAGCTAAAGAACTGGGTGTTGTAGAAGGAGTATGGGTTTCTGAAATCGTAGAGAATGGTTCTGCTGCCGGAGCTGATATCAAAGTCGATGACGTAATTATCGGTGTGGATAATAAGAAAGTATCCAATATGGCTGACTTGCAGGAAGCACTTGCTAAACATCGTCCGGGTGATAAGGTGAAAGTAAAACTGATGCGCGATAAGAAGGAAAAGACCGTTGAAGTAACGTTGAAGAACGAGCAAGGTACTACCAAGATCGTGAAGGATGCAGGCATGGAAATCCTGGGAGCTGCTTTCAAAGAGTTGCCAGATGACTTGAAGAAGCAATTGAATCTAGGTTACGGTCTGCAAGTGACAGGAGTTTCTTCCGGTAAGATGTCAGATGCAGGAGTTCGTAAAGGCTTCATTATCCTGAAAGCTAATGACCAGCCGATGCGCAAAGTCAGCGATCTGGAAGAAGTAATGAAAGCTGCTGTTAAGTCTCCGAACCAGGTATTATTCCTGACCGGTGTGTTCCCATCAGGTAAACGCGGATATTTCGCTGTCGATCTGACTCAAGAGTAATATATAAAAATAAGGTAAGAAGATTGCAGGATAAGCTAATGAAATAGAAAAAGGATGCCGCCAATCAACTTGTCGGCATCTCTTTTTGTTTTATTAGATGAAAAATATAGTGTAAAAGTTACTTAATTTTGTATGTTAACAAATTATTTGTCGTAACTTTGCACTCCAAATCTGTTTTTAAAGA
>OGYC01000442.1_pt1 | contig 45158 bp, 39 predicted proteins | sample 1576461 | NCBI WGS metagenome assembly OGYC01 (sample SAMEA3541569, study PRJEB24748) | human gut metagenome | biome: human gut; feature: human-associated habitat; material: faeces | place: China | collected 2012 | reverse complement strand
ACACCCCAAAGACGCTTGCCTTGTGCTTGTATATTAGTCTGCGTAGAAGATAATCTTTTCAACCGAGTAGTTGCCCAAACCAGTGAGTTTCCCACCCAGATTGCCGATGAATTCCGCACAAACAGTACCGTTGTAATTTCCTGCAGCGGATGCAAATTTGCCATTCGGGTACGCTTTAAAGGTTTGGATAACCCCATTGTCCCAAGTGTGAGCCTTGATATCTCCGATAACTCCGGGAATATAATATAAGGTTCCATTGCTGCTTTTTACAACAACGTCAAGTTTTCCAAGCGCATATACTTGCTCAGGCGAGATATTTGCGTTGGATGCCTGGGAAGGATTAGGAACCTTCGGCCCGACTGCCATCCAGTAATTTCCGTTTTCATCCGTATATTCGCCATTGCTGCCAACATTTACAACCGGGTTTGCCCCTGTTACTTCTTTGATGCGATCAATTGCATATTTGTTCAACTTATTCGCATAAGGATTTTCATAGGCATACCAATAGCTTTTATTGGTAAATTTGTAGGTATAGCCATCGGTTCCAGTATAACTTGCAACAGTTGGGATTGTGACAGTTCGACCCGTTTTAGAACTAGTCGGGTTCTTGTATAATTTCAGCCAACCGCCAACGCCAGCTGTGATGTAGTTTTCAGTTGTGGGAGACACTGTAGTGATTTTCCACTGCTGAGCAGTGGTGTTATTCAAGGCTGCCCACTTCACATTAGAACCGCTGGTAGTACCTTCAGCAGTTAAATACTTGGTAGTATCAGATGCTAGCTGCAGACGGTAAACACCTGTGGATACCAGAATGAAATTGATATAGGTATCAGCGTTGGAGGTGTAGACATCGCAGTTCCAAGTCGAGGTGTTTGCATTGAGCATATAGTTGAGATTGTTCAGGGATTTTACCTGCTGATTGGAAACTAGACTGGCAATAGCCCACTGCTGATCAGTACTGCCGGTATCTGTCCAAATGCAGACGTTACGGCGCGAAGTGATAGTTCCAGAGCCATAGACATTCAGCGGAAGACCGGACCCGCCGTGCGAAACGATTTTATAGTTGGCCATAATTAAAAGTCTCCTTTATTTAATTATCCCCATGCAATTCAACCATTTGGGTATAACGATATCAAACAGATACCCAACTGTTTGACACCGGGCTGGTTTTGCGGGAACACTTAGTAAAGAGGCTTTTCATGCAGAATAGTAAACTAATAGTTTTGAGTGTTTTGGGGCTATAGGCCGTTCCTAGCAGTGCTGCGCAAAATCCATACCACTAGAGGAAGTAACCTAAATGCAATACAGCATCAATCATATTGTTTGAATCAATGAGGAAGAACGTATTGCCTACTTTCAGATACCATTATTCTTAAATCTTAAACAGAAGTAGACTGCCAGCGGTGCAGAATATTCCAGACTGCTGAGGGGGACCGTTTTTTCTTTGGCTCGTGAAAAATATGCGAGAAACTTCAAGGTGGAAGAAGCCTTAAAACATAGGGATAATCAGACTCGCCGAAATAGTGATGCTTTACGATATGTCGCTCACATACGGGCGGCACATCGTTCATCGTGTCACGGACTGCTTCATCTGTGCTGCACTCGGGGCCAAACATAAGGACAGCCTCCATGCCGCTATTCCGAGCAAAGGGGCTTAGTGAAAATATACTATCCAGAGCGTTCTCTTTACTATGGAAAAGCTCCAACTATACAGCCTTTCCCTGTAATGCTACAATGAAGCTGTATTTCAGGGCGAAGTAAGTTAGGGCGGAGTAAGTTAGGAAAGAAAGAGTGGAAAGGAGGTAGTATGCCCTTTGCACAGCTCATGGCGGTTTTACCGCCTAGAGATGTGGCATGCTCCTTGCGAGTACCGTCGAACTCAAACGACTTGAAATGTAATAAGGACGAGAACGAAACCGTAATTGCTCATAGGAGTGATTGCGGTCTTTTTTTGTCCCAAAATCGAAAGGAGCAATTTACTATGAGTGGACCCGGTAACAGCGCGTGGCCCTTTCAGGAGATCCCCGAAGAAGAAGGATTGGACATCAGCGCGATCTTCGGAAACAGCGGCGCTGCGCCGCAGGGAGACCCGTTTGCGCCTCCGGCGGCAGCACAGAGCATTCCGCCGTCTCCGGCACCTGTGATGCCGGAAATCACACCGGCAGTTACTGCAACATCCCAGCCAGCAACCGCACCCATCGTCAATGTGCCTGCCAAGGCACCAGCCGAGGCGTCTGCGGAGAATCCCATTGCCGCAGCGTTTGAGCAGAAAACAGCGGAGAATACCAAGAAGGGCCTGCTGGAGAAGCCGCCGGTATTCTACCACAAGGGTGTGAAAGAGGAAATCGACGATCCCTCCATGACCTTTGAGGAGCTGCGCATCCGTAAGTCCGATGATTTTACCGATCTGGAGGAAGGCAAAAGGGTATCCTGGAGCGTGGAATACTGCGGTATCCGCAAGGAGGTCAAAGACCCCAGGGGGACCACGATCATTTCCATGAAGGAGATGATCGAACGCTCCCGCGAATTTCTCGACGCCCTCAAGAAAACGAAGGACAAAGCCCCTTGCTGCTATGTAAAGCCAAAGGTGGAAATGAAAACCAAGGGGAATGCCGCTTATAAGGGGAAATTCGGCACCTTGGAAGAGGCCCGCACCTCGGATAAGGTCATCTGCCTGATCCCCTCCAACGACGGCAGGATCTATGAGCTTCGCAAGATGGAGCAGGGCGAGTTTATCGCCCCCAAAAAGAATGTGGTGGATTTCTCTGAGGTCAGAGCCGGGTTTTCCCCGGCTCTGCCGAAGATCCCCGCCGAGCTGATGGGACAGATCATCGCCTTTTTCCGTGCCTTTATGACGGAGAATGGGGAAAATGAAGCATTTGCCCAGATTTACTGGGACAAGGCGGAAAAACGCTTTTTTGCCTACGTCCCCAAGCAGAGCGTGTGCAAGGAGGAAGTAGAGGCCGATCTCCATGACTGCCCCTATGACGATGAAGAGCGGTATCTCTGCTACGCGGATATCCACTCTCATAACAGTATGGATGCCTTTTTCTCCGGTAAAGATGATCAGGATGAGCGATCCACAGGACTCTACCTCATTTTGGGAAAACTCGATAAATTCTATCCGGACGTCAAGGCTCGTATTTTCTGCGGCGACTCCTTTGTACCCATCGACCCCAATATTGTGATGGAAGGATTGGAGCAGCCGTTTCCCAAGGAATGGTTGAAGCAGGTAAGTATCCGCAGCAGAAAGTCCGAGCGATTCAAAAAGCTGGATAAGCGCAGCTTCCGGGACCTTCTGGAGGAGGCGTTCCTATGAAGTTTCCAACGGATCGCCCGGTCAAGGTGGTCATGCTGGGGGCTGGCGGCACAGGAGGCTATGTTGCCCCGTATGTGTTTCGCCTGCTTCATATGCTGGATCGTCCTGCCCGCTTTGTTGTCTGCGATGGGGATATTGTCGAGCCAAAGAACCTGGACCGGCAGAACTTTGTCCCCGCAGACTTGGGTGAAAATAAAGCCCGCGTGCTGGCGGAACGGTATTCCACTGTGCTTGGAATGGAGACAGAGTATGTTCCCAGCTTTATTGAAAAGCTGCCGGATCTGATGGAACTGATCGAGCCGAAGGAATGGGAGCTGAATCCCTATTCTACCAAGCGGACGAAGGAAATGGTACTGCTGCTGGGCTGCGTGGATAACAATAAGACGCGGCAGCTCTGCCATCAGGCTTTTCATCAGAGCGAGGAACTCATCTACATCGACAGCGGCAACGGAAAGTACACCGGGCAGGTCGTGTGCGGCGTGCGAAGAAACGGAAGAACGATCCGCAGATCCATCGGCGGCGTTCATCCTGAAATGCTGAAGGACACCGACCTGTTCCCTTCGGAGATCAGCTGTGCGGAAGCCGCACAGGAAGATCCGCAGAGTATTGTGGCCAATGTGACTGCGGCGACCGCTGTGCTCATCATGGTCTATAACATTCTGACACATGGAGAAAACAATGCCATGCAGACGGATTTTTCCACCCGAACGATCCGGATGCAGACGGTGCTGGAAAAGAAGACAAGGAGGCGTGCGGCATGAGTCGTGCAGTAGTTGACGCAAAAGAGTTTTCCCATGCAATGAGCAAAATCAGTAAAATCCTCAAAAAGTGCGCAATACCCATTCTGGAGGAGGTCTGTCTCCGGATTCAGAATGGGCGCTGCACATTGACGGCAACAGATCTCGAAACATGGCTTACGGCAGAGTTCCCGGCTTCGGGCGATGATATGTTCTTTGCTTTCCGAAAAACCAAGGACATCCTGCGCGCCTGTTCCCACTTTGCCGGTGAGCTGACGATAGAATTTTCCGAAACGCAGAGCGGCAGTAAGAAAGCCGGAAGGGTTTTGCTCCGCTGTGAACGCCGCGGCGCGGAATTTGAGGTCTACGACGGAGCGGATTATCCGAATATGCCGCAGGCTCCGGAGGGCGATGCATTTTCAGTAAGCAGCGCGAGGCTTTCCGCCTGTGTGGAGCGTGTGCGCTATGCTGCGGAAAAGCCCAGCGTGAGTGCAAGACCCGCCGCGATCTGCGTGCAGTTTTGCGGGAATCGCGTCTACGCACTGGATGGAACCCGCCTTGCCTGCGATACGCTGGAAGGTGTTTCTTTCCCAAAGCCTTTTTTGGTGCGCGCCGATGTGCTTGCGCACCTGAGCGCTTTCGGCAAGGAAGATATGACCGTGCGGATCGGAAGCAGCCATGTGCTGTTTGCAAGCGGCAATTTGCGTATGCTTGCCCGCTTACAGGGCGTGGATACCTATAACGTGGATGCGGTGATCCCTAAAGGGTATCGGGAGAGCGTGACTGTCAAAACGGCTGACTTTGTGCGGGAACTGAATTACCTGAAGGAGTGCTCTGCACTCACAGCAAAGCCTCATGTGCGCTTTGCAGGCGAACAGCTTTCCATTGCGGCGTCCGGCGGAGCATTTGAAACCGGCATTGAGGTGAGGGGCCGCGGAGACATGGTTCTCGGCTTTGACCTCTACCATATGCTGGATGCCCTGAAGCAGTTTAAGGGAGAAGCGGAGGTTTGCATCCATCTCAGCAGTCCTCATGCTCCCATCGTGATCGATGCTGCGGGACGCAGTGATTTTGCCCTCGTGGTGCCGGTCCGGCTGAAAGAAGAAATGGCAGCTTGAAAAGAAAAAAGATGGCATAGCCATCTAAAAAAGAAAAAGGAGAATACAAGATGAAAACCGTTTACATTCCCAAGGGAGAAACCGTCCATTATGAGTCTCTAACAACGGAGCATCTGGTGGTGCATGGCCGCCTTCATGTGACCTATGGCGTCAAGGCGCAGAGCATCACCGGAAGCGGCGTGATCGACGCCGGCAGCATCAACGCGGATACCGTCTGCATCGACGATGTGGAAAGCGGCACCGTGATCTGCAAGCGCCTGATTGCCAAGCGTGTGCAGGCGCCGGAGGTGTTTGCCTCCGAGAGTGCCGCCGTATCCTGCTTCCTCTCCGCAGCCTATGTGGAAACGGGAAAGCTGACGGCAGCGATCAGCGAGGTGGATGAGGTCGTGGCGCAGGAGGTCGTGAATCTCACGCCGAAAAAGCGCACCCTCTTCGGTACACTCTTTGCCTCCATGCTGCGCTCGTTCTGGACGGCGCTGACAGCGCCCGGGCAGAAAGCTGAAGTTCTGGATGCTGAATTTGTGCCCGCGCAGGAAGAACACACGGAAACTGTGCAGAATGAAGGGAGCGCGGAGTTCTCTGCATCTGACCAGAGCGCACCGGAAGTCGAAGAAAAGCAGGAAAAGACAGTGGACGAGGAACTCAACCGTATCGTTGGGCTCTTTAAGCTCTCACGCGAGCAGGGTTATACCCTCAAGCTGATTCCCGGGACACCGGAGGAAAACGCGCCTGTTTTCGATTTTGAAAACGAACGCATCCTTCGCCCCGCAGCTTAACTGCCTATGTGTGAAGTAAAAGTGGAAAGCAGAACCCGCGTAGAGGAACACGGCCGCACCGTGCTCTATGAAAAGATCTATCGCGGTGTTCCGACGCAAGGCGGCGGACTGCGCCTGCTGGCATATTATGAGCGGCGGATCCCCCTTGCCCATATGCAGATGGAGCTGCGGACGGCGGGACACGAAAAAGAATGGAAGGGAGCGGCGTGAGCCGCCCGAACGGAAGGCAAGGAACAGATCGTGTTCCTTGCCCTCTTTTATCCGGAAATAAAGGAGGATACAACATGTCTATCAAATCGCAGGAAGGTCACATGCGGCAGCTTGCGCTGCTGCTGACCACTGATTTAGGTTGCATCTTTGACGAGAGGGAAAGCGGACCCAATGGAAGTAAGAAAGCTTTTTTGAATGTGGGAAAGGTATTCCTCCGCGCCCTTGCCAAGGATCTTGGACTGCACGAGGTTACAGTCAGTGCAAACAGCGGCGGCATCGCGGTGTCGGGAACATGCTCCCTTTATGGAATGTGGGAGGACAGAGGCATTGCGGTGTGGATCGAGCAGCGCTTATGCGCGGATGGGAAGGTGCTTTGCTATCGGACGATCCGAAGCAGCAGGGACTTCAAAGGCGGATACAATCATTTTCTCACCAGCAGCGACCTGAAAACCTGGTCATATCCGCAGCTTTTGGAGACGCTGAGTGCCTTGCGGAAGGATGGGTGCCGTTATGAGCGAACTGCCTGACCTTTCCGCGCAAAAGCCGTATGCTCTGGATCAGCTTGCGCAGCTTCAAGGCAAGATCGTCCGGCTCTCCCAAAGTATGGTTTTGCAGCGGGCGCGGATTGAGCGCTGCCGCCAAAGTGACCTTGCAGCGGCACGGGACATTTACGCAGAACTGAGTAAGACGCGGGAAGCATTGGTGGAAGCACTTGCGCAGACGCAGCTTTTTCTCATGGAAATGGAAGAATACGCACTTGCGAAAATATCCGGACAGCTTCGGCAGGGCCTTGCGGGATTTGCATTGATGAGCACCGGCTATAAGAGCGTCTACGAGGCTCTGAGCCGTTTTGCCTCATCCTTTCCTGTAGGGCAAAAGACCAATGCTGCGGTGGTAGGTCGGCTGATGAACAACATTAAGCTGGGCTATTACCCAACAGACCCGGATAATATCGATCTTCTTTTGCGGGGGATCAAATTTCCGGAGGGTGTGACCACGAACTTGTTGGACCCCTGCTGCGGCTGCGGCAAGGCACTTCGACAGTTGGCGCAGGGCAATAACTGCTATGCCTATGGCGTGGAACTGGACGAGAGCCGCGCGGAGGAGGCGCAGACAAGACTTCACCGCGTGGGCTTCGGCAGCTTCTTTCATAGCAGCATCAGCCGGGAAGCCTTCCATCTGCTGTTTCTTAACCCGCCGTATCTCTCGGTCATCAATGAGAGCGGCGGACGCTCCCGGCATGAAAAGCGCTTCCTGATTGAAAGCCTGCCTGCGTTGGCATATGGCGGCCTACTGATCTATGTGATTCCCTATTACCGTTTGACGCCGGATATCTGCCGCATCCTTGTGGACAATTTTGATGATCTTTCCGTCTGGCGCTTTACCGAGAGCGAATTTCGAAAATTCAAGCAGGTAGCGGTGCTGGGCATCCGAAAGCCCCGGGGGACAGAACTGCAGGATACCCTCTGGCTGGAGGAGCTTGCGTCCGCACCCATGTCCATTCACTCTCTTGCAGAGATGCCGGAAGAACGCTACGCTCTGCCGGATCACCCGATAGAGGTCAACACCTTCAAGGGTGAGCGGTTCAACCAGAAGGAATTGGAGCAGCAGCTTCGGCGCTGCAACAGCTTTGCGCAGATGATGGCGCGCAGCGAACTGGACAGCGGCGTAAAGCGGCCGCTGCTCCCGCTCTCCATCAGTCAGATCGGACTGATCGGCGGCTCCGGTATGATCAACGGCCTCATAGCGTGCGATACGCCGCACATCATCAAAGGCTGCATCGTCAAGGTCATCCGCACAGAGAGCGAGGAAAAGTTCAGCGCGCAGGGCAATCACATTGGCAGCGAAGTGAAAGAAACCATTACAAACAAAATGATTTTCAATGTCCTGACGCCAAACGGCTTTAAGGCATTGACATGAAAAGAGGCAGAATTTATGCAAGACAAAAAAGCGCGTTTTCGCTGCGGACAGCTCTGCACGACGCCTGCGGCATTGGATAAGGTCGGAAGAGCAGGGCTGATCCGGCTTTTGGAACGCCATCTGAGCGGCGATTGGGGTGATACCTGTGAAAGCGATGCAAGGACCAATGAGGAGGCACTTCGCAGCGGGAACCGGATTATTTCATGGTATCAGGTATCCAAAGAGCTTCGCATTATGATCATCACGGAAGCGGATCGCTCTGCAACGACGATCCTGCTGCCGGAAGAATATTGAGGTGAATGAGAATGAAGTTTTGCAACATGGCAGTTGTTGTCCCGGTAGATCAGCTCACCGGCAGCAAGGCCGCGCTCAGCGCGCAGGTTTGGGGACAGGTATCCAATCTGCTGATGCCTGCCTTGGGAAAGCTGTACCGCCAGTTCCATCCCGCAAATGACGCATGGGGCCATAAGCTCACCAGTCCTTTCGGCGTGGTGCTGGGCTGTCAGGAGCCGGAGCTGTTCTTAACGCTCTTCCTGGCCGGGCAGCAGACACAGCAGGAGGCCGCTGCATTTCATGCAGCCGCCATGATCAAAAAGGTGGATATGGACAAGGCGCAGAAAGCGGGCGATTCGCTTATCTGCCCCGTAGTGGTCGATGGCAGCGATCCGGAGCTGATGATTCACGCGCTGTGGCACATTTCGCTGCAAAAAGGCGCACCGCTCCCAGACTGCGGGATCTACTATGCCGCCCTCGGGCGTGCAGTCGCATCTCAAGAGGAACAGCGGGCGATTCTGGCAAACCCCGCCGGATATGCCCTTTGCGTCGTGCGGCTCAGCCCGGAGGTGGAAAAAAGATGACTGCATTTGATCGGAATGTTTTCGTAAAAATGCTGCTTTCTGTCCCGCAAAAAAACGACGCGGCGTTATTCCCCAAATCAGAGCATAGCCCGTATATCCAAAAGCTGCTGGAATCCTTTGATAAAGAAGAAACCATTGACCTTTCTATCATTGATTGGGATGCGTTCCAAATAGAGAATGTAACACCCGAAAATTATGAGTGGGTCTATCATCGGGTCTTCGATGGTTGGATACAGGGCTTTATCCACTACTGTCGGAAAGCTCCTGTTTTCCAGCGGCAAGAGCGCTCTTTCTTTTGAGGTGCCGGTTATGTATGGAATTGAGTATGAAGACGATATCCTGCTGCTTCTGCGTATGATTAAATTCCTGCATATGCAGTCTCCGGATGCCGCACACATCTTTTGTCAAAGCCACCCTGTCGTTGATATGGAGGAGCTTCTCATGGTGATCGATGAAGTTATGTGGGATATTTTTGACGATGTGAACTTTTTCTTTGATGAAGAGTATGAAGCGACCGTCGTGCAATGCTCACATCCGGTCATCGACCGGCTGTATGAACTGGGGCGTGCTTCTGATCCAAAGCACGGAAGCAGGCAAAGCGTATGGAGTAAAAAGCTTCATGATATTACTGAGTATTTCGTGCTGGGGGCAACAAACTCCGTTTACAAATTCTCACAGCATATCGTCGGAGATCATGTCGTTCTGGAGTTTTGCCTGTCGCCGGATTACTACGAGCCGCTCTATTTTGCAAATTCGCTGGTGGATCTGCTTCGTTACTGCCAATGCAGCATCCGGCGAATAGAGGCAAAACTTGCTGAGAGAGAAACGGAAAACACAAGAAAGGAGGCTGCCTGATGCAGCCGGCTGAAAACAAGGATTATTCGAGAGATGTCATTCTGCGGTTATCTCCCACCAGAAACACGATCATTGTAGAGGAGCAAAAACCGGGCGGCATTGCCGCCTACAGGGAAATTGATCCTCTGGAGCTGTACTATGTTATCAACCAGAGCTATGCCAGCAATGATTATCTGGACAGCGGCTTTCTTCCGGAACACTGCCTTCACCTATCCATGTCTGCCACGGAGAAGTATTTTGTACTTTGGAATCCGGAACTGCGGGCAGATGTGATCTATGGGGACAAGGAATACCCCAATTTTCCGATTCCCCGCATGGTGTTTGGCGTGCGGGTTCTGGAAAACGGCAAAGTCGCGGAGTGTTCCATGGGTGTCGTTGCCGATGAAACGCCAACCGTAGATACGCCGATGTTCTTTTACCCCTTTTCCAATGTCCATTCGAATGATCGGGTCTGCACGGGTAACAATGTGCTGCCGCGGTATCGAAAGATTTCCGCGCTGAAGAACTTTCCACGGTATCTGCTGGGCCTTCCTGATAACGATGATATGTATGACAGGGAGCATAACAGATTAAAGCTTTCGCACGGAGAGCTTCTGGAGCATCTCAAGAACAAAGATCCCGCATATTACTACACGGACATTCTGGTATCCAACGGAAAAACACTGGGAGATTTCATCAGCAGGAGGTAACATCATGGCACAGCTTAACCCAAAAGAAATGCAGCAGGCTCTCGCAAAGCCCTTCGCCCCGGAGGATCTGGAATGGCGGCTGCAGAACACGATAGAAGAGAAGATGCGCGGCCTGGCCGTTCCCTATGTGACAAACCGCGCCATTCAGAACCGTCTGGACGAGGTCTGCGGGCCGGAGAACTGGTATAACGACTTCAAGCCCTGGCACAGCAACGGGAAAAAGGAGGCACAGCTTTGCGGCATCGCCATCTACTTTGAAGGCCGCGGCTTCATTACCAAGTGGGACGGCGCCGAGGACTCGGATATCGAGGCTGTCAAGGGCGGCCTATCCGACAGTATGAAGCGCGCTGCCGTCCAATGGGGGATCGGCCGCGTGCTGTACGACCTTAATACCGTCTGGGTCGAGATTGAGAAGCGCGGGCGCAGCTTTGTGATCAAGGACAGCGAACGCGCCAGGCTGGATAACGCTTATCTGAGCGCGCTGAAGCGCCTGGGGCTGACACCGGCCGCGGCCTGCGGCATTCAATCGCTGCTGACGCCGAAAACCCTGCCGGGGCAGACAGCGCCGGAGGAAAACGCGACTGCAGCAAATCCGCAGCCAAAGCAGGGAAATTCCCAGCCCACGCCTGCACCGGCTTCGCAAAGAGCAGAGTTGCCTACGACACGGAGCGCTTCACAGCAGACTCAGCCCGCACAGCAAAGCAGAGCGGCAGCTTCCCGCACCGTTCCCTTTAGCCCGCCGCAGAGCGCAGCGCGGCAGAGAACAGACTGCTATGTGGTTCTAAACGCCAAGGTACAGGGCGGTATGAGCGGCAGCAGCACGCTTGTTACGCTCCGAGCGCCGGACGGCAAGCAGATCCCGGCCTTCGCCCGCGGCGCACGGCCCGAACTGAGCGCAGGCACCGTTCTGAGCAATGTAAAGCTCACCATGCGTCAGCAGGATACCGTGGCATTTTACGTGTTGGAATCCTACGAGATTGTCCCACAGGAGGACAGGGCGGCGTAAACAGCGATTCAGCGAAAAACGGAAAGGAGCAATTCTTTGAAAAAGATTGAGCAGTTTCAAATCACCAGCCTGATGCTTTCGGGCTTCAAGTCCTATGAGGAGTCGACAGAACTGGTGTTCGGCAATCCTACGGTCATCACCGGCGGAAACGGGCGGGGGAAAAGCAGCATTGCAGACGCCATCGCCTTTGCCGTTACCGGCTGTCCCTTCTTTGGGGAGCGTGGGATTGATCGCCTGCACAATGAGAATAACCCCGATGTCGCCATTCGGATGTGCTTTGTGGACGAAACAGGCACGCTCCACGAGCTCAATCGCACCCGCAGGAAAAACCGCATGACCATCACCTATGATGGCTATGAGATCCGGCAGTTGGATCTGGCCGATCTCTTTGGAGAGCGGGATGTATTCTTGTCCATTCTCAATCCTCTGTACTTTATTGAGGAGTTGGGCGAGGATGGAAAAAAGCTTTTGGAGCGATATCTTCCGACGATTCCTCATGAAACGGTGCTCTCTCAGCTATCTGAGCCCGTGCGGGAACATCTCAAAAACGAGACGATTCTCTCGCCGGAGGGCAGTCTCAAGCGCTGCCGGGAGGAGATCCGGGGTCTGGAGGAACGCATTACCTATCTGAGAGGCCAGAAGGACTTGGCGGCGTCGCAGGGGGAATCCCATGAGCAGGCCGAGCAGGAGCTGACCTTGCAGGCAGACACCCTTCGCGAGGAAATCGCGGAACTGGAGCAAAGACAGTTTTCCAGCATGGATGTGAGCGCCATGCAGGAGCGGCTTGTAGAACTGAGCGGACGATATGAGGAAGCTGCCAGGGATGAACGCGCCGATACTTCTAAATTGCGGGAACAGCTTCAGCTTCTTCGGGAAAAGATCGCCCGCAGAGAAGTGGAGAAGTACCAGTCCAAATTCACGGAAGCGTTGGCGGAAGCGTCTGCCAGAGTCAAAGACCTGGGTGTGCGGTATCAGCGGGAAAACGCTGCATATAAGGCGTTTCACGCCGGTATGGAGTGTCCTGCCTGTCACCGGAGCGTGACAGAGCAGAGCTTGTCCGAAGTGCAGGCGGCGCTGAAAAAAGTGCTCTCCGAGCTTTATGCTGCCGGCAGCGAACAGCGCGCTCAGCTGATAGAGCTTCAGGAGATGGACAAAAAGGCTGCGGATACCTTCGCACGGTTCAAAGAAGATGACCTTGGTAAATGGGCCGCGGAAGCTGCGGAAATGGAGCAGCGCTGTGCCTCGCTTGCGGAGCAGGCTTCCGCAGAGATGGAGTGTCTGCGCACAGAGATCCAGACGCTGACTGCTGATCTGGAGTACGGCAATCTTTCACAGGCGGAATACGACCGCCTCGGTACATGCCGGGAGGAACTGCGGCAGAGCGAAGCGAAAATAGCGGCGCTTCAGGATATGACGGCGGCGCAGCTTCCTGATTTTGACCGCGAGATCGCGCAGGCCAATGCCAACATTGCGGAGATCAAGCGCAAAATGGCCGATGTGATCGCCTACATCAGCAAGCGGGCAGAGCTGACCTTCTCGCAGCTTAAAATGAATCGCGTGGAGATCTCGCTCTACGATGTGGTGAAATCCACCGGGGAAGTCAAAGACACCTTCAAATTCCAGTATGGCGGCCGCCGTTACGACCGACTCTCTCTTTCGGAGAAGATCCGGGCCGGCATGGAGGTCTCTGAGCTGATGAAGCAGTTGACCGGGCGGAATTACCCCGTGTTTGTCGATAACATGGAGTCGGTAGATGACCTTGCCAATGTAAGGCCCACCGGACAGATCATCATGGCAAAATGTGTCAGCGGCGCGGCGCTGCAGGTAAAACCCGTAAGACCCATTGTCTTTGCGGAGCAGAGAGCCGCATGATGGAGGTGAAACCGTTTGGCCGCAAAAATTTACGATAAGATCCCCATTGTGGACACGGCCAGACGGTGTGGGCTTGTCCTCGACTCCCGGACGCTGCGGCGAAAGGAAGTCGAGGCAAGCTGCCCCTTCTGCGGTGACCACGGGCCGGGGAAATATCATTTAAGCCTTAATACGGATACCGACCAATACCGCTGCAATCTCTGCGGCGCACACGGAAACAGCGTGAGCCTGTATGCACGGATCAAAGGGATCTGTAACAAAGAGGCTTATCTGGAGCTGGCGCATGAGAGCAAGGTCTACCCTTTGCCCCAACCGCCATCTCCCCAAACACAGGAACGGCAGCCCTGCTCATTGGAGCAGCGCCATGCCGTGTATTCGGATATGCTGGCGCATCTGACGCTTCTCCCAAAACACAGCGAGAATCTCTTAGAACGGGGCTTGAGCGAAGAACGCATCCGAAGAAACGAGTACCGCAGTATGCCGGAAACAGAGCGTGGGCGTCGGCTTTTGGTCGACCTCCTGCGCAGTCACGGCCATGACCTGCACGGTATTCCGGGCTTTCGCACCTATTATGGCGACTGGACACTCTCCGGCCCCAACGGTTTCTTGATTCCGGTTCGGAACAAGGATGGGCTGATTCAAGGGCTGAAGATCCGTCTGGATGATGCGCAGCAAGCCAATCGCAAATACCGCTGGCTTTCCAGCCGAAATCTGCCATCCGGCACCCGCAGCTATTCGTGGGTGCATGTGACAGGGAACACCCAAAGCAAGCGTGCGTTTCTGACGGAAGGTCCGCTGAAGGGCGATGTAGCCAGTTTCCTTGCACAAGATGCGCTCTTTATCTGCATCGGCGGCGTCAACGCGCTGAACGGTTTGAATGATACCATCCGGAGTCTTGGCGTCCGCGAAGTCGTAGAGGCGATGGACATGGACCAGATGACCAATCCAAATGTGCGCAGCGCCATTCTCACCATGCGGAAGGAAGTGCGAAAGATCCCAGGCATTCGCTATTCAAAATACACATGGAATCCCGCCTATAAGGGAGTGGACGACTACCTTCTCAGTCAGGCGGCAACCATGTAACAAAGGAAGGACAACAATATGGAAGAAAAGATCATCAACATGAATCAGTTCCTCGGTGCGGCGCAGGGCGATCAGGAGCATATGCTTGGAAAGTTCTTATACTTTTCTCTTGCAAACCTGCTGGTGGATAAGGATGAACTGTCCTCGCTGTGCGAGAGCATGGGCATTCCCTACACCGGCAGCACCAGACTTTCTCTCGGCGATGCGTTCCGCTCTGCCACAGGCGATATACGGGAGAGGGTTCCGGTCACGGTAGACGGTGAGACGAACATCTATCTTGCCTATTGCCGCGATAATAAGCGCACCGCCGGTGTTTTTTCGCGGGAACTGGTCAAAGAGACCTTGAATCGTGAAACCAACCGGTACGAAAAGCTGGCGAATATCAGCTGCGGTAAGAACGACGGGATGTTCCGCTGTGATAATCTCGTGCTGGACGATGCGGTGGATGTGCAGGGCTGCTGCCGAAAAGCGGAGGAGCTTTTTGAGCTCTACCAGCGATGCGCAAACCGCAAGCAGATTGAGACCATCTGCGTTAATTTTCTGCGGGGAATGGAGGCCACCAAGCTGAGTGTCACCGGCCATATGTACTTTGTCCCTCGCACTTTTATGGAGCGCGTGGATATTTTCGAGGACTTCATCACCCTGCTCAGCGGACTGAATAAAAAGCAGACGCCGCTGGTGGTCAACAGCTTCTACATCATTGACGATGCCAAGCAGCGGGATAAGATGACGGAGGAATTCTATCTGGCAGTGAAAAAGGAGATCGCGGCCTATCAGGAAAAGTGCGACTACCTCATTAAGAGCAGCAGCCAGAGTCCCGCAGTTATGGATCGCTGGGTACTCAAGGTGCAGGCGTTGGAGGAAAAGAAACGCCACTATGAGGGTGTGCTGCAGCGTGAACTGGACGGGCTGGACGATGAGTTTTCCGTCCTGAAGCTCCTCTCGCAGGAACTCCAGGTCAGGGCAAACGGCATCCGCAACTTGCGATTTCGGCAAAGAGCGGCATAAATAAGAGTCAGCGGGTGTATCAACATGTGATGTCGATACACCCGCTTGTTTTTTGGTGAGAGATAAAGGTTGTTATAATAGAATAACCTGAAAGCCTTACCTTTGCCCACGAAAACTTTTTATAAGCAGATATTGGCGCTTATATTTCAAGACATTTGGGGTCTAAAAGAAAGTCATAGACATTCACAGTCAGGATGCCGTATTCATCATAGTGGGGAGAAACAATATCTTTGGTGATGATGATTTTTTTGAAAGAGTCGTCAATTTTCCGAAACGGTCGGATCTCCTGTGTCCGCTTTGCTTCATCTGGCAGCGAATAGGCAGATTGAATATAATAGCGTAGGGAACCCATGTTGCACACGAAATCAACTTCCAACTGCTTGCGGATCACTTTGCCTTCTGCGTCTTTTTCAGCAATCGGCACGACGCCTACATCGACACTGTACCCTCTCATGCGAAGTTCGTTGTAGATCACATTTTCCATAGAATGGGTTTGCTCAAATTGGCGAAAATTGATGCGGGCGTTACGCAGGCCCAAATCAGAGAAATAGTATTTTTTCGGCGTTTCGATGTAGGCTTTCCCCTTGATGTCATACCGCTGCGCCGACTCAATCAGAAACGAGTCTTCGAAGTAGCCTAAATACTTTCTGATGGTGTTAGAGGTAATTCGGGATTTTTTGACAGTCCGAAAAGTGTTTTTCAGTTTTTCCGGGTTGGTCAGAGATCCAATAGCGGAAGACAGAATATTGAGCAAATCCTCTAGTTCTCCAATATTTTTCACTCTGTTATGTTTGCAGATGTCTTGCAGATAGATCTCACTGAAAAGGTTCTGTAAGGCCGTAGCCTTGTCGCCTGCACTATCTCGCAGAACGACCAGCGGGATACCGCCATAGAGCATATATTCTGAAAGCCCCATGTATTTGTCTCCCTTGTAAACAGACATGAACTCCGCAAAGCTCAGGGGGTACATATGGACCTCATCTCCGCGCCCAGCGAACTCGGTGGCAATATCTTTGGATAAAAGCCGGGCGTTGCTTCCAGTCACGAACACGTCCATATTCTCTTTGCGCAAATAGCCGTTCAAAACCGCTTCAAAGCAATCGAGCATCTGCACCTCATCCAGTAGCAGATAGTAAACGCTGTTGTCTACAACTTTGGAGCGAATATATGCCATAAACTTTTCGGGGTCAACACCCCGTTTTTCTTTTTCAATTTGAATGAGACTTTCTCCAATCAGATACAGGTCGTCGGCTGAGTCAAAGGCAAAACGAATAATGTGCTCAGCATCAACACCGGACTCCAGCAGATGATGATAGAAAAGATTGTTGAGCAGGTACGATTTCCCGCATCTGCGAATACCGGTGATGACCTTGATCAGGCCATTTCCCTTTCGCTGAATCAGTTTTTCCAAATAGAAGTCTCTTCCAATGAGCATGAAGTCGCCTCCTTAGAATAGATTTTTGCAACCAGAAGCAATTTTCTTCTTTATTATATCCGGAACAAAGCTCGAAAATCAAGTAGTTGCATCAATATTTAGAAAAGATTTTTGCAACTAAACGCACTTTTCTGCTCTGTACATGGGCGCTACGTTGACTGAGCTTGATGCTTGATTGCGAAATAACTAAGCAATCAGCAAATTTGCTATGCTTGATCGGGCCTCGGACAAGCTGGCAGCCTACCGCAAAGCGGTAGCGCTGCTGCGTCCAAGCGAACCAGTCGTCCAGACAGTAGGCAAGATCCCCGAGGCGGACATTGTGCTGCTGGATGAGATATTCAAGTGCAATGACGGTGTCTTGAACTCGCTCCTCACAGCGCTCAATGAACGCAAGTACACCAACGAGGGGCATACATACCCCATCCCGACCATCTCCTTTTTTGCAGCGTCCAATGAGATCCCCAATTTCAATGACCCGCAGGAGAAGATTTTGGAGGCACTCTATGACCGTCTGGAACTGAAGGTCGTGACAGCCAACATCGAAGACCGTAATACCCGTCTTGCCGTTTTGAAGAATAAGCAGAGCGGTGCATTTGGACAGGTCAGCGCCACAATCACGCTGGAAGAACTCATTGAGATGCAGCGTGAGGTGGCAGAGATTCCCGTGCCGGACAGCGCAAACGAGCTGGCGGACGACATTCTCTGCGAGCTGCGCAAGAGCATGGCGGTGTCGGATCGAAAGTACCTTGGCTATTACCCCATTGCGCAGGCCAGAGCATGGCTCTCCGGTCACGACAAGGTGGAGTCTTCCGACCTGCTGGCGCTGAAGGACTATCTCTGGCATCTGCCGGCTGACCGGGAAAAGGTAGAGAATGTGCTCAAGAGACTTTGCATCAACCCCATGCAGGAAAAGGTCAACAGCGTTCGTGAGATGGCACTGGATTCGCAGGCAGGATTTGAAGAGGCCTGTGGAGACGGCAGTCGGACAGACCTTGCCCGCAAGGCGTTTATCAAGCTGCGTGGAGAACTGGTGCGGCTCTACCAAAAGCAATGCGAACTCCGCGCTTCCGCACAGTCGGACAGCGAAGCGGCTTTGGTGGACAGCTTACTTACTGACCTTGAGGACATCAGCCGCCGGGCGCATGAAAAGACGGGCTTTACCTACACGCCGCTATCTGAGATCGCGGCGCTGAACTGAATCAAATAGTCAAAAATCACTTAAAAATCAGGAGGACTTTGTATGCTGAACCGAATTGTTTTGATGGGACGACTCACCCGTGACCCCGAGCTGCGGAAAACGCAGTCTGACACCCCCGTTTGCTCATTCTCTCTTGCCGTTGACCGCGACTATAAGCGCGACGGTGAAAAAGAAACGGACTTCATTGATGTGGTCGCATGGAGAAGCACTGCGGAGTTTGTAAGCAGATACTTTGCAAAAGGACGTATGGCCGTCGTGGAGGGACGGCTTCAGATCCGCGACTGGACGGACAAGGAGGGCGGTAAGCGCCGTAGTGCGGAGGTCATTGCCGACAATGTATATTTTGGTGACTCCAAGCCCAAAGAGGATGGTGCTCCCAGCACTGATGCTGATTTTGGCGTCTCACCCAGCGACTTTACGCCGGACTTTGGCGACGACGAAACTCCATTTTAATATCTAAAAGAGCAGAGGGAGGGTAAAATGCCCTCCCTCCAGCATCTACGATGAAAGGAAATCAAAACTATGCCAAACTGTGCTATCTGTAAAAAATCTGTTACTACGAGCATTGTGCTGTGCGGCCACTGTGCCAAGGGCCTTGCTCCCTATACGCTCCCTGTGGATCTTGCGTGGTTTATTGACCAGCTATCCGAGGAGATTGTGCTGGATAATGATATCTACGCCTGCGCCATGTGTGCAATGTCGACCTGTAACAGCCAGGTCAGCGGCATGACCTGCCGCAACGGCGTCAAAGCGTGGCTCCTCACAAGGGCAAAGCAATTCTTTCCTGCCAAGGCAGCGTGACGGAGGTACACCATGAAAGATAATATCTTATCGCAGCTTCTGATAAAGTGCCCTTTCCCCGAGGTGTTTGAGGATACGGAAACCGTGGAAGGCTGCTCCTTTCCAGAGCCCCGGCGTAAGATCGGTCATATCCGTGCCGACTATGATGGCTGGCGCTGGTACAATACTGTGTGGCCCTGCCACAGAGTGCTTGCTACTCAGGAAGTCTGCAAGGAGATCGACCGCGTTTATGATGCACTGACTGCACCGAATGCCTTCAAGGATCTTATCACGCTGCGAAAATTCTGCGGCGACCTGTATCGCCAAGGAGAATAAGGACGAATTCAGCTTCTTCTATGTAGGTGAGCTGTGTGTTTTCTGGATCAGGCTCATTACCCGCAATGGAGACTACAATATGTACTTAAATGCCTATACCAAAGAAGAGAATTATCAGAAATACTTTGACTTTCTGGAAAAGCTCCGACAGAGCGGTGAAACGAATATGTACGGAGCCGTGCCCTACCTGCAGTCAGAATTTCCCGAGCTCCGTGGCTCCCAGAAAAAGGCCAACGCCATTTTGATCGCGTGGATCAAGAGCTTTGAAATGAAAGAAGGTGACGAGCCTTGCTGAAGCCCTACCGAACCATTCAGGATGTCCTTGCTTCGCGCTGGGTATTATCTCCGCCGGCAGAGAGGCACCGGAAAACCGACCGGGTGCTGCGCTCTACCAAGCTGGAGAGCAGCATCTACCATGACCTGCGTACAGAAGATGCCGCTATGGATGAAATCGAGCAGGACGCAGGAAAGAAGCTGAAGTCCTTTTCCGCTCTCTCGCAGGATGTATTCCAGTCTTTCTACTCCCTTGTGCCCCGGCGCAATGAGGAGACATCTCTTTCCGTGGCGGCACGCAAATTCAACGCGCCAATCTTGGAGCACATGACGAAGAGCGAGGAATATCCCACACTCAAGGAAGTCTGCGAGGGCAGGGAGCTTCCTGCCTATGAAGCGGCATCAGAGTTCGTTTCCAAGGTATCCGGAGAACTGGACGATCTGCTCCCGCAGCTTGCCGGAAAGCAAGGGGCACTTCATACGCTGGAAAAGCTCGAACAGTCAGAAGCGCAGGCCGCAAAGCGGCTAAATGATCTTCTGGAGCAGCGCAGCGCTTCCCACCGCAACAATCCTTTATTGGATGCGGATGTGGTCAAGGCTGCCAACGAAGCTGAGGGAAAACGCCGTCAGGTGGCAGCGGTCACGAAGCTCATTGACGACAGTGCCCTGCAAGGCAGAAATGAGATCAAGGGTATCGTTCAAGTCGCCGTAGCAACTGCTGCGGAGAGAGCGGAAGAGGTACAGGACATCATCGACGCATGGAGCAGCGAGCCCGGAAACCTCCGAAGAACGCCGGAAAATCTGGATCTTTTGAAGCGTGTACGTGAAAGTGCGGCCCTGCGGGATATCTCTAAGTACCTTGGCCGCTTTCGGGAAATGCTCGTCCAAAAGAAACAGAATGGATATGCCTATGGACGAGGCGAAAAATACTCGCTGGAGCTTGGCAGCGACCTCTCGCGTGCGCTGACCTCGGAGCTTGCCATGCTGGCTGCACCGGAGACGTTGCCACTGTTCCTGCGGAAGTATCAGCGCCGCCAAATCAAGCAATACCGCAGGCGAGAACCTATCTATAAGGGTGCAGGCGATATTATCTGCTGCCTGGATGAGTCTGGCTCTACTGCCGGAGAGCGTGCCGCCTGGGGAAAGGCGGTCGCCATGACGCTGCTGGAGATCGCAGAGAGCGAGGGGCGCAGGTTTGCCCTTATTCACTTCTCCGATTTCGGCACCATCAAGACAGATTTATTCTTTCCAAAACAGACAACGGTAGAGGATAGATTGCGTGCAGCGGAGACATTTCTCGATGGCGGTACAGATTTTTGCGCACCGCTGAATGAGGCGCTGCGACTGATGGAGGAGAAAGACTTTGAAAATGCTGATATTGTGTTCATAACTGACGGTGAATGTGTCCTGCCACCGGAGTTTATATCCCGATTGCAGGAAGAACAAGTGAGACGTCGCTTTACGATCACCGGCATCTTGTTGGATCAAGGAAACGAAGGCATGGATTTCAGCTTAAAGGCCTTTTGCCAAAACATTTACCGCACAAGTGAGTTGACAGGTGAAGCTATTTTTTATGCGATTGTGAATGATAGGATATAAGTTCAATATGCAGTGCCTGTTCAATTAATAACAGATAGTAGATTGACAATGTCATATGAACAAAAGTAACAAAGAGTGAGGACAATCTTGTCCTCACTCCTTGCCTTTTGCAAATGTGATATTTTTTATACTGAGGGGATTGTACGATGTTAAAATAGCATATTAAATATTCCTCGCAGGTGATGAGAGTTGGTAATTTGATATAGACATCTCTTCTAACATTCCAGGTTGTAATAGATGTTCAAAGTGAAAACTTAACTAATTCTGGGGCGAAGTACATTTAAACTGACATTTTATGTGCACTTGGTGCTCAAGTAGAAGCGAGCTCTTTCGACTATGCAGAGATTACTCGACTTGACATTAAACCTATATCATTATGGCGAATTCAATCCGACCGGAAGAAGAAAAGTGAAGAACTGTTACTAGCGAACATTTTGAAAGAGCGCAATATGTCTCGAAAGCAGGTCAATTGCCAGTTTCGCAAGTAGTGATACTATTTTGCATGACAGTTTTTCCTCTGCTGCACGGTCAAACTTAATTTTTTGACGGAGTTTTGTCCAAACGTATAGGAGTTATTCGTATTTATTAGATAAAGAGCATCAAAGTCGTCCAATGTCTTACATGATGTGATTGCGATTAACTTCAAGATATTCGTAGATAGATTCTAAAGTCAGATTATAGAAAATGAGAAATATAAGGAGGTGATTCCGATGCAGACTGCGAACAAAGCATCTCACAATAACTACAGTTGAGCAGAATCGTTAGAGAGGAGGAGATTCCCATGGGTATCAAATTATACAGGACATAAGATTATCGAGGTAAAAGTGTATCGTGTCTAATGCCAAATGTTGTTACGGATTATCCGAATTGAAAGGCTTAAAACGCATTCCAGGGTTGTGGTTTTGAGCAAGAAGTTTAAATTGTTTGGTGAGGAGTTAAATATATGAAGTCTAAATCTCCGCTAAGCTCTGATTTCATAGAGCCCAGCGTCTCGGCGGCCATTATATTCGGAAGTAGTGCAACTGTCTTTCTGATTCTGTCATATTCTACTGGGCGTCTGCTTTTCAGCTTTCTGTTTGCTGTTTTTTTCCTTGCGAGCATATTGGAAATCAGGGAAATGTTGTATCAGCGGCAGGGGGGGCGTAACGCGCACTCTCAACAGCATTCTGATCAGAGGTATTCGGCGTTAGATAATGCTCGTACAAAAAAAAGAGGGCGCAGCAAGTTACAAATGATAATCGAAACGATTGTGTGTGTTTCTCTCGGCGTTGTTATGCTGTATGTTGTTACTGCAAATGATATGGGGAATAGCGCTTACATTTTGGGCTCGGCATTGCCCCTGATAATGATCTTGCTTGACTATAATGCAGTTCACTTTACGTGGAAAGAGATTGTATGGCAAAAGTCTCGACTAGTTGTCTATACCCTGTCACTAGTGCTGTTTTGCTATCACTTGCTGACGTTTATGAATCTCATCTCAATTGAACGCCTGATCCCCGACCGAATCCGAGTTGAAGTGAACTTGATTCTCGGGCTTGCTTTTGCTCCGCTTTTACTAGCGACAATGTATTTGACTGTTCGGGATACATGGCGGCGTATGTATAAAAGACCACTATAATTGTGCTTATATGAGGAGGAATTTTTAATGAAGAAGAGTTTGTGTTTAATCCTTTCTTTGGTGCTCTGCTGCTCGGTGTTATTTACCCCCATCGCACACGCAAAAGCTGTAGACGAAGCCGGCTCTCAGGAAAATGTGACGATGGACATCCCTGTTGTGGATACTGAGGGAAATGTTATCTGTACAGTGTCAGCTCCTCAGCCGAGAGCTTTAGGGATTGTCTCAGGTGCATACATTATGTATTGCGGTGTTAAAGTCTTGGTGTACCAGGGGGCAACGTGGGTCTGCCTGAATCCTGAGCTCGCAACTGCTATTCTTGATATGTTGATTACGGGATTTCAGATTATCCAGAATCAGCTTAATAGCCAGGTCACCCGTGCAGATCACGATGGAACCTCTTATGTTACCGCAAGAACTTCCAGCGGTAACGAATGTAAGGCTGTAGGTGGCGGCCTCTGGGCTTGTCGCTATTAATCTTCACACGCTTGGCGAGGAGCGGCCTAATTTGAGGCTGCTCCTCTCTATAACTAATGGGAGGGAACATGAAAAAAATCCTTTTTGTTCTGACAGTAGCCATTTGTAGCATATGTATGGTAGGATGCCAATATACTGAAGACGAATTCCCTAAAATAACAGAATCTGAGCTTCAAAAATGCTTGATGGATAAAGATGAGGCCGTAATCTTCTGTACACAGGACTTATGTAGCGGGTGTGAACCTGTTCAAAAGAGCTTGGCTAAGATTTCTCGCGATTGTAATATTCATATTCAGGCATTCGATGTAGATACTGATTCTGCAAAGAAATTGCTAGGACAGTACGGACTTGACCAGGTGCCTGCGATTATAAAAATTTCCAAAGAGTCGATAGAACTGTACAAGGGAAATTTGACAGAAGAGAACATTAAGAGGCTACTATTAACTGAAAGCGTTATATACGACCGCATTTCTAATGTTACTGCAATAAGTTATTCCGAATTCTTGCGGAAAGCGAATCTTAACGAGGACTTCTTCGTATACTTTTCCCAAGACTCCTGTTTGGACTGCATCAACTTTTCTGAAATTTTGGAAGAATATATTCAACAAAACTTAATTGAAGGAATGTATGTAGTTGATATTTCGGATGTAAAAAATAGCCTTTCTGAAGAAGAGTATAAAAAGCTTTTGGACGATTATTTAATTCATTGGGTTCCTCATGTTATGCATATGAAAAATGGCATCAGTTTATCTTTCCATGAATATCCATCACTGGAATATAGGAACGACGGGAATGGTGATGATCCAAAATCTGATGCTGCAGTAGCCTTTTACGATTGGATGAATCGTGAATCAGCATTTTCCAAGGAGATATCATGAGGGATTATTCATCTTATTCGCAAAGGGGGGATGATGTGAACGGAAAAAGAATATATTCGATGAAGAATATTTTAATCGCGATATGTAAGTCAGCATTATATTTGCTCTTTTTCCTGGCGGTTCAGTTTTTTGTGGTTGTTATCTATGGCATCGTAGTTGCTGCTAATGCAGCAATCAACGGAGAAACAGACCTTGTTCGGGGGGCACAGACGGTCGCCAATCAACTCCTTGGCCGAGTGTCAGCACTTACGCTGATTGCGTGCCTGCTTACTGTCGCAGTGCTGCTATCATGGTTTTGGCTACGAAAAAGGCCGCTTGAAGATGCAACAAGCCTTCGCCCTTGCAGCAGATGGACAATGGGATTCTGCATCTTTGGCGCGATGGGACTTTTCGTGCTAATCAGCCTGGTGCTCTACCTACTGCCAGAACGCTGGATGGCCGAGTACGGAAAAGCAATGACTCTTAGTACAGAAACTGGCTTGATTCCGGCACTGGCTATGGTGGTCGGTGCACCTCTTGCAGAGGAACTGGTGTTCCGCGGAATCATTCAATCTCGGCTGGAACGATCCTTGCCTGCATGGATAGCGGTTGTGCTGCAAGCTGTGCTTTTTGGACTCATCCACGGAACTCCCGTTCAAATAGGTTATGCGTTCATCATGGGTTTGCTCTTTGGTCTACTCCGCTGGCGTACTGGGAGTATCCTCCCTACGCTTGCTGCACATGCTGCCTTCAATGCAATGAATGATCCGCTCGGACTTCTTGGCGACTTCGCAGAGAGTTGGTATTTCCTTGTTGTCATAATCGCCGTGAGCGCGGCGGGCTGTGTGCTCTGCCGTCGTGGGCTTGTGGAATTGAAAACAAAATCAGCACTCGAAGAAGAATGCAAACTACTGGAGGACAATGATGTGCGCGGATTAGGAAAAGCGTGAATTAATTCTGGCTATGTATACGCACAAGAGAGTGTGAGTTCCGCAAAAGAGTTCACAACCCTTCTTTAAAACTTCAGAAGAATGCATATGAAGTAAAATCAAATTATAATTGACGGGTAGAATTAAGGAGGATTTGAGATGGACAGGAATTATGTTTATCAAGTTCCGGTCAGAGAATGGATTGAAAATGGTTGGGGAAAAGGGAAAGAAATATTTGTACCCGTATATGGAGGGAGAAAAGATGACAAGTGGGATGTGCTTTTTCAAAGTTATCTCGTTCCAGCAGGTGAAGCAGAGGAACAGTTGAAAACGGATTCCTATGATATTCATAGTTCGCTATTCCCTGGAATCACTGTTTATGGATCATTGGAGTCTGGCGAAGCGGTATATCATAAATGGAGTAATGATTCAAATATTGAGCCATTAGTTATCAAAAGAGATTACAATGGCTTGGAAAGCGATAATATAGAAATTGTAGAAGAATTTAGATTTCTCTTCAATCTTTATCATAATTCCCAATCTAAAGAATATATTGACTTGGAGAAGAATGTTCCTGTTATAAAAGTATCTGATGATTTAGTTAGGGTACATAAGCAGTATCTCAAAAGTTATCTTGCTGTGAAAAATATGGCACTCATCATGCACATTAATAGCCGCTGTGTTGACATTACAAAAGAGAGTTTTCCAGCAGATGGACTCACTTATCGAAATGAAGATAATACTATTTTTTACACTGTAAATATAGGAACATCTGATATTGGAACTCGGCAAGAGAACTTTTCTGTTCTATATGGCAAAAAAGTGCTATTTGGGTGTGAACTCAAAGACTGCAATATTTGGCCATACAATAAAGAAAAGCATTATATCGATTTTATTATTGGCATTGACGATGACGGCAAAGAAATACAGCACACTTGTGATCCGAGCAAACTGAGTAATTATTTCGGAGCCAACCATACCGCCCCACACTATTTAACGCCAGTATTCTTTGATTCAACCGTTCTAGATAAATATTATTCAAAGCCAGAAAGATATAAGGTTGAAGATTGTATTATACGATGTGGGACATTATGGTCGCTCTATATAGATAACCAAAATGAGGGTTATGTTTCGGCATATCTCGGCGACTTAGGAAGAGATTTGCCGAGCGAGCAAGAACAGCACTATTGGCGAGGATTTAACAAAGCCCTTGATGCGAAATTAAGTGCTACAAAGTTTAGAAGAGATTTTATGGCGATGCCAACAGACCCGCAATCGGCGGACTTCATTTTCAAAAACACTTATTTGAAGATAAATCGTCAATTCACGGAGAAAATGGGGTGGTCGCTATTCTTGGAACTTGATGAACAAGATGTATACAATTTTGAGGGGTTGCGTATTCCAATCAATAACTCTATTGCCGAAATGGACATGCTAGTATTATCCTTGGTTAAGGTAGTGCTGGATTCTTTAAATGAAAAAGAAATTGTAGCACAGCTAACAGGGACATACGAAAAGTTGACTGGGAGTATATCAAAATTAGAAGCATGGTTTCAAGAAAAGCACCTTTCTGATTATCAAGAGCACATCAAGTTTTTAAGAAATTTGCAGGAGCTACGCTCTAGTGGAACTGGGCATAGAAAAGGAAAAAGTTATCAAAAAATATCAAAAGTATTTGATATTCAAAAGGGAAATTATGCCGAGACATTTTCTGGTATTTTAGAAAATGTAAGTTCTTTCTTAAATTATATAGGGACACACTTAGAGGAACTAGGTGAATAATTTTGAAGCTCTTAGCGGGAGGAAAGTACAGAATACTTTCCTCCTGTTACTATTAATTCGCCCTTTGGCTTATTGGAACGAGCCTTCCCTTCCTATCAGATGAGTTAAGATAAGTTACGCAAAAAAAGATAAGAAAATACATAGGTTGCAGTCTCCTTTCAGAATGGTGTCTCGTAACTTCGTCCTACTCTACTAGAGCTGTTCGGGCCGGGCGGAGATAGCCACTGGGGGGTGCGCTCCCGGCGCTAACAGAGCCTGCAAACTATATTTTCTTTTATACCTTCTTCCTTTTGTACAACTTATCTTACCTATCCAACGGATTACTCCTCATATCTGCGCAAGAACTGCTGCGGGATAGAAGCCCGTAGCAGTTCTTGTCTATCGCATTAGTTGATATTAGAGGTCAGTGCAAAGAGATCCGTGAGCTCTTCAATCGCTTTTTTCTTGGCAATCTGAGCCGTCTTAGCACTAATGTTGAGTTCCTCTGCAGCATCTTCAATGGTCCGCCCTTCAAAAAAGCAAAGACGAATCACATTGGCCTTTCTGCTGTCCAACATCCCAACATAGTATTCAATTCGGCCCTTTTTACGCTCCAATTCCAGTAGCTTTGCGGAAATCTCCTCTGAAATTTCAGAATTAGCTGCGGCGGCCTTCTGACGGTAATTCATTGCAATATAAAAGGTCTTATCTGAAACATGTCCTGGAGAGGAGCCGGTGCGGTCTCCGCAGGCGTATGTCATTGCATCCAGCATCTCTTGCGCAGAGACGTGAGCGGGATGCTCCATTTCATAACGAAGTACCGAAATTTGCCGCAGAATACGAGGATATGCTTCGAGTTCCTGAATAACGTAGTTTTTGATATTTATAGTCATGTCGGAATTCCTTTCATTGAGAATTTATAAAGCCTCAGCGAAAGGTATAATGGCGGCGAGCGACAATGGATAAAGCAGCTTGCTCGCTGATGGAAACCAGGTTTTTTTCAAGGACTGTTGGTAGGGAGGGTATCCTATTATCCACCACTGAATAACACTTTGCGCCTCAAGTAATAGAACAATTGGGGGAATGCTTATATTCTACCTCCTGATTATCAAAGATTTACGAATTCAAGTCGAAAATGTGCTGCAGATATAACTCGAAAATACCGATAGGAATAGCCGTTCCGCTGAATGCAAGAAGTTAGTGCGCTGCATATAAACCTCTATATATGATATGTATCGACATTGCCGTTTCGTTTCATTGAATTGAAAATTATTATGCACATTGCATACGACTGTATTTTGCTCTTAATACGCGACTGGCCATGGTAAAGATATTGTTTAACTTGAAAATGGTCGGGCAGAATGGGTATGACATGGTGCATAGCGTAACTCTAATAGGTGGACGAAAAAACCGATGCAGTACTTGCCATGATCAGTACTGCATCGGTTTTTGTTATCGTTAGATTGTGCATTATTGGATGAGGAAACGCTAAGTGGCACTATCTTACTACGTTGCTTTTTTTGTCGCTGTAGAAAAGAGCTTTTCGTCGTATCCTGTACTATCGCCAGCATAGCAATATGCAAGAGCGTGGTAACTATATCCTGCGGTGCCATAATATGTAAATAAATCTTGATAATAGTGCTTACCCGAACTCATCATAATCGGATAATCTTCATAACGGTATGTTCGGACTAAGTTGAAATTTTTGCCATCGCTTGACTCGTAAAGATATATCTTTGTGGCTCCAATCTTCGTCATAGTATGAAGTGCGTCCACATCGACGGTAATTACAACCTTGCCGCTACCTACGGGTGTAAGATAAACTCCGTAGGCATCCAAATATTTACTTGATCGCGCAGTTGCTGCGGATGCATAGCTGCACAACATGCAGCTCAATATTGTAACTATAATTGCTGTCTGGAAAATCCTAGTTTTAGGGGCTTTCATATTCATCCGTCCTTATAGATAGACTCTACAATCGCAATTGCTTCTTCCTCGGAAAAGTCTCCGCATACTCTGCATTCAAAAGTTCCATTTGCCCAAATTATTTTAGTCTGACCCTCGTCTTGCAAAATATAATATTTAATTCCGTGAGAATCATACTCTCGCTGTAAAGCGTCGTTCTTTTCTGCCATTTGTTGATCAGCTCTGGCAGTCTCTTTCAGTCGAAGGCTTAGTTCTCCATTATCTGAATAGGCATCTGCATAAACACAGATTCCCGAAACTTGGCGTTCGATACTGATATCATCCATGTTGTATCGCTTTGGCAGATACTTAGGGACAAGCGGAACGGTAACCCCTAGTGCATCAACGGCCTCCTGGAGAGAGACATATGTCTTTGTTTCGCCAATTTCAAGAGGGTATTTTGTAATTTCTGCATAAGGGGTCCCTGATTGGTCGAGTTGGAATATCTCGCTTGTCCATCTGGCGATTGTAGAAAACAAATCTATCCCGCATGCCTCTGCGGTCAGAGAACCTACGATACATAAAACGGCAAAAGAAGCAGCGATTTTAGTAGCGATTCGCTTTGATTTCGATCGCTTTTTGGTGGGATTTTGAGAGTTCATTTGTCAGCAGATCATGGCGGGCATGAAACTTCGCCAGCGAGTCCTCGGCAGATACCCCAAATGGTATAGGGTCTTTTTCGTCCAATGCGTCGAGATACGCATTGATCTTGTCAAGGTCAACATTGCCGTCAGCAGCATCGTCTGTCAGTACGGCCAACTCGTCGACCAGGGTATCCACATCTGCTTCCTCAAGATGCTTGAAAATTTGGACGTCATTATGGCTGACCCCACCCTGTGAGCGACGATCACGCCCCCGAAACATCTTTAACACACCTTCACCTCCTATTAAGTGCCGTGTTTGTACATTGGCAAAATGTTGCATATATCAAAGAATTTTTTCTTTTTCGTAGAGATTCAGTAAATGTGCCTTTGCACGCATAAGTCGTGAGCGGCAACTAACCTCTTTGATTTTAAGGACGTCTGCTATCTCTGAATACGAGAGCCTCTCCTCAAAGCGCAGAAGAAGTATCTCCTGCTCCTGTGGAGACAGGCCTTTAGGAAGGACTTCGCGGAGACGCATTCCAACCCCATCTGTGCTCAGTGTGCTCTCGGGCAGAACATCTATAGGCAATTCGTTATGCCAACTTAATCTGGCGTAGTTTCGAACTAGATTCGCCAAGATACGAGTAATATATGCTTCGGGATTGTCAATGACCATAGTTGTTGATTTTTGCAAATAAATCAGAAACGCTTCGTCTACCAAATCTTCGGAATCATAACGATTTCGAGTAAGACGGTAGGCCAAGCGCCATAATTTAGGGCTGTATTCTAGATAAAAGCTGTCAAAGTCACTGTGGGCGTATTTATTCTCCACGATGCACCACCTCCCTTAACGCCTTGTTGGTCTCTTCTTGTCCTTCATTTTTTTCAGATTCGTCCTCCAAATCATCTTCTGAAAATTCAATAATTTCAGGAACATTCAAGAACTCAACAATCGTCATGTTAAATGCTGTGGCGATACGGATAAGTGTTTTTAGGTTAGGCGAATCCGACTTTCCGCGAAGTAAGCTGTTCACGGTGGAATAGGGGAGTCCGCTCATTGTAGCCACCTTGTTGACTGATAGCTTTCTGGACTTGCGTAGTTGATTGATGCGAGCAGCGATCAGATTGGTCAGTGTAATACGAACTCCTCCTTCCTGATTAGTTTAATCGCATCAATTCTACCAATAGTTTGCCCTGTAATTGACGATAAAACGCTAACTTTTGAAAATTTGGTGTTGTTTCGCTAATTAATATATAATGAGAGTGTGTATTCATTTTTATCAGCAAAACAGCCCTGTCGGGTCACGCCGCGACCTGTCAGGGCCATTTTTAAAAATGGACTGGTAAATCATATAAAGATTCATTTGCAATTTTGGACATTGTGCTCTTTTTTAGGACTGAATCGACGACTTGCAACATTTTCCTTTCCTGGAAACATATCGTATACAGAAGAATTTAACGTGACTTAGAAATAACATCTGCTATCAAAGCAAGTCTTTAATAAGAAGGGCGTGGGTATATGGGAAAAATCAGATGGCTGCATATTTCGGATCTTCACTATGACCGCGAGATGACGGGAGACTGGCCGGTGAGCCAGGAGGACTTTCCTGATAAAGATGTTGATTTTATTGTTTTTACGGGAGATCTGCATACTTACGGAAGAGATTACAACGAAGGAAAGCGCTTTTTAGCAGGGTTGGCGGAGCGATATCATTTGAACCCCAACGAGGACGTTTTTATCGTTCCCGGCAACCATGATGTTGATCCATACCGGGCTTTGACTGAAGAGATTGATGCGGTGAAATCGGAAAAGGGAAGAAAGGATGCTGAAAGAAAAGCAAAAAAGGCGGCTAAGGCGGCAAGCAAAAGTTTTGAAGACTTTGCAATCGAGCGCCTCAAACACCTCCGAAACGCTCCGAGCGATGCTTTGAATGCTGACGGCAGCCATCTGTCGCACCGCTTTTCTGAGTATTGTAAAGCTGTTGAGTCAATTTGTGGTCCTGTGACGTTTTTGAGAGATAGGGATCCCTTTGCATATGCAGACACCTTTTGCAGAAAATGGAAGGACAAGATCAATCTGATTCATGTAAATTCTGCTCTGCTTAGCTGCTCTAATACCTACCTGGCGCAAATACTCGACATCTGTGCGCTCAATGATCTTGGTCACGATGATACCTTTGATCGCACACTTCCTACCATAGTCCTGGCTCATCACAATTACGCTGAGTTAGCCTTTACCCAACGCAAAGCGTTAAAGCCAATTCTTGCGGACCTGAATGTTCGTGCCTATCTGAATGGAGACTGCCATCAGTGCAGTGAGGACAATATCCTGCTGGATGGTGGGCGTGCCATCCCTTGCTTTACAGCGCCAAGCATTTATAAAGCTCAAGGAGATGACACAGCCAGCATTGGCTTCTATCTTTATGAAATGGACACCGGCAGCCCACAATGGCGTGTAAATGTAGAATCCTATCGTTGGATAGAGTGGCAGTGGGAAATCGCCCCTTGCCGTGCAATCCCTGCCTTTAATATGCGGGATATTAGAGTCGGACTTCATGAAAGATACGCTCGGGATGTCGAGAAGCTATCTCTTAAAATTCTCCCAGAGATCATATACCAGTCACCGGATGGCACCGTCACCAACGAGTATAAAAACCGCGGGAATGAAGCCCCAGCGCCTATGCTCCAGCTTTTAGAAGAGCATCGAGATGTGCGGCATTTTCAACTGGTTGGGAAGGGCGGTTCGTCCTGTGGTGGAGTCGGAAAAACAAGTACATTGCTGAATCTCGCTTTTTCTTTGACCTCATCATCCAACGCTCCCGATATTGCTCCGCTCTATATTCAGCTGAGACGAATTTACGGAATAAACAGCAAGTCAAAGAACAACGAGAATCGCATTCTCCACTATATGCGTGAGGAATATAAGCTCACAGAGGCTGATCGCAACGCTTCCTTTATATTCCTGCTGGATGCTTTCAATGAGATTCCGACCACAGCGATGCAAATCCGATGCATTAGGGATATCCTTGACATTTCAGATAAGAAATACCCGGAGGCAGCCATTATCCTCAGCAATCGTGATCCGCTGGATACCTACATGGATCTGCTGGAATATGAAAACGGTTTTGACGCTGACCAGATTGATAGGTTAAAGTTCTATTTCCACAACTGCTACATCAAGGAACTGTCGCAGGAGCAGATTAATGGCTATTTTGAGCAAAACCAGCGCTATTTGATTTCTGCCACTCGTAATATTCTGGATACCCCCTTCTATTTAGTGCTTTATCGCCAGGCTATGCAGCCGTCCGGCAAGGATGCAGAAAGATGGATCACCGCTGCATTTCGAGACCACCTGAATAATGGTACTCCGGAGAAGATCACATTGATGCTCCAAATGCTGCTGCGCGAGATTGACAATCTAAGAAGAGATATTGCCTCTGCCGAGCGTGAGCTGCGCTGCTTTATCCTGACAAAAGTGCTTCCATATCTTGGGTATCAAATGGTGCTCAGTTCCCATTTAGATCCCGCGCTTACGCCCATAAAAAGTCCTAACTTCTTCAGGCGAGATGCCTATGCCCGCACATATGCGTGCCTTTCTGCATATCTGCCGACCATAGACATTTGGAATGAATATAAGAATCAGAACCCTGAGACGCTGGAAAGACCTTGGAACACTCTGCGTAAACTCTATCAGGATAGTAATCCTGATATTTCTGATTTGACAGCAGCTATTCCCTATACAGTTTTCCCTTCCGGCCTGCTCTGTCATCACGGAAGAAATATCAGCTTCTGTCACGATAACTACAGAGATTTCTTTGCTGCGCTTCATATTGCAAACGTGGTCTATGGCCTCTGCAATGGAATCAATCTTGCTGCGCTGTCCCCTGATGCGCAGGAGGTATTTCTGTTACAGCTCGAAACTCTTGACAACAGCATTCTCTTTGATGCTATTTCGATCTTACGGCAATACTTTGGCCTCTCTATCTATGACATCAGCGCGCAAGACACCATGGGCATCTCTGACACCTGCTCACAGATTGCTTTGCCAGCCATCTTGATTCGCCTTCTTGATGCTATCATCCGTCGCGGCGAGCTTTCTAAGAACGAGCACTTCCAATTATGTCAGCTTAGATCAACACTCTGCGAAAGGTTTGTGCTGTCTTTTAAGGCACTGGATGAGAGTGATCCGCTGCAGACAAAATACTGTCTCTTTTTCTCGCTTGCGCTATCAATGCTGGCGAGGGACTATCGAACGGGGATTGCGGGGACAAGAGATCTGATCAAATGTGCCGGATATGCCCAACAGTGTATCAATGGCGAAAAGAAATTAAATATTCCAAAAGCGGACGGCTACCTTCAGGTGGCCTTATGTCTCAACGCTCGTATGGAAGATCTGCTCAACGTGACGGATACCAAGATGAACGGTACGCTGCCTTTTTCCTCTCAGCTGGCTGATGCAGTTCGAGAGGCTGTCAGGGACTATCACGAGGGATCGATGTACAAACGGGATGAAGCTGTTCGTACTTTTAGGAGAAATTTATTCCCTCGATGGAAGCCCAGCTTGGGCAATGTTCTGGCGTGCTGCGACATTTTTCAGATTATTCTTGAAGCGGCGTATGAAAAATATGTCTCCGCCGCTAATCAGAACAATCAGAACTATCAAGAGATCGCCCGCCTTGGTTATGTTAGCAAGGCATACCTTGTTTTGGCTGCGATTGGGACAAGCGGTGGTGCGTTGAATCTGCTGGCACAGATGTTGATCAATCAGGCAAATCAGTATGAAGCTGACCAAAGGATTCCTTTTTTTAGGAGGCTTCCTGATATCGGCACCTTTGCCCAGCAACATGCCGCACCTTATGGTTGGCCTTTAAACGACAACTATGCGCTTGCCTACCGTGTGCTTCAAATCGTATGCGGCATTCAGCGCGGCAGCCAGCCGTATTCTCACATGAAGAAGGCTGAGCTTGTGCTCAAGGGCTACGTCTCCGAATCGAGCAGCACACAGTTGACCTCACTTAACATTGCCATCAACGGCGGGCTGGCGATGGGACATTACTGGAAGGGGCGTCTTCTGCTGGAACAGGCGAAACAGGACCATGACCGCTGCAACGACTATGAAAATGCTGCTATTGTCAGCTTCTGTGCAACAAATGTGATAGAACGCTTTGATCACTTGCCTGAAAATGCTGACGAGGACGCTGTTCCCCAACTGTTTCCTCCGCAATGGCTCTCTGCCATCGAGCTTTTACGATATCCCGACAGAGTGGATTTTCGTGTTGATCGTAGGATGGTATTTCAAGCGATTCATCAAAAGCTTGCCCAGCAGGTTGAAGAGGTGCAGAGCGACAGTATCCAGATACATAACGAGCGCTATCGTCTGACAAAAAAGGATGTCAGAAGCAATCTGGAGCGCTGCTTGGATATGGTGAAAGCGCGGTTCCCTGACAAGGAGCCCTTGATCCAAAAAATGATTCGATCAATAAGATAGGCATAGCAACGATACGGTTTTGATAATCTATCTGCTTTTGCAGACCTGCTATCGACCAAGAATAAGCAAAGAGACACCGGGAGTATACCGCTCCCAGCGTCTCTTTGCTTATTCTATGCAACGGAGGTTCAGAGTTTTTCGGGCATTTGCTTTAACCGACCCACCCATGTATTCCGCCAAGCCTTTGCTTTTTCTGATTCAGGCCATTTTACTAACATTTCTTCCAGTATTTGAATCTGTCGCTGCGCTAAAATGAAGGCGTTGCGCGAGCGATGATAATCGTAGTTTTGCAATTCTGGCTCTGTGGCATCCTCAAATGTGTTCCAATCCAAAATATCCTTGAAAATGTGATTCTCTGCATTTTCACCGTATAGCGCATCTACGCAGTTCGAATAGAGTGCTATTGACCTAGGAATATCCGAGGCGGTTTGGCAGTCTTGAATTTCTCGTTTTAAGATTCGCTCTGCCCTTGCCAGCAATTGCTTCTGCGGATGAGAGTTTTCCATTCTTTCAGCAAGTGCCATAAGAAGAGTTGCTCGTGATACGGCGTTGCTATCATGCAGCCAATCTAACGCGGTATTTATTACCTCACCGCTGCACGCAGGAAGATCGGATGCTAATTTGGACAGCAGTACCTCTTGAATTGCTTGCCACTGCGCCTCTGATTCTAACCGCCGTGTCCTAACGTGAAATACAACGTTAGATAGCACGATAGCTTCCTGTAAAGCTCTCACATCCGGTTCGAAGCGATTCCAAATCTCTCTGGCAACTTCAAACTGTGACCTTTCGTCGCGAATAGCATTAAAAAGCCATTCTGCACTCAATAAGCGGACATATAGCAGTTCCGAGCAAGCTGCTGCACAATATAGTTCTCTATCGAGTGGCGAGATTGCCATTTGAAAGGCCAGTGTATCAAACATCATTGGAGAACGCAGCTGACTTAGCAGCGTCAGGAATCCTGTAATATCTAATTTGAGCGCCATATGGTATCCGCAGGTTAACCATGTGAGTCCGCGTAAATGGATATGTCCTGCCTGGTCAATCAGCAAGTGGTACCCCTGTGGGCTTGGCCGGGCTTTTCCGTTTAGTAGTGCCCACAGTGTATATTCTGGAGAAGATGCTCCACACTTCAGATAATCACACTGCTGCTCAGCAGCCTTTGCCAAATTTGGAAACTCTGATAAGAACAGAGCCTTAACTCCACCCGCGGATTGAAGCATTTCCGTTAGCGGTTCCACTTGGCTCGTGCAGATATTGCTCAGCGCATAACAGAACATTTTACATGCATCTATTCGATCACTTTGTGCTCGCTCTGCTACGGCCGTAAGGACTGTAGAGAAATCCTCTTTGCAAATACATATCTGCTTTGACGATTCATCATACCACTGCCGCAAATACCTTTTCGCGGCTGACTCTGCTGAAGTTTCGCTTTGAACCTGACACCGGTATGTCTCAGAGCAAAAAAGGACTTCATTTGAGATTCTCAATGCTCTTGGCTTCTGCTGTTGGATATCGGAATCAGAGAGACTATTCAGGTACTCACAAACTTCCATGCATACCCGATGCTCCAGCGGAGCTATGACAAGCGGAAACTTTTGCGCCATAGAGTTGAGAGAATTACTCAGAAGGAATCCATCGATCGTGCCGTCCTTGTGATATCGAATCAGATATCGGTCGTGAAAGACGCCTTTTTCACCACGCGTCAGATTTCTTACCACCAGATTGTTGTGAAGAAGGGGTGCTGTCCGCTGTAAAAAAGCGCGAGTTTCCTCGCAAACATTACTTTTTAGATTTGTGTCCGGATCAAGCGAGCCAAGCGAGGTAATGATCTCCAGTTCAAGGTCTGTTCGTTGTATTCTTGTCAACAGCTTTTCTGCTGCCCGTGCAGAGAAGTATGGATCGGCAATTACCGCCTTGCAAACAGAGGATTGCTCAATATATGCTCTTACCTGCAAAAAGCTATCGATCTCTCCGGTTGTGGGGGTGTTAGAAATAAATGCCCCAGTTTCTTTTTTTTCCTGATAATCTTTAAAAAGAGAGTAGCCGTTCTCCATCGCCTCATCTAACACGGACTCATGTTCGCTGCGGATGCTGATTGCACGATCCGTGGTGATACGTTGGACTTTCATGAGTTGAGTTCGAATCAGTTCGCTGCTCTTTGCTGCAGAATGTAATAATTTATTTGTCCAAGAGTCTCCAATTTGATATGGAGTACTGCCCCAACTCGAGATGATGGAGAGTCCCATCATCAGCGCAATGCTTTGGGAGACGATTAGGTTTCCTGTGGCGACATTCCATGCGTGGACCACAACCGATGTCATTGGCTCATCAGCCTCGAAGCAGATTTCCTTTTTATTTGCAGGCCACACTTGTGTCTGATTGCAGATCACATAGTCTTTATACTTTCCAATACAGTTAACAATGATATCTTCTGCAAAATCTTTGCACTTACGAATCGTTGTAACCCGCAGGCCTTGATCCTTGTGGATATCTATTTCAAAACTGCTATTCTCAGGGGTACGATAATACACTTCGTAGTTGCCAAAACGACGTCCAGCTATACAGAAGTCGATTCCACAGTTGCATTTTGCCCATTCAAGAAGTTCAAGTGTCTGCTCGTAGCGCGTTCTGCCATCTGCACTGAATTCATTTTGTATCTCACTCAACAGAGAATGCTTTTCTCTGTTCCAAAATTCAGAGAGATAACAGAATTCGGATATGGGCACAGTCTGCCGTTCTTCATCATCGGAATATAGGAGCTGTTCTCTTTTATACAACTGCGGCGATTTGAGAGTTGCCCTTTCGCATAACATGATTGGTTCGGTACCCGTCAGACTTATCAAAAAATTATCCGCTTCGCTTGGCGATAGGATCGCCTTTACAATCAGCTTTTGCCCTTTCTTGTCCGCAGGAAAGGCCTTCCACAGATATGAGGATTGTTCGGTTTCACTGCTGAACCCATAGAGAAGTCTATATTGTGTATCTACCTTAAAAAGTAATAATTTGACAAACCTCTTCCGCATTTTGCATCTCCTTCGTCAATGTTGAGCAGGCCTTTCAAAGTGCGCTGCTATTTTACCGCTATGATCTGGTATCATTATAGCAAGTATACCCCTCCACTATCGATGCTCGCAATATTGGAATCCAGCAATCTGCGAGATTCCAATATGCAAGCGTTTTATAGTAGACAATATGCAACGTTTTTCGACGCGCAACACACAACAAATGTGGGAAGTCGTTTCACGGCTGCAATTCAAAACGGAGGGACTTTTATGAAAATCAAAAACGTGGCTATCAAAAACTTTAGAGGTTACAGCGATGAGATTAATAGCGACTTCGAAGATTTAACAGCATTCGTTGGGAAAAATGATATTGGAAAGTCAACTATTTTAGAGGCGCTTGACATTTTCTTTAACGACGGGAAAGGAGCAACAAAACTGGACAAGGCAGATCTGAATGTTGAAAGTAAAGCGCGTCAGGAAACAGACATCTCAATCCGGGTCTGCTTTACAGATCTTCCTGAAAAGATTGTTATCGACGCAACAAATGAGACATCCCTTAGCGCAGAGTATCTGCTTAATTCGGACGGTTTGCTCGAAGTTGTCAAACGTTATCCTAATGCAGGTACAGCAAAAGTTTTTATTTGTGCAATGCATCCGACGAATCCGGAATGTGCAGACCTCCTTTCTAAAAAGGATAGTGACCTTAGAAAAATAATTGAGACGAGAGGTATCCCGTGCGGAGATAAGACGAGAAACTCTGCAATGCGAACAGCAATTTGGAGCTATTACGGTGATGATTTGCAGGTCAATTCAGTCGAGCTCGATGTAACTAAAGGTGATGCCAAACCCATTTGGGAGAAGCTCCAAAAGTACCTTCCGGTTTACTCCTTATTTCAAGCCGACCGAAAGAACAGTGATAGTGACAGCGAAGTTCAAGATCCTTTACATGCGGCTGTAAAAGAGATATTGCAAGATGAAGGTATCAGCCAAACCTTAGATCATGTTGCAGAAATTGTAGAAGGAAAGCTGCAAGAGGTTGCGACGCGTACTCTTGAAAAGCTGCGAGAGATGAGTCCTGATATAGCCAATACATTGAGTCCTGTCATTCCACCTGCTTCAAGCCTGAAATGGGCAGATGTGTTCAAAGCGGTCACTATTTCCGGAGATGAGAGCATTCCTATTAACAAACGTGGTAGCGGATCTAAGCGACTGATATTGCTTAATTTCTTTCGTGCAGAAGTTGAGCGCCGTAAGGATGAAGCGAATGCTCCCGGCATTATTTACGCCATTGAGGAGCCGGAAACGTCACAGCATTCAGAAAACCAGAAAAAACTTATCAATGCATTGATCGCACTCTCCGCTGAAAGCAATGTCCAAGTAATTATCACTACTCATAGCGCGGTACTTGTTAATGCGCTCGACTTCAAAAATATCCGACTGATTTGTGCGGATGGATCTCGAAAACGCGTTGAGACCGTGCGCTCGGGACAGTTACCTTTTTCTTCGCTTAATGAAGTCAATTATCTTGCATTTTCAGAGATATCCGAAGGGTATCATGACGAATTATATGGCTATCTCAAAGAACAGGGATGGCTTAACGAGTATAAGCAAGGTAAGGCAACCGTTTCTTATAAAAGGCTCAACACCGATGGCACAACGCGGGAGCAGCAGATATGCATGACAGAATACATTCGACACCAAATTCATCATCCTGAAAACACATATAATGCGCGTTTTAATGATTCGCAGCTCCGAAGGTCTATTGAAGACATGCGAGCTTTTGTTACTTCTAAAGCCCAAACTTCGGGAACCACTTAAATTCTTCCATAATAATCTGAACAGGGATTACCTTTCAGAAAGTTAAAGCACTATTTGTCTTTGACGGAGCGGATGAATTGAAAAACGCAAGGGATAGAATCGTTGGTAAATGAAAAATAATTTATAATCGCTGGACACATTTTTTCTGCCTTGATATAATACGAATACAATAAATAGGAGTTAAGGCTATGCTGATTTATCTTCAAGTAATCGAAACAGAGGAAGACAAAAGCAAGTTTGAAGACATATACCTGGAATATCGAGGCCTTATGTATTATGTTGCTTACAAACGCTTGCACCATGAGCAAGACGCAGAAGATGCAGTACATCATGCATTTATGAAAATAGCCGAAAATATTACGGCTATTGATCCAGTGAGTCCAAAAACAAAGCAGCTCGTCGTAACTATAGTTGATAACAGAGTAACTGATATGCTGCGAATGAATGGCCGACATCCCACCGCAGAATACAACGATGAAATTCTTAGCAGTTTGAGCTCCGAACTTCACACGGATGATTTGCTTACAGAAGCTATCCTCAAGCTTCCGGAGCAACAGCGTCATGTTATCTGGCTGAAATACTATCACGGTTACAGTTTACGGGAAATTTCAAAGATGCTAGGCATTACATTATCTTGGGCACAGAAAATTGATCAGAGAGCAAAAAAGCAACTTGAGATACTATACAAAGAAGGAGGCGGTGAATTTTGATCACGGATGCGCAGCTACGCAAAGCTGCTGAAAAGTCCAGCGACTTATATCTGCGTTACATAGAACGGGATTACAATTCTACCTCTTCTCATGAGTTCTCTGCATCGTTTGAAAAGAAAATCAGGAAATTGAGAAAACGCGCAGATCATCCTTACTTCTATAAAACTTTGCACAAGGCTGCAGCTGTTATACTTGCAATCCTGATTAGTGGAAGTGCGTGGCTGGCCGTTGACACAGAAGCGAGAGCTGCCTTCTTCGGATGGGTAAAAGAGCATTATGAAATGTTCTTCGTATATCGGTTTGCGGGCAAATCAGAGGAAGTGACTGAGCCTAGCCAGTATCAGCTTGAGTTGATCCCAGATGGATATTCTGAGAAAATGACCATTGATGAAAACGGGAGCGTAACAGTCATTTATGCGGATAATACCGGAAAACGATTGAAGTTTGGATATATGTATAATCCAAACTCTACCGAGTGGTATATCGATACAACGAATACCATCCATTCTAATTCGTATGTAAATGGACAGCCAGCGGACTTGTTCATATCTACAAGCAGGGAAGTGGCAAGTATAATAATGTGGACAGAGGAATCGGTTGATGTTGCGTTTTATGTATCGGGGTTCTTTGACGAATCGACACTAATTCAACTTGCAGAGAGTACTAGAAACACAAACTTGCAATTTAATAAATAAAACACTTTCTGAGTGTCCAAAATCACCCTCTTTTATCGTATTTGTATAAGTATGATGAAAGGGGGTGATTTAATGAAAAAAAGGCTTGTTGCAGTTCTGCTCCTTGCAGTAATGGCGTTAACGATTTCTGCATATGCATCGACTCGCGCTTCAGTAATTCAACCTGGTCTCTCTTTTGCGGGAACAAACGCAAATTGTTCTTTAATTGTTGCTGGGGATTTGGGAAATGAATCTATTAGTGCAACGATCAAATTAAACCGCGGATCAATTAACTTAAAAACCTGGTATACGACAGGAACTGGAGACTTACTGTTCAGTGACAGTTCTATTACTACGCCTAAAGGATATTCTTATACGTTAACAGCGGATGTAACAATCAATGGAAAGGTATATGCGCCAGTTTCTCTGACTAAGAAGAATGGCTGAGTATCCACAATCAACACAACTATTGCTCAACACAATTATCACTATTTATAAGTCGATCTACAGATGATGTGGCTGGTAGCCGAATCACCAGAATATCTAATTATAGTTTATCCTGTATGATTACTAATTCTAAAGTGCGGAACCTTAAGACCTGCACCTTGCGCCAAAATACTCCAGAAAACAGGGAGAGAATGATTTAGAAAGAGAGAAGTACTATGAAAAGAATTTTTGCGTTTTTTTAACATGCCTAACGGTTTTCGGAATGCTTTGTACCTTTGCGTTAGCAGATAATGAAACGATACCTGTTGAAGTTGGCCCATATCCTGGAAAAGAAGAAGTCAACGATGAGAAAATCGAAGTAGCGGTTGATTTGGATGAAATCATTGATGCTATGGTTTCTAATCGCATTGCGACATATGTACCTTCAGAGACGGAATATGCAAAAGCAAATGAGATTCTTGATTTATATAACACGGTAAATTCAGGGGGTAATGTGACCAAACATAGCACTGGTAGCGCATATCTTGAAAACTGGAAGAAATTGAGATACGGCAATCTTATTGAGTTGACATTGGATTACGATGAAGGAATTGACAATTTATTGGTGCTGAGATGCACAGGTTATGCAACTGATGCTAAAAATGATGCGGTGGAATATTATCCTCAATATACGGATTCTGCGCAACATTTTATGTGGAACTACTTGATGACCGAAAGAGTGAGTAAAACAGTGGCCAGAACCGTAGGCAATAATCATGAGTGGGGAATTGCAATGATTAACTCCATGTTGAATGCCTATGATGGATACTATAATAAGTATTTAAAAGAAGGAATGAGTGAGGACGCTGCCAGTAGCAACGCGCTTAAAAGCACTGTCCTGTATATGCCAGTATTTAAATACGATTCCGTTACCTACATGCAGTCTTCGTATGAGTTCTTTAAATCGTTTTTTTCGGCGGAATCTGTTATGGATTTTTGGAATAATTGCTATGGGCGCGCATATCCAGAAAAAGGATATCCTGATGCTGTGAAAGCATTCAGCTATGCTGGATTTATTGCAAATGAGTTGGTTTTGGATGCAAGTGGGAATACTGCTGGTAATCTTACAGAAGCGCAGACTAAAAGTGTTTGGGCATGGGATTGGTACTCTTATTAATTCGTAGACATGAATGGGCAAATCGCAAAGGGAGATGAGTGCCTTTGAAAAAAATTCCAAGAGTGATTCTATGTATGATGGTGCTTTCAATTTTCATTTTTGAAACGCATAGGTTTTCAACTGCAAAGTGGGAAGCAATGCCAGAGATGCGAAAGCTGATAATTTCTGATTTGTTGAACAGATATGATTTTATAGGAATGCATGAAGAGGATGTAATAGCTTTATTAGGCCCCGAAACGGAAGGAAATCAGCAAACGTCTTTTAAAGGCGATCATACATATTATGCCCCAGATGAAACGATGGTCTACTTTATTGGTCAGGATATGTTGGAAGATGTATGGCTTATCTTTAGCTTACAAGACCGGCGCGTGATAAAAGTCTCGTTTGGCGTGACTTAAAATTGCACGACCCTATAAAAAACGGACAAAAGACAAAGTCCTTCTGATGTAGGAAAATAGAAGTGTCACATCAGAAGGACTTTATCATGCCTAAAAAATGCATGCACATGCAGTAGATGTTGCCGGAGTCCACGCGATGCTTGCGGAGGGAAAAGATAAGGGACCTGTGCGGCATGAATGCAGGACTACTGCGGAAGCAACCTGTCTGTGCGGATGTAAAACAAACAAGAAGAAGTCCATGTAGCGACCTATTGGTGCTGGGAGCGAGAGCCATTGGCTGCTGCTAAACTATCGCCGTGCTCCGGTGGACCGTGTTAATACCATTGAGAGGCCTTGATGATAACAGATATGTATTGCGACCTCGCTTCTAGATACCGACCTTATTCCTTTTTGAATTGCAAAAAAGTGAGTTTGCTGATGTATCATAAAATTACTGAAAGTATTACCGTAAATTTACCTGTACAGGGGGATTGAATTATCTCTAAATCCTGTGGTATTCTTATGCTGTAAAGAAAGAAATGCTTTTTGAGTCGCTCAAGGAGCATTTCCTTTTTGCTATTGTGGCTCCTGAAGAATATGTAGAAGAGGTGATATAAATATATGAAAGAGAGTGTTTGCCGGATATCCAGATGTGGTAAATGTTGATCAACTTAGAGAGATGTTAGGTGGCATAGGCTACAAGGTGGCATATGGCCTGCTGTACGATGGAAGCATTGTGGTACTGGCAAAGAGTTCGAGAGCAGCACAATGGCGCCTGGAAAGCACATGGCGATATCTCGAGGGTAGATTGAAAATCAAGAGGAAGAGATTCTGCTCCTATATCTGAAGCCGGTGGAAAGTTCCGAAAGAGAGAATACGAAATCTTATGAAGCTGGGCATACCGAAATATTCTTTCTACAGATGGTGGTATGTGAAAGTCTGTTGGGCCGTGGCCGGAGATCCAGCGCTAACATGGTCAATAACGAACGATCGGCTCGTACGGGCAGGATACTACAGTATCATCCCCCGATACGGGCCGTTGCACTTAAGCGATTGAACTGCCGTGCACAGAACCGTACGCACGGTAGCCTAAGAGGGCGGGGCTTGCACCCGGCCTATTCGATTGTTCATATTAAGATATCGCCCAGTGAGGGCACGATGTTTTGAGGGGGGATTACATATTCAAAGAATACTCCGACATTCTAACGGTTTCTCAGGCCGCAAAGGCTCTGGGGCTTGGACGAAACACCGTTTATCAACTTGTCCGCACGCAGCAGATAGGCTATAAGCGCATTGGTACAAAAATCATTATACCAAAGGCGTGCTTGATTGACTTTGTGCTGTCAGCACGCTATACTGTAGCCAATCCATAATAGCAGACAATCTTCGCTGTCGAAAGGAGTTATTATGACAGGGAGTCTGCAAGTAAAAAATGGCAAATACTATATGGTGCTCAACAGTACCGAAAACGGAAAGAGAAAACAAAAATGGATATCTACTGGCCTGACTGAAAAGGGCAATAAGCGCAAGGCAGAACAGATGTTGCGGGAGAAGCTGACGGAAGAAGAAAAGCGAAATCCGGTAGTGTGTTCAGATATGACTGTGGCGGATTGTGTTCGGCGATGGCTGACACGCATGAAGCGGCGAGTAGATGAGGTAACATACAGAAGTTATCAGCATACGGCTGAGACGCATATCCTTCCATACTTTGACGAGAACGGGCTAAAACTGTGCGAATGTACGTTAGAGGTGCTTCAGACTTATTTTGATGAGAAATATCGGAATGGTCGTAAAGATGGCAAGGGCGGACTGTCCTCTAAAACCATGCGCCATCATAAAGGCATTTTGGGTCAGGCCTTGGCGGAATGTGTGAAAGATGGGCTGATTCCATCAAACCCTTGTCAATATGTTGAAATGCCGCGCAGAGAACGCCATGAAGCACATTTCTATAGTGCGGAGCAGCTGCAGCAGCTTATTACAGCCTTGAATGGTGATCCGATACAGCCGCTTGTAAAAATCGCGGCGCTTTATGGGCTGCGGCGCAGTGAACTTCTCGGATTGAAATGGGACAGTATTGATTTTGAAAATGGTATGGTGCTGATTCGCCACACGGTTTGTAAGATGATTGTCACCGTGGAAAAGGATAAGACGAAAACCCAAAGCAGCCGCCGAAGCTTTCCTATGACAGAAGAAGCGCGGGAGATTTTTCTGAAAGCAAAAGCTGAGG
>OGYC01000431.1_pt1 | contig 45816 bp, 36 predicted proteins | sample 1576461 | NCBI WGS metagenome assembly OGYC01 (sample SAMEA3541569, study PRJEB24748) | human gut metagenome | biome: human gut; feature: human-associated habitat; material: faeces | place: China | collected 2012 | reverse complement strand
CCGGATATGGACCCGTTGCGTTTTACTACCCTATAAATTTACACTACTCTCAAACAGTCGTACACAGTACAGGTTGCGATAACGAGTTTTACTACCCTATAAATTTACACTACTCTCAAACCACCGGAAACGCCTGCTTTTTGTTTTTTTAGTTTTACTACCCTATAAATTTACACTACTCTCAAACAGCAAGGAAAAGGCGGATACTTTCCTCAGAGTTTTACTACCCTATAAATTTACACTACTCTCAAACTTAAGTCTTTGATTTTCGGTATGCACTCGAGTTTTACTACCCTATAAATTTACACTACTCTCAAACCCGCACGGACGATGAAACAGTGTCGCTCGTGTTTTACTACCCTATAAATTTACACTACTCTCAAACCGTTTTCCCGAATTTCTTTCCCGGTCATACGTTTTACTACCCTATAAATTTACACTACTCTCAAACGAGCTTACTCGCTATTATGCCATTTTCAGAGTCTTACTACCCTATAAATTTACACTACTCTCAAACAAGCCCTGCAGAGAACGTGCAGTAACACAGGTTTTACTACCCTATAAATTTACACTACTCTCAAACCTGGTAATAATAAAGTGTTTACTATATGTCGTTTTACTACCCTATAAATTTACACTACTCTCAAACACCTCGGCGTTGATATCCACTATTTCATCAGTTTTACTACCCTATAAATTTACACTACTCTCAAACAATAGCTTTTAAATCGTCAACCATTTTTTTGTTTTACTACCCTATAAATTTACACTACTCTCAAACTTGCGAAGGCAACAAAATTCTCTCTCTCCGGTTTTACTACCCTATAAATTTACACTACTCTCAAACGGGTAAACGGCGCAAATGTGCAAGCAAACAGTTTTACTACCCTATAAATTTACACTACTCTCAAACAGAATGCACCTGATACATACGCTGAAACAGGTTTTACTACCCTATAAATTTACACTACTCTCAAACCAGATGTTGAAAAGACTATCATTGACGAAGGTTTTACTACCCTATAAATTTACACTACTCTCAAACATTACGCAATCAATATCCAGCCGGAAACAAGTTTTACTACCCTATAAATTTACACTACTCTCAAACACTTATGCCATTTGTAACCTACGGTTATATGTTTTACTACCCTATAAATTTACACTACTCTCAAACAAGAAGAACGGTGTCAGCAATATGGATTGTGTTTTACTACCCTATAAATTTACACTACTCTCAAACCGGACAACATTTCAGGCAGGAAAGATGAAGGTTTTACTACCCTATAAATTTACACTACTCTCAAACAGGGGGTGTAGGTGCTCCCCTTTAGGGGAGGTTTTACTACCCTATAAATTTACACTACTCTCAAACTATCGTGGCCTCTCTCCATCATCATTTGCAGTTTTACTACCCTATAAATTTACACTACTCTCAAACGACGCGCACGCGCGCGCCAAGCGCACCACGGTTTTACTACCCTATAAATTTACACTACTCTCAAACAGCTGAGCCTGGATGTTGTTACCAGTCTGCGTTTTACTACCCTATAAATTTACACTACTCTCAAACGCATATCCTTGTCCTTTAACATATCGTCAAAGTTTTACTACCCTATAAATTTACACTACTCTCAAACCGGGCTTGATTCAGGGCGGAAAAGGTATTGGTTTTACTACCCTATAAATTTACACTACTCTCAAACTACAGTTGCGGTCTGCAATGTCGATATAAAGTTTTACTACCCTATAAATTTACACTACTCTCAAACTAAGCGTACTCAAAGCAATGACTTTTGCAAGTTTTACTACCCTATAAATTTACACTACTCTCAAACATCGCAACGTTGGCACTTTGTAGATAAACAGTTTTACTACCCTATAAATTTACACTACTCTCAAACCGGCGCCCCCACAGCGCCCAGAGCGGCGCGGTTTTACTACCCTATAAATTTACACTACTCTCAAACAATTCGCAATGCCCCAGACTGCCCAACTTTGTTTTACTACCCTATAAATTTACACTACTCTCAAACTGCCCTGTGCGGCGCTGGGTCCTGTCTTTGGTTTTACTACCCTATAAATTTACACTACTCTCAAACTAATTGAATAATGTATGCTTTAGTTATGGAGTTTTACTACCCTATAAATTTACACTACTCTCAAACAAGTTCTTAGGCGATTGCAAACGTATAAGGTTTTACTACCCTATAAATTTACACTACTCTCAAACTCAAACATACTGTTTATCTTTTCAAGTCCAGTTTTACTACCCTATAAATTTACACTACTCTCAAACACGCGGCAAAGGCTCTGCGGCTACGTCCGCAGTTTTACTACCCTATAAATTTACACTACTCTCAAACTGTTGAATACAACGTAAAGCATCGTAATCTGTTTTACTACCCTATAAATTTACACTACTCTCAAACCGTTTTCGTGCAGTATCTTAACGTAGTTTCGTTTTACTACCCTATAAATTTACACTACTCTCAAACATGGAGTTTCTCGCAGATGAGCTGCCTAATGTTTTACTACCCTATAAATTTACACTACTCTCAAACATCGTCCTCGACGACTTCTTCCGTTTGGTCGTTTTACTACCCTATAAATTTACACTACTCTCAAACTGAATATCTTGGACGGCTGATTGTACAGTGGTTTTACTACCCTATAAATTTACACTACTCTCAAACTCCGATGCAACCGATACGAGATTTGCCGCAGTTTTACTACCCTATAAATTTACACTACTCTCAAACCAGTATAAGATACCGTCGGCATCGTACTGCGTTTTACTACCCTATAAATTTACACTACTCTCAAACGATTTTCAGACTTGAATACTCAATTTCTAAGTTTTACTACCCTATAAATTTACACTACTCTCAAACGCAGTTTACAAGCGTCGAATACGAAGATGAGTTTTACTACCCTATAAATTTACACTACTCTCAAACGACAGTAATGCCTGTGAGTTGTACCCTTCTGTTTTACTACCCTATAAATTTACACTACTCTCAAACGGGTCGCAAGGTGAGCTGTGCAGGCCGGCAGTTTTACTACCCTATAAATTTACACTACTCTCAAACACGTTCTTGTTCCGTACGTTCAGGGGCTTAGTTTTACTACCCTATAAATTTACACTACTCTCAAACACGAACAATATCCCCCTCAAATATCTTCGTGTTTTACTACCCTATAAATTTACACTACTCTCAAACGCCGAAACGCTTTATTGCGTGACGGAGTGCGTTTTACTACCCTATAAATTTACACTACTCTCAAACACCTCGTAAACTTTTGTGTCTGAGTCTGAAGTTTTACTACCCTATAAATTTACACTACTCTCAAACTCAAGGAGGCAGTTCCTGCAATGCTCAAGGGTTTTACTACCCTATAAATTTACACTACTCTCAAACAGCAATAGGCAAATTGCTTTGTGAGGTAAAGTTTTACTACCCTATAAATTTACACTACTCTCAAACCTTCTCGGCAAGGTGTATATACCGTATTCGGTTTTACTACCCTATAAATTTACACTACTCTCAAACATGTATTGGGCTTTTTATGCTTGCCTGTCGGTTTTACTACCCTATAAATTTACACTACTCTCAAACATAAGGTCTGAAAGTCCGCAAAAGTGAGGTGTTTTACTACCCTATAAATTTACACTACTCTCAAACAGAGTGCAAGACATATCACCCCTTATGGACGTTTTACTACCCTATAAATTTACACTACTCTCAAACTTGCGATTGCTTCTACGCATTCGGTAAAAGTTTTACTACCCTATAAATTTACACTACTCTCAAACATGGTTCAGCCCTTCATTACTCACACCACAGTTTTACTACCCTATAAATTTACACTACTCTCAAACTATACCGAGCATATTTCCGATATACGGGGGGTTTTACTACCCTATAAATTTACACTACTCTCAAACGTTTTTACATCTCCGCTATGTGTATCTTTGTTTTACTACCCTATAAATTTACACTACTCTCAAACAACGGAAGTTAGCGCAACACAGCGCAAGGGTTTTACTACCCTATAAATTTACACTACTCTCAAACGGGATTCAAGTATGAACGTCATTTGTTAAGTTTTACTACCCTATAAATTTACACTACTCTCAAACCTGAGTTCAGCGAGAAGGCATTTCGGCAATGTTTTACTACCCTATAAATTTACACTACTCTCAAACCCTAAACTTGCCGTCACGAATGTCCTGCACGTTTTACTACCCTATAAATTTACACTACTCTCAAACGGCGTGAGCAGGATAAACACGTTCCTCACGGTTTTACTACCCTATAAATTTACACTACTCTCAAACACCCTTTCTTAACTTTGCCAAGCCCGTTAGTTTTACTACCCTATAAATTTACACTACTCTCAAACAGTGGACAGAAGGTGCTAACTTTAAAGCGGGTTTTACTACCCTATAAATTTACACTACTCTCAAACCGGTGTTGCTATGGAAAAGAAAGACCGACAGTTTTACTACCCTATAAATTTACACTACTCTCAAACCTTGCTTTACACAGATAACAAGTCAGCCTGGTTTTACTACCCTATAAATTTACACTACTCTCAAACAGGTTTGTAAGTCTAATTTTTCTGACCCTTGTTTTACTACCCTATAAATTTACACTACTCTCAAACGATAGCGGCTTGGGCTTGACCTATGAAATAGTTTTACTACCCTATAAATTTACACTACTCTCAAACTGCAACATGATACTTGACGTAATATACACTGTTTTACTACCCTATAAATTTACACTACTCTCAAACCGCAAAAGTGTCAAGGGTGCGTAGCAAGGGGTTTTACTACCCTATAAATTTACACTACTCTCAAACGTGCTCAAGTATTATTTTCACATTATCTATAGTTTTACTACCCTATAAATTTACACTACTCTCAAACGGGCATGTTGACGCAGTTTTCCAGGAAACGGTTTTACTACCCTATAAATTTACACTACTCTCAAACCCCGACGACACACGGTCGTCACCCCATGCGGTTTTACTACCCTATAAATTTACACTACTCTCAAACAAAGCCGGAAAATCGGAAATAAGGTCGGAGGTTTTACTACCCTATAAATTTACACTACTCTCAAACTTATACGAAAAAGCACAGTGCGGCGCTGAGTTTTACTACCCTATAAATTTACACTACTCTCAAACTAGGATAACACAGGACATCTTCACGTCGAAGTTTTACTACCCTATAAATTTACACTACTCTCAAACACATATCCGTACCCATCTTATTGGCGTTGTGTTTTACTACCCTATAAATTTACACTACTCTCAAACCATAGATGTTACCGAAAGTAAATTGCTTGAGTTTTACTACCCTATAAATTTACACTACTCTCAAACAACAGTTTGATTTACGACACTTATCCTGCGGTTTTACTACCCTATAAATTTACACTACTCTCAAACCCAACCAGTTATATATGGCAAGAAAACCTTGTTTTACTACCCTATAAATTTACACTACTCTCAAACATTGCCGGGTGTTCCGCGTTTTCCCCCGTGGTTTTACTACCCTATAAATTTACACTACTCTCAAACCTGTGTCCATAATATCACCCCCCCCTTTGTGTTTTACTACCCTATAAATTTACACTACTCTCAAACAGTCCATTATCACGTTGCCGATACTGCGTAGTTTTACTACCCTATAAATTTACACTACTCTCAAACACGCAGACACGTTGCTAGACACTGGTATCAGTTTTACTACCCTATAAATTTACACTACTCTCAAACCCATGCGGTACTTCGTGAGAACTATGCGGCGTTTTACTACCCTATAAATTTACACTACTCTCAAACAGTCAGCAGCCAGCGCGTCAACCTTATCCTGTTTTACTACCCTATAAATTTACACTACTCTCAAACCTCAAATTTGGAAAAGCGACACTACTCGCCGTGTATCTACAAGGTAGAAACTATCATTATAATATCACATTTTCTATTATGCGTCAATTATATAACGCACAAATCATCATCAATAACTACTCTTTTTTCGAATCTCGTTTTTCCCTTGTCGGACGATTCGATACACAAGAGTGGTATTCCGTGCTCAATAACAGATTCAAACAGCTTTTCTGCTTTTTGCAAAGAAAGACAGCTGCGAAGATTCACGCATATAAACACCGTTTTACCGGCATACTCGGTCATTGCAAGGAAAAACTCCAAAAGCTTTTCCTCCAAAGTATCATAGCTGTCCGCAAATTTAAGTCCGAACATTTTTAACAAAGGCGTAACATCGCATATCTCATCCGTAACAAATTCACCTTCTGCATACTGTGCCAGTTCGGAAATGTACCTCTCTGTCGCAGACAGCATTTCGTTTGTTCTGATAAACATGTCTTCATTAACAGAGCATTTTTTCAAATGCGCATACAATTTGGAAATGAGCTCCTTACGGTTCATTTCAAACGGCACAAATTCAGTTATCATCGTTGCTTGTTTCGCAAATGATATTAGTTTTGCGTTGCACGATATAACAGAAAATCCTGTTCCTCCTTCTATTTGATCGTTTATATCATTCAGCACCGTGTAAAAGAAATCCGGATGTTCAATTATCAACGTCAGGACTTTATCCTCCGAGTCAACATATAATTCAATTTGCGAATAGGCAAACGTCATAAAATCACCAGCCTTTCGTCGCTGTCTATAACATCGGATACAAATTCGCCTGTAATATATTCCATATCCGCAAATTGTTTTTCCGTTATACACAGCAAAGACACAATACCCGCCGGAGGACTGTTACGTTTGATTCCGTCGGATATCAGTCTTGCCGCTGTGCGATTCAATGCCATACGGCAGTAAACCGATTCCTGAAACATCATAAAACCGCTTTTGATCAGATATTTTCTGAATTTTGTGTATTCCCGGCGTTCCTCTGTGGTCGTAACCGGCAAATCAAAAAGTACAAGTAATCTCATATATCTGTAACTCATTTTATCTCCGTTTTTATATCCCGAACACGATAGAATCTTATCAGCGAAACATCGTTCTCCTCTATTGCGTCAAATACACTTCTGCAATAAATTTTAACGGCATTTGTAACATACTGCTCAGTATTATTGATTATTACGCTTTCATTCAATATTCCTATAATCTCACGTTTCTGCTCTGAGGTAAAAATGCGGTAGTTCTTTTCTCTGACAAAACGATCTATCAGCGTTCTGAACGGCTCCATCAGATCAGAGGCAAGATTAAAATTATTGAACATATTATCGTGGAACAATCCAAGCTGTGTAATATATCCGTTAGATGTAATCTCACGATTGAATGCGGAAAGTATTATGCTGTATCCGTAGTTGAGTGCGGAATTAATTACATTATCAGCGTTTCTTGAAAACTCTTTTCCGAAAAGCGCATTGAAATATACTTTTGCGGCATGACCCTCCCTGTTGGTTTCATCGCCGAGTTCAATCTCGTCTATATATCCCTTAAGCATCCCTGCTTCTTTTTCATGACCGAATTCCTGAAGAACACGAGCCTGATTGCGTATTTTTTCGCTGACTATGCTTGTCCATATATACGCTTTGACATCTTCGTCCCACTTCACCTGTTCACGCACCCTTGCCGTACAGTTATGGCAGCCGTATAAAGGCAGCATTTCGCACGAAGGATTATGCTTCTCGTCACAAAATATCAATTTCACCTTGCGATTTGCAAGCTCGTTGATAAGACTTGCGGTTATCGATACCGCACAATTCTCAATTATAAGCACCGATACTTCATCCAATAATACACGCTTGATATTTTCTTCACTTCTCACGACCATGAAGCCAAGCTTCTTATCAAGCTTGGCTCTTCCGGTCACAATTACAGTCCTCCAGCTCATAGCTCAAGTAAGTTGTCAGACTTCTTTTCATACAAGCCTGTCGGTGACTGGTCAATGATTCTGATGTCACTATATTTAGTATTCTTTAATATAGCAGACATTCTTTCGGTGTGATAGCTTTCTACACCACCAACCGGTTTCAGATTACACGTGTTAATTCGTCCCGTTTTTAAAACATCCACAAGTAACAGCAAAGTTTTCATCTGTTCTATAATAGACAGTTCTGCAAACTTATCTCTTCCTTCTTCCATCTTTTTTCCGGCTTCCGCAAGCTTGCTTATTTTGCTGAAAGGCTCAGAAATACACTTTTTAGCTATCTCATCGTACACTTTAAGATTTGATAAAACGTCAAAAGCTTCTCCGGGCTTGAATTTACTGCCTTTATCACTTTTATCGATATACGATGATACAGCTTTAATGTAATCAGATGTATCCTTTGAATATATTGCAGCCATTGCTGATGAAATAGTAAAATAATGATAACTATCTTTTGAACGTATATTCACACGATAACCGTCAAACTCAAACAGCGTGTTAATTTTTATTGGTCTTCTTTTCAGCGGAAACGATATATCATCGATTGATATTTTTGCAATATTTTTAGCCGGCAATGCGTTTTTAAGCACAGAATATGCGTATTCGCTTGCGAAACTGTCATCAGAGAAATAACGCTTTTCACATAATAATTCTACCGGAATGATAACCGCTCCGACTCCTGTACATTTGATTAAAGAAAAGCATGAAATACTCTTGCTGTTATACCCTCCGTATTTCACCGGGTCGAGATCTTTCTTTAACCTTGCAAGATCCGGATTACCGGCTCTGTCGGGATTCTGATTAAAGAAACCTCCCTTTCTCTTATAGCAATAACGTACATATCTCACACTGTTTTTGCTCATCATACGCTTAACCGTATCAAAATCCGTTTCAGGATTCCATGCCGTTTCACCGTTTCTTGAAACCTTATGCTTAAGCGTTTCCTTGACCTTGATCGTATAATGCTTGTCGGCATTTTTAACAAAGTTCATAGGGTTAGAAGTAAACTTGACATCATGGACATTACCGATAACAATATTCAGATAAGCGTCCTTGGCATGATGCAGGTCGTTTATCTCTCTGCATTTCAGCATATCAAAATCATGTCTGAACTCCGAAACCTGTCCTGCTTTTACATAAACAATCTTACTGTCGGGGAACATTTCTTTAAGCAGCGTTGCAACAGCCTTTGTTGACTGTCTTGTTTCAACAAGCTGACGTTCAATAAATCCTGCGAGCTCATCTTCTGTAAACGGCGTTGAACGTGTCAATCTCTCATATTTTACCTTGTCTGCCGGATTTTTAGGATCACGATAAAACAGATTTTTCCAAAGCGGATGCATTTTATTTCTTATCTCAGCTTTTATCGGATAATCGTCCGACTTCTCACCGTTAAGCTGTGATTTTACAAGCACCTTGTTATGAAGCGAATCATCATTTATTTTGCTCTGAGGAAAGATATGATCAATATCGTAGCAATGATTATCGCCAAGACGACTGAAATCTATAGCCTCACCGGAATACATACATTTTCCAAACTGGATAAAATAAAGATAGTACTTCTCTCTTCTGAGCTGTTCATCGGAAAGGCTGCCAAGCTGCGATCTCAGATGCGATATATCTTCATCACTGACAAATGCTTTTGCAGAATCATACAGCTTCTCGATCTGTTCTCTTCTTGATGAAGTACGCTTTCCTTTTTCTTCTGGCTTGCCGCCTCTTGCCATCTCTACGAAAATCTTATCCGGATCCTTCTTTGTTATCTTTCGAAGCTCATTAACTATCTCCATTGTTCTGATAATAGCTCTGGATACCGACGGAGATACATACATTTCACGAAGAGTCTGTGCGATGCTGCCCGTAGGATTGATCATATAGTACTTTTTGTTTTCTTCTTCTATAAAGCTCTTGTAGCCGTATGAATCTGACAGAATCTGCATTAGGTTGATGTTCTCAGCCCACATAAAATCAATAATGCTTCTGCCACCGATCTCACCGGTATTCGTATCAAGCTCATAACAGCCTGTAAGCAGTTTAGCTGATAATCTGCCATAGTCCTTATACGAAAGACGACTTATATATCTGATATCCTCTGCGGGTAAATCGGAATACTCGGCCTTTAGCCATGAAACAAGTCTCGGCTTATCTGTAGTAACGGTAATACGCTCAATTATTCTCTCAACATCGTTTTCTGAAAGAGATCCGTTCTCGAGCAGCCTTCTGAAATCAAGATATGACTTAAGCGAAGACTTTATGTTAATATCAACTCCGCTTAACGAATCACCTTTTTCTTCGCTGAATGCACCTTTTCGCTTAAGTAATTCCGTGATTTTCTTGACCGTCACTCTTGACGTTTTCATAAACAGCTCATTGAATATATCCTGCTTCAACTCCGGTGAAATCTTTTCACCGTTGACTTTGATATTATTTATCTCATTCAAAACAGTATATTTGCTATACAGCAACGAGTATTTAGGAAGGACATCTTCACCGGCAAGATATGTGCATTTGCAGGTCATTCTTCTGATAAATCCATCTTCGGATTTATCGAAATCAACCATGTTTTCAAAATTCCACGGATATATTCTTCCTTCAGCCTTGCGTACTATCCACACATTGTCGGTTTCATTTCTTTTTACCAAAGGTCCCACAAAATAAGGTATTCTGAATTTCATAAGCGTAAGAATCTTTTGCTTTACAGAAATACCATCCTCCGTCTTGTTGAGAAAATCAAGATAAGCCGATGCTTTATCAAGTATCATGCTCAGCTCATGATAATATAACTGGTACGGAATAACACGGTTTTCGTCGGTAACCTGCTTTGGACAAAGTGTTTTGCTGTTGCACTTTTCAATCAGTTCATTATATACCGCCTCGTCGTCTGATTCGGGTTTGATTTTTTCGAGCTTGCTTTTGATATATTTGCAAAATTCTTCAGAATTTTTCTTTTTAAAGTTTGACGGAAGCTGCTTTAACTTGACATCTGTTACATTATATGAGTAGCTGACATAGTTCGGCTTTTCACCGGCTGTGCGGAATATTTCATCGTACTGAGCCCTGTCGAGATATTTACGGACTATGTACTTAAGTGCCTTAAGATCTGATTTATGCTGTTCGTATTCGCACACCTTGGCATCGGAAATTGTTTTTTGACCTTTCAATACATCAATAAGCAACGACCAGTCATACATTGCTTTTACGGCAGAAAGCAGAGGAACATCGGTATCTTCCATAGAAGAAGCCAGTAAATCAATGGTGTCTGCAAAATCCGCTTTTCCGACCTCTACAGTCTGTATATCAAGTTCATCATAAGACGGATTTCTGAACAGCTTGGCGAGATTTGTTTTTCCTCCCGATATAAACTTTATAAGAACATCAATATCTATCGGATATTCTTCGTCTTTATAACAATCCGGTGTCTTTGTAGTTCCGAACAGCAGATTCTTGATTTCCCTCTCCTTTGCCGTTATGCCTATCTTCTTGCGGAGAATAACAGAAAACTCGTTCTTTACACTTTCAGAAAAAGGATTATCCTCTATATCGTTCGATTTAAACCAATCCGTAAATTCGCAATAAGAAGAATCAAAATCAAGAACTGCCTGTACATTGTTTTCGTCAGCACCGTTAAGGAAATGTCCTCTGTGTGCCACTATAAAAGCACAGGCAAGATAAACGAGCCTTACATCATGTGGCTTATTGCTTTCAGAAAGCTCTTTTATAAGATGATGAACGGTCGGATACATTTTAAAATAGTCACTGTCTTTAAAATCCGCGTCATCAAAGTATGTATTGACATTTTTGCTCGTTCTGTCTTCCGGATAAAGAGAGCTCTCCTTTAACCTCAAAAAGAAATCCGGATCGGTTTTCAGAATCTCTTTTGCAAACAGTTCACCGAGCAGTGCCACTCTTTGCTGTCTGCGGTCATATCTTCGTCTTTGCGTTCTGTGACCCCTGCGCTCCTCTGCAAGAGAGGCGGCTTCAAACAGGCTTACTCCCCACATTAAATTGTTCTTATATCTGAGCAGTTCATACTTTTCGTTTGTAGTCGACCAGCCTACCGAATCTGTGCCGATGTCAAGACCGTAATAAATTTTTGAATTTTCTTTAAAAGACATATTGACATTCCTCCATAAATGTGTTATTATATTGCCATAGGATTTTACTACCCTATAAATTTACACTACGAGCTCAAATAAAAATTATTTCAAATCGTACTTTTTAGTACATCACAAGTGTTGTGAATATTAACTCACCTTCGGGTGAGTTTTTTATTTACCCCAATAATCAATCGGTATGCTTATTTATATATAGTATCATATCACATCAAATGACCGATTTCAACATATTTTTAAAATAATTGCCAAATATCTGTTCTGTTTGCTGAAAATTTTGTCGAATTTGTTGAATATTGATGGTTACACATTAATAATCATACCACAGCGGTTGTCCCATAAACAGTACAAAAATAATCTCCCTTATGCTTAATTTGCAAGGGAGATTATTTGAATAATTACTCAATTCTTAGATTTCTCAGAGCAATATACTCCTCATCGACCTTATCGGTATAGCGGCTATCGGCACCGGCGAGGAAAGCCGTTATATGCTTACAGCATTGACTGTAGAACTCATCTTCATAATGGACGATATGCGCACCGCCAAGTGCAAAGCGGTCATCGGCATAAAACCTTTTAGAAATATCAATTACACAGCAATCGGTAAGACGTGCGAATTCTTCTTCAAATCCGTTTATAAATGCTTTTTTGGTTTTGAACGTGTTATCGCTGTCAGATAACATTTCTAACGTATTGTCAAGCGAAATATAACGGTCTTTAAGATCGGCTTTAATTAAAATAATGTTTTTTCCATAGCGCTCAATGACAAATTTGCAGAAGTTTTCAAGCGCTCTTTCGAGATATTCACGGCTTCTTTCTTTAAATAAATATGTGCTTTCGCATTTATCGGAAATCGACTTGTAAAAAGCGGTGCGAAGTATGAAATCATCCACCTCGAAAAGCGAATCGCCGTACTTACGCATATTGCAGATAAGGTCGTACATATCAACAATCAGCCATTCGGCATTACTACAAGATAAAATGCGTTTTCCTTCGTGCAAAAACGCCTCTTTAACAGTGCGTCTTCGCCACTTACTGCCGCAGAATTTATCAGCCGACAAATCATTGTCAAACGGCATTTCAGGCTCGTCTGCAAGCAAAAACGGCTGCTTGAAAATGTACTTATCGACATAGATACCTGAGGAATTGCGGTTAACGGATTCACGGGAAATACAGCTGCCCCAGATGTCAACCAATACAGGTTTGTGCTGTGCTTCGTAGTCTTCAAGCAATTTGCGGTCATTTCTGATAAGAAAAATATGTTCGCAGTTATCGGGAACAGTATATTTGTAAACCTCAGAAAGTTTACGGGATAATTGTTTTTTCATAAGGAAGTTCTCATCGAAAACAATCCTTATATCATCGTAACTGCAATCGCCAAGGTCGCCGTCAATACACTCAGCGGCTTTTATTGCCGAGATAAGCCTTTCTGCACCGGCTTTAGCAGAAAGCAGGATTTTTGCATCATCATAGGTACGGATCTCATTTTCACGCAGATATACAAAATACTCGAAATTCTCAGCGACAAACTGTTTTGACGTAAGCTCTGCCATTCTGTCCGATACATAATTCCTGTCAAGCAGTTCAGGTTGATAGGCTCTTGCTGTCATATTATCATAGTACTTTATGACACGCATAAGCTGCAGCCTTATTTCCGGTGCAGAAAAATATGTATCCTTGCGGATACGTTTTACCGCTGAGTTCAGCTTGATTCTTACATCATCGTAGAAAAGCGGCTCAAAGGACATCATATTGTCACTTTTTGACGCCATAAAATAATTGCCGGAAACATCAATAACCACCGGCTGTAAAAGCGAAATCAGATAATCCTCATACAGCCTCAACCGCTTATTCAACGCATTTCTGTTTTTACCGTTTCTTAGCTGATTTTCTTTTACGCAGATATTGCTGAATTTTAAACGCACTAATATGATTTTATCCTTATCATATTTTGACAAGACAATTTTCGCATATTCTTTAAGTGCGGATTTTACTGTTTTTTCGTCAAAAGGCGGAGAAATTTTTTCAAGTCTGTCTGTATTGGAATTGTAAAAATCGGAAGAAATAAAACTGCCTGATGCCGTATAGAAGCTGTCGCCGTACTTGTAGCACGAAACAGCCGCCGCTGTATAAAGGTCGATTACGATATAATCGCTGTCTGTGCCGTCTAAAAACGATTTGAAATTTTTATTTATATCAATTTTATTCCTTTGGCTGCCGGCTTTTCCCGAAAGTTCGCTTTTTTTGCTCACAAGCGATAACGGCGACAGAATAAGAGCAGTATCATCATAAGAAAAGCCGCTGTCACGGAAAATATTTCTCAGCACAGCTGAGCCTTGCAGCAAGAATTTAGGGTATTTTCGTATAATGCCCTCCTTGCCGAGTATATCTATTATGCGATTTTCGGAAACCTGTTCTGTTTGCGTCAGCGACCCGTCAAGAACGCTTACCGTATATCCGTCGGAGGTATCCTTGCAAAGCGTCGGAATGCACGATATATCAGACTTTACTCCGCTTTCGGTCCTTGTGAGAATCAGATTTACAATTACACTCTCACGGTTTTCACGAAGCTCTTTCATAGATGACAAAAGATTGCCTAAAGAATAGAAGCACGTCACCTCTCTGCCGGCGGATGTGTGTATTTTGCCGACCCTCTGCATAACGTGCGGATGAGAACCGATAATAAGATCCACACCGCACTGCGCCATATATTCAGCTGTCTTTATCTGAGAATTGCGAACAGTAACGGAATTCATAACGCCCCAGTGCTGATATGCGATTATATACTCTGCACCTTCATTTTTAAGCGTTTCAACAAGCTGTCTGAAATGCTCAGGCTCATATTTCCCGATAATATCGGGCGGTATATTTTTCTCAAGCCCGTTTGATATTGAATTTACTGCGACAAATCCGACCTTAATGCCGTTTATATCGGCAATATGAGTTTCATCGTCAAGCGTACCGATATTCGCCATACCGCTGTTTCTGATACGTTGAACGGTAGCGTGAAGCCCTTCAAGCCCCGTATCACAGTTATGATTATTAGCGGTTACCAGTGCATTGAATCCGCAGTTTTTCACTGCGTCTATGAAGGTGGACGGAGAATTGCAATTGGGGCTTCCGCTGTCTGTGCGTATCTTTTCATATTCAAACGGCGCTCCGTCAAAGCAGGTGGTTTCAAGCACCGCTACAGAATAATCGGCTGAACTGACCGTATCTTTAAGCGTTCTGAATGCGTCTGTAAAATCAAGTGAACGCGAAGCGGCTTTCCGCTGATGCTCAAGCGAACACATTATATCGCCGCAGAGCATGATCCTTGCCGTAGCCGGATAACGTGACATATCCCTGCCTACAATTATCTTAACAGTAAAAGTCTGACCGTCATCAGCCGTCAGCTTTATCTCAGCCGCACCGTCCGAAACGGCGGTAACCTGTCCGCCCTTTGTTACGGTCGCCACATTGCTGTCATCGCATTCAAAAGTAACAGCAGGCACTTTATTTCTGCATTCCCATACTATCTGTGACGTTTCACTCTTGTTCATCGTGATTACATTCTGAGCTTTAAGGTGATGGCATATCGGCGTAAATTCTGCCGGCTGTGACAGTTCGCCGTATACCTCTTTCCCGTCACGATAGCTGAACGCTTTTACCCGTACAACATACTTTCTGCCGTTGCGAAACCCAAGTATCAGCTTTGAATTATTCTGTGCATAGCGTGTTTTAATGCACTTTTCCGGTTCATCTGCATTATAGAACTGCAATATATAGCCGTCTGCGCCCTCTACCGTCTGCCAGTCGGATCGCACCGATCCGTCATAAGCGGTAGCGAACAGGTTTTGCGGAGCTTTCAGCATGATAGTTACCTCCGTAATTTACTTTTTGCTCAACGGTTTTCTTATTATCGAATGAGGAGGGAAAGAAACGGGATAGTCAAAGTACATCTTTTCTGTCGCACGGTTTGCTATCTCCGTCTGTTCGCCCTTTGAATTTATCAGATAAGGAATATCCAGCTTTACAGGCGTTTTTCCGGGCGACAGCACTTCAAGGTCATCGTGAACGGTAAAATAGTTTCTCTGCGTGATATTCACCCTGCCGTTCTCACAGCTGTCAATTACGCCGACAAAGTCGCACTCACGGATGTAGCCGCTGTTCTCGTAATACTGATTTGCGTCATCCTTGTTGAAATAAAAGCCTGTGCAGTACTGTCTGTGACTTACCTTATAAACTTCTTCAACCGCCCATTTCGGCACAGGTTCACCGTTTTTAACTGCATCAAGCGCAGCTCGGTAAGCATTTGTAACCGTTGCTGTATAATATGCGGATTTCGCTCTGCCTTCAATCTTGAAGCTGGTAACGCCTGCATCCTTAAGTTCTTTAAGATGCTCTATCATACACATATCCTTAGCGTTAAGGATATAAGAGCCGCCATCGCCCTCCGACAGCTCATAGTAGTCGCCGGGGCGTTTTTCTTCCACTAAGTGATACTTCCAGCGACAAGGCTGAGCGCATTCGCCCTTGTTGGCATTTCTGCCTGTCATAAAAGCGGAAAGCAGGCATCTTCCGGAAAATGAAACGCACATTGCCCCGTGAACGAACACTTCAATATCCATATCCTCAGGTATGTTATCCCTTATACGCTTTATATTTTCAATATCTACCTCACGGGCAAGCACTACTCTCTTTGCACCCATCTTGTACAGCTCGTTTGCAGTTACATAGTTCACTACTCCCGCCTGTGTAGAAACGTGAATCTCGAGATCGGGAACGGTACGCTTTATAAGAGCAATACAGCCGATGTCGCTTACTATTGCGGCATCTATTCCGCAGTCGTATGCGGTTTTTATAAATTCGGGGAGCAGTTCTATCTCAGCGTTTGACGGAACGGTATTGCAGGTAAGATATACTCTTGCACCCTTTGCGTGAGCGTATTCAACACCCTTCCTCAGCGTTTCGGGATCGAATTTTGCCGCACCTGCTCTCATACCGAACATTGTACTTCCGAGATATACAGCGTCACAACCGTAATCAACGGCTGACATAAGACATTCAAGATCACCCGCAGGCGATAAAAGTTCTAACATAAACTTAACCTTTCTTTTACCTTATTATGACATTCCGCCGCAGAAAACTCTGCGGCGGAATATTGATTGTTTGATTATTCGGCTATCGCATGATCCAGTCCGCACTTGCGGAGATTCTCCTCATGCTCCGAAATAGTTTCTGCAAAATACATTTCTGTTGTGTCAGGGTCGGCACAGAAGTAGTAATAGCTTGTTTCAGGCGCATAAAGCACTGCCTTTATAGCGTCAAGTCCCGGGTTGCAGATAGGTCCTATCGGTATACCGTCACACTTATAGGTGTTATATGCGTCAAACATTTTCTGATCGTACTGCGATGTAGTGAGATGCGGCTTTATATGCTCATCAACATAATGTACGGTAACGTCCGATTCAAGATGCGGGAATGCTTCCGCATCAGCCATACGGTTGAAGAATACTGATGCAACATTGCCCATATTGGTCGTAGTATCCGCCTCACGCTGTGCTATCGAAGCAAGCGTTATGGTTTCGTCAAGCGTAAGCCCAAGCTCGCTCATACGGTTATAGTAACGTGCCGTCAGCTTGTTATTGAAGTTCTGATATATAATATCAAGAGCATCTGCGGCATACTCGCTTGTATCAAGCTCCTTATTGTCCTCAAGGGCAGGAAGAATATAGAACTCGTACGTATCAGGGAATATATATCCTTCCATCTGATAATATTTCAGCTTTTCATTCTCAAGACGTTTCTGGAACTTATAAGTATCTCCGAGCGTCTTACACTGCTCCATGAAATCTTCGGCACGGCAGACACGGTTATCCTCCATCATCTGAGCAATCTCATCAATAGTCATACCCTCGGTAATCTGTATTGAAACCGTCTGATTTACAGTAGACACTGTCTGCAGCTCAGAAATAAGCGCACTGTACGACATAGTTGTATCAACCGTGAAAGTACCCTTTATGAACTTATCACCCTTGCCGAACATTTTGGTATAGAGTTTGAACACGTCCGGCATATTTATAATACCGAGATTTGCAAGATCCTGAGCGATTTCATCAGTTGTCGAATCCTCATTTATATGTATCTCAGCCTGACAATAGGTTTTTCCGATACCCGTAAAATCAAGTGCCGACTTTACAATGTATGTAGCAAGAAACGCAGAAATTGATATGATGAAAACTGACAGCAGAACGCCTGTGAGAATATGTGAAAACGTTCTTCTATGGCGGTTTTTCGCTTTGATTTTCTTGTTGCGTTCTTTTTTTGCCGCAAGATATTCCTGATATTCTTCTTCAGTTACCTCGTCCTCCGCAGGCTCACCGTCCCCGGAAAGCGATTCTTCACTGCCCGGAACGCTTTCGTATCCGCTGTCATAAGATGACTCTTCGTGCCGTACTTCGCCTGTATGAAGTGCTTTTATCGAATCCATCATAATCGTGCGTTCTTCGGTGCTTTCGGTATTTTCATCCTTATGAGTTAAATCCATAGGATTATTCTCCATATTTTTGTCCTTTCCGTTTTTCTGTAATGACTATATCAACGCATCTGTCGTAACCATCGACAGGTATATCCTCTGTCAGGAATTCTTCATAGCACACTCCGACAGTATAGCCCTTGTAACCGTTTATAAATCTGTCATAATAGCCTTTGCCGTAACCGAGTCTGAAGCCTTTAACGTTAAAGCAGAGTGCAGGAACTATCAGCACGCTGTTTTCCGCACCGGCGGCATCAATCACAGCACAGCTCTTTTTCGGCTCGTCAATTCCGTACATACCTTTTTCAAGATCGTCAAACGTATGTATCACGCAAAATTCCATATTACTGCCGTCTATACATCTCGGCACAGCTACATTCTTTCCTGCTTTCAGGCACTGCGTTATGAATTCTCTCGTATCCACCTCGCCGTCTGTCGAAACAAACGGCAGTATAATATCCGCCGTACGCACTTTTTCAAGGCTTAAAAGATTCTCTGTTATAGCGGCATTTTTAACAGCCGTTTCACTGTCACAAAGCAGTTTTCGCTTTTGTAGCAAGGCTTTTCTCAGTTGTTTTTTCTGCTCGTTTACTCTCATCTGCACTGTAAAGACTTAGCTGTCTTTTCTGCTTTTCCTTCACCGCAGAGTAATGCTCCGAGTGCAAGTCCGAATTCTACAGCCGCACCTGCGCCCTTTGCGGTAACTATGTTATCATCAATATTTACAAGGTCGCCCGTGACCATTGCACCCTCAAGGAATTGTTCAAAGCCGGGGAAGCAAGTTGCCTTTTTGCCTTTCAGAAGTCCAAGCTTTCCGATTATAGACGGAGCGGCACAGATAGCACCTATTGCTTTCTTATTATCGGCACAGAATTTTATAGCCGCCTGTACAACGGGGCTTTTCTCAAGGTTGAGCGTTCCGGGCATACCGCCGGGAAGAACTATCATCTCAACCTTATCTGTCAAAATAACATCGCTGTCGGTAATATCGGCAATAACCGTAATTCCGTGTGCGCCTGTAATCTTACCGCCGCCTATTCCGACGGTGACTACCTCTTTTCCGAATCTCTTTAAAATGTCAATCGGGGCAATTGCCTCGGTTTCTTCAAATCCGTCCGCTAAAAATACATATATCATTCTGATTGTCCTTTCCCGGCATTATAAACCGCACTGAACTTCTCAACCATAAAACACGGGTGATAAGACTTCTTCGCCTTGCGGAGATTCTCCTCTCCCATATCCTCTTCCCTGTTTATATATTCAAGTCCTTTACAGAACCTGTTTGCCATCATATAGTTTATCATCGGATATGCTCCGTCATAATCGGTAAACGCTTTTTCAACGTGGGTCACAAACGTATCGCTGCATTGCTGTTCGCCGTATGAAAACGCCTGTATCCTGCCATCGACTCTCAGGATTCCGCCGACAAGACCTAAGTCGAAGAAATGCTCGAGTCCTATTCCGACAGCGCACATTTCCTCCGATTTATCCTCGCTTTTATCGCAATCATTGCGTATGCACCATTCAAGGCTCATCTGCTTACATTCGTCAATATTGTCCGGCGTAATATCCTCAAAGCTCCAGTTAAGCTGTTTGAAACGGTTTATATAATTACGCTTTGAATGCAGCTTCTTTCCGCCGAGCGTTGCAAGCGACTGCGACTGATACACATAGTCGTACAGATCTTCGCTTGTATCGAAGGTGAACATACCGGGATAACGCTGTTCAAGCATCTGCTTGTCCTTTATATCCATACTGCAGAATTCAAACGGTATTCCCGTACTGTCACAGTAATTTTTCAGTTCTGAAAGCAGTGCATCCGTATCGCCTTTTCCTGCCGGAAACACGAAACAGTTTCCGTGCTTTGATACATAAAAATCCTGAAAACGTCCTACAGTAATGTTGTAAACACCGCTCCACACAAAGTTGTTTGTGAAGTTATACTCACAACCTCTGAAATCAGACAGCTTCAGAAGCGGATCTATCCACTGCTTATCGCTGAGTTCAATTTTCTTTAATTCCAACACTTTATATTACCTTGCTTTTGTCTGTTATCAGCCGTAAATCAGCGCCGATAATTCCTTGTTTATCTTTTCGGGAGTGTAAGGATTTTCACCGTCCGAGCACGGCAGTATATACCAGCCCTTCTTGTCGGCTGTGTATAGTGCCGTTTCCCGACAGGCCTTCAGAAAAGCAACGTTGCTTTCGTGAATATCCTTCTTCGCCTCATCTCCGCCGTAACGTGCGGAAAGGAGCTTTTGCGACACCTCTACGGGCATATCCAGAAATATAATCCTTTCGGGACGTGGAATTGCGAATTTATCGTATTCGTAATCCTCAAGCCACTCAAGGTACTCATCCCATCGGGACTTTTCCAGCTTTGCCATCTGATATATCGCATTTGAGGAGGTGTATCTTGCGGCTATTATGGTCTTGCCCGCTTTATAATCCTTTTCCCAGTCGGTCTTGTAGCTGATATAACGGTCTATCGCATAGAAACTGCCGGCCGTATATGCGCCCGTTCTGCCGTTTTCCTCGCAGAATTTGCCGCTGAGATAGTCCTTGATTATCTCACCGCTTGCACTGTTGTAATTCGGAAAGCTGATGAAACGGATATTGCTGTCTGCGCTTGCTTTCAGCATCTCAAGCTGTGTGCTTTTGCCGCATCCGTCAAGCCCTTCTATAACAAACAGTTTTCCGCATTTTCCGTTATTGCCGTTCATACAAACACTCTCTCATAATATAGTATAGTTTTATTTTATCACAAAATCCGTGTCAAGTCAACTTAAAATAAACGCACAAAGTCTTTTGTGACTTTGTGCGTTAAAAAGCATTATTCAGCACATTGAACGTTCAACGGTGATTACGGCATTGAGCCTGCCGTCCTTTTCAGCAATTGCGTTCTTTATCATAAAAGCAAGCTCCCCGTCCTTATATCTGAAGCCGAAAGGCGTTACGAGATCGAAAATTACATTTATCCTTGAAACACCGTCGGTAATGCGGAAATCGTGGATAGTAAGGCTGCTGTCGATATTTTTTATTATATCAAGAACCACCTTTTTTACCTCGTCTGCTTTCTTGTCATCCACAACGACAGGATCCATATGTATCGTAACACTGCATCTGTACTTTTCCCTGAGATCGTCCTCTATAAGATCTATAAGCTCGTGTGCAAGCATTATATCTGTTTTACTGCTTATTTCGGCATGGAGCGATATTACCATTCTGCCTACGCCGTAATCATGCACCATAAGATCGTGTACGCCGACTATACCGTCATAGTTCATTACAGTGTTTTCAATTTCCTCCACCAGTTCCTTTTTAGGCTTTGTGCCAAGCAGCGGAGTAAGACTTTCCTTGAATGTGTTGAAGCCTGTGTAGAGGATAAAAAGCGCAACAATGATACCTGCGTATGCATCAAGTTCAAAGCCGCTGAACAGCTGTATGAACATACAGATGATTACTACCGATGTAGAAATGCAGTCGGACAGCGAATCAGCCGCTGCGGCTTTCATTGTGGCGCTGTCTATTTTCCGACCGAGCTTTGTGTTGAACAGTGCCATCCACAGCTTCACAAGAAGCGATGCTCCAAGCACCGATACGGCGAGTATGCTGAACTCCGACTTTTCGGGCGAGAAGATTTTTTCGACCGAGCTTTTACCAAGTTCAAAGCCCATCATCATTATGATAAAAGAAATTATTATGCCCGAAACATACTCCATTCTGCCGTGACCGTAGGGATGTTCGCTGTCTGCAGGCATTCCTGCCATTTTAAAGCCGACAAAGGTCATTATTGATGAGCCTGCGTCTGAAAGGTTATTGAATGCGTCTGCGATTACGGAGATACCGCCTGATAATATACCTGCAATCAGCTTTCCGAGAAACAAAAGTATGTTAAGTACAATACCGGTAAATGCTCCGAGATACCCGTAACGCTTTCTGACAGCTGGATCGGATGTATTTTTGCTGTCCTTTACAAACAGTTTTATAAGCAGATTAGTCATGACTATTCCCCCATATTACACGAATACGGAGCAACATAATGCGTTGCTCCGTATCGGATATTTAAATTTTATCCGGATCAATCCTTATTGCCCATAAGCAGTACCATTACTGCCTTCTGTGCGTGGAGTCTGTTTTCAGCCTCATCAAAGATTTCGTTTGCGTGTTCTTCGAATACCTTGGCTGTAATTTCTTCTTCTCTGTGTGCGGGCAGGCAGTGCTGTACCATAGCGTCGGGCTTAGCGACAGCCATAACCTCATCGTTTATCTGGAAGCCCTTGAATGCTTTCTTTCTGATTTCGGCTTCGCCTTCCTGACCCATAGATGCCCATACATCTGTGAAGATAACGTCTGCATCCTTTGCGGCCTTTATCGGATCGTCTGTCAGTTCAAAGCAGTCATACTTCTTAGCAAACGCAAGTGTTGTAGCAGCAGGGTGGTAGTTCTCAGGGCAGGCAACAGATACACTCATACCCGTCTTTAAACCGCCTACAATGAGCGAGTTTGCCATATTGTTGCCGTCGCCTATGTAGCACATCTTAAGACCGTCAAGCTTACCCTTGTACTCACGGATTGTCATAAGATCAGCAAGCACCTGGCAAGGATGAGAAAGGTCAGTAAGACCGTTGATTATCGGGATATTGCCGTATTCCGCAAGATTTTCAACCTCAGCCTGATCGAATGTTCTTATCATAATACCGTCAATGTAGCGTGATAAAACTCTTGCCGTATCCTGTATAGGCTCGCCTCTGCCTATCTGCATATCGCTTGCTGAAAGGTAAAGGGGATTGCCTCCGAGCTGATACATACCTGTTTCAAAGGAAACTCTGGTTCTTGTAGAAGCCTTGCGGAAGATCATACCGAGCGTCTTACCCTTTAAATGATCGTGGGGGATGCCGTGCTTAAGCTCATACTTGAGCTGATCTGCGAGATTGAGGATCTCAATGATTTCCTCTGTGCTGAGATCCATCATCTTAAGTAAATGTTTCATAATTTTTTCCTTTCGGTTTTAGTTTTTATTTTATTTTAAAAGTTCTGCGAGTATTTCAAGACCTCTGTCAATATCCTCATAAGAGATAGTGAGCGGAGGAAGAAGTCTTAACTTTTCCTTTGCGGTAAGGATAAGAAGTCCGTGTTCAAGAGCGGCATTCAGTATATCCTTTGCATTCTTGGTCTTTAGCTTTATGCCAATCATAAGACCCATACCCGTAACCGATTCGACCTCTGGTATCTCTTTCAGCTTTTCAGCTATATATCTTCCCTTATCTGCAACCTGTGACAAGAAAATCGGATCTGCCGCTTTCTTCAGCACCTCAATTGCGCCTGCACAAGCGATAGGATTTCCGCCGAATGTCGAACCGTGTGTTCCGGGAGTAAGTACACCTGCGCACTTGTCGCCGCTGAGGCACGCACCCATCGGGATACCGCCTGCTATGCCCTTTGCAAGAGTTATTATATCGGCTTTCTTTCCGAAATTATCGCCTGCAAGGAATTTACCCGTTCTGCCGACGCCTGTCTGTACTTCGTCCGAGATTGTCAGCACATCACGCTCGGCGCAAAGCTCAAATATTGCGTCAACGAACTTCTGCTCCAGCGGCACAACACCGCCCTCGCCCTGTATGTACTCAAACATTACGGCACATACCGTATCATCGAGCTTCGCCTTAAGATCCTCTATATTGTTTGCTTCAACATTTATAAATCCGTCAACAAACGGGAAGAAGTAGTTGTGGAACACGTCCTGTCCCGTAGCCGACAGCGTGCAGAGCGTTCTGCCGTGAAATGAGTTTACAAGAGTGATTATATTGTGTCTGCCCTTGCCGTATTTGTCGAAGCTGTACTTTCTTGCTATCTTGATAGCGCATTCGTTTGCCTCAGCACCGCTGTTGCAAAGGAACATATTCTTCATTCCTGCAGCTTCCGATAATCTCTCGGCAAACTCAGCCTGAACCTTTGTGTAATAATAATTTGAGGTATGCTGTATACTGCGTACCTGTTCACACACAGCGTCAGCCCATTCCTTGTTGCAGTAGCCGAGCGAGTTTGTGCCGATACCGCTGCCGAAATCTATATACGTCTTGCCGTTTTCGTCAACTGCCTTGTCATCCTCGCCCTTGTCAAGAACAACATTCAGCCTGCCATATGATCCCATTATATGAGAATTGAATTTGTCTATAGTATTCATATCTGTCCTTTCCGCCTGCATCGTTTGCCGTCAGATAATCATTGTACCTGCGCCCTCGTTTGTAAGCAGCTCTATAAGTATTGAATGAGGTATTCTGCCGTCAATGATATTCGCTTTCTTTACACCTCTGCGGACAGCCTCGACACAGCAATCTATCTTAGGTATCATACCGCCTGAGATTATGCCCTGCTTTTTGAGATAAGGCACTTCTGAAACTCCGACAGTATGTATAAGCGTGCTGTCATCGTCCTTATCCTCAAGAAGTCCCTTTATATCTGTCATAAGGATAAGGTTTTCGGATTTCATCTCAGCCGCAATTCTTGCCGCCGCCGTATCTGCGTTTATATTGTAAACAGTACCGTCTTTGCCTGCCGCAACGGTCGAAATTACAGGGATATAGCCCTTTTCGAGAACATCGTTTATAAGGCTTACGTTTACCTGCGTGATCTCGCCTACAAGACCTAAATCCGGATCAAGCTGTTCTGCCTCTATCATATGGTCGTCAAGACCGCAAAGACCTACCGCTCTGCCCTTGTGGCTGTAAAGCAGATCGACAAGATCCTTGTTTACCTTACCGCAAAGCACCATCTGAACGATGTTTATCGTTTCTTCATCGGTGTAACGAAGACCGTTTACGAACTTGCTCTCCTTGCCGACTTTTTTCAGCATTGCGTTTATTTCGGGTCCGCCGCCGTGTACAAGCACTATCTTGATACCGCAGAGCGACAGAAGAACGAGGTCGGACATAACCGCCTGCTTCAGTCTGTCGTTTGTCATTGCGTTACCGCCGTACTTGACTACTACTACCTTGTTTGAATACTGCTGTATATAAGGAAGTGCGTCGCTGAGTATACTTGCTCTCTTTTCGTTTTCAAGTTCCATCTTCTTTTGTCCTTTCGGTGTCAGCTTCTGTATTCTGCGTTTATCTTTACATATTCATAAGTCAGATCGCAGCCCCACGCTACCGACTTATCCGCACCGTCGTGCATATCTATTCTGATAACAATTTCGTCTTCGGACAGTATCTTGAATGCCTCATCCTCCGAGAAGTCAACACCTGCGCCGTTCTCGCAGACCTTTACACTACCCTTTGAAGATGACAGAACGACCTCGACCTTCGAAATATCAAAATCGCCCTCGGCATATCCTATCGCACAGAGAATACGTCCCCAGTTGGCGTCTGCCGCAAATATAGCCGCCTTTAAAAGACTGCTGTTTATAACAGACAGTGCAACGCTCTTTGCAACAGCTTCTGTAGGTGCGTGGTCAACAACGCATTCCATCAGCTTCGTTGCACCCTCGCCGTCACGGGCGGTTTCTCTTGCAAGGTTCATCATTACAGCGTAAAGACCGTTTATGAACACTTCATAATCTTTGTCCTCTGCCGTTATTTCCTTGTTTCCTGCAAGTCCCGACGCCATTATGCACAGCGTATCGTTTGTGGATGTATCACCGTCCACGCTTACCATATTGTAAGTAATGTCGGCTGTCCTTTTCAGTGCCTTATGCAGAAGCTCCGCATTTATCTTTACATCGGTTGTGATAAAAGCAAGCATTGTAGCCATATTGGGATTTATCATACCACTGCCCTTGCTGATACCGCCGATGTGACAGGTCTTGCCGTCAAGCGTAAACTCTACCGCAAGCTCCTTTTTGCGTGTATCGGTCGTCATTATCGCCTCGCACGCAAGTGAGCTTCCGTCCTCGCTTATGCTGTCTACAAGCGTCTTGATATTGTTCTTCACAGGGTCGATTGACAGCTTCTGTCCGATAACGCCTGTAGAGCCTACTATCATATCATTCTTATCAATGCCAAGCTCGTTTGCACAAAGCTCGCACATTTGTTCTGCGATCTCAATGCCATTTGAGTTACAGGTGTTTGCGTTGCCGCTGTTTACGATAACAGCCTGAGCGACACCGTTTTTAAGGTGCTCCTTTGTAACGATTATCGGTGCGCCCTTCACCTTGTTCTGTGTGTAGATTGCCGCCGCAGTACACTTTGTGTCACAGCTTATCACAGCAAGGTCACGCTTTTTCGAGCCGGGCTTTATGCCGACATTGATACCGCCCGCCTTAAAGCCTTTTGCGGCGCATACACCCTTATCCACTAATTTATAATTATCAAATTCAACCATTGTTATTACCTCACTTATTATACAAGTCCGGTCGTTTCGTCAATGCCCATCATTATGTTAAGACACTGAACAGCCGCACCGCTTGCGCCCTTGCCTAAGTTATCAAGTCTTGAGCAAAGCACTATACGGTCATCGTTTCCGCAAACGAATATCTCCATATTGTTCTTACCCGATAATGTGTTTGCGGCAAGGAAACCGTTTTCAAGCACGCCCTCGCCCATAACAGGCATCACCTTTACAAGATTTGCGTCTGCATAATGCTCAGTGAAAGCCTTATGAATATCGGCAAGCGTATATTTCTTCGGCAGAAGTCTTGTGAGTACCGGAACAGTTACGACCATACCGCTGAAATAATCGCATATCAGAGGATTAAATACAGGCTTGTAATCAAGTCCGCTTATCTTCATCATTTCAGGTAAGTGCTTATGCTCCTGAGGAAGTGCATACTGTCTGGGGCTGTAAAATTCTTCGGGCTTTTCATCGCTTTCGTACACTGCGATAGCCTTCTTTCCCGCTCCGCTGTAACCGGATACCGCATGAGCGACAACAGGATAATCGCTCGGCATTATGCCAGCCTTTACAAGAGGATATACAAGCGAAATAAAACCGCTTGCATAGCAGCCGGGAACAGCCACTCTCGATGAAGCCGCAATCTTTTCTCTGTGCTGCTTTGAAAGCTCGGGAAAACCGTATGCCCAGTCGGGATTTGTCCGATGTGCCGTAGAAGCATCTATAATTCGGACGTTGCTACCCTTCGCAAGCTCTACCGCCTCTCTTGCGGCGGCATCGGGCAGACAAAGGAACGTGAAATCGGACGAGCATATAAACTTCTTACGCTCATCGTTATCCTTTCTCTTGTCCTCATCTATCTTCATTATTTCAATATCGTTCCTGTCCTTGAAACGTTCGAGAATTTTAAGTCCGGTCGTTCCTTCCTGACCGTCAATATACACCTTTACGCTCATATAAGCACCTCTTATTTTTTAAGAAATCTTGTCATTCCGCAGCCACGTTCATCATTAGGTCTGCGCATAAATCCGAGCTTTTCGTAGAACGGCTCTTTATCCTTTGCCGCCATAAGATTTATCATTATCGTTTCGCCCTCGTCAGCTACCGACAACGCTTTATCCATAAGCCTTGAAAGCATCTCTCTGCCTATTCCCTGTCCCTGATATTCGGGACGTACAATAACATCGCTGATAAAGAACTGATAGCCTCCGTCACCGACTACCCTTGCCGAGCCGACTTCCTTTTCTCCGTCAAGCGCCGTTATCGCAAACACCGAGCTTTTAAGCGCACAGTTAAGCTGTCTTGGCGAAAGCTCATACCAGCCTACGCTTCGTCTGAACGAATTTATATCGTGCGGCAATCTGTATTCATAAGTTATCATCAGATGTTGATACCGCCCAGTCTGTCTTCAAGCTCAGCTATCTGACGCTTTACAGCATCGGGAGCAGGTCCGCCGTCAACCCCTCTTTGCATAACGCAGGTATCAAGGCTGATAGCGTCATATACATCATTATCAAACGTTTCGCACAGCTTCTTGTATTCTTCTATCGGGAGCTGTTCAAGCGTTGTATTCTTCTCTATGCAAAGTGCAACGAGTGTACCGGTTATCTTATATGCCGTTCTGAAAGGAAGTCCCTTCTTTACAAGATAGTCAGCACAGTCTGTAGCGTTGATAAAGCCCTTTGCGGCGGCAGTACGCATATTGTCTTTAAGTACCGTCATAGTCGCAAGCATAGGAGTAAATGTCGAGATACACAGCTTTACTGTATCCACTGCGTCAAATATTGCCTCCTTGTCCTCCTGCATATCCTTGTTGTATGCAAGCGGAAGTCCCTTCATCATCGTGAGAAGCGTCTGCAGATCGCCGTATACCCTTGCCGTCTTGCCTCTTATAAGCTCCGTAACATCGGGGTTCTTCTTCTGCGGCATTATCGAGCTTCCTGTAGAATATGCGTCGTCAAGCTCGATAAACTTGAACTCCCATGAACACCACATGATTATCTCTTCCGAAAATCTCGAAAGGTGCATCATAAGCATTGAAATATCGGAGCATAACTCAACGCAGAAATCCCTGTCGGATACGCCGTCAAGGCTGTTCATCGTAATATCCTTGAAACCGAGAAGCTCGGCTGTTCTCTTTCTGTTAAGAGGGTATGTAGTGCCTGCGAGCGCACACGAACCGAGCGGCATTACATCCATTCTTTCCTTGCAGTCCGCAAGTCTTGTCAGATCTCTTGTCAGCATCTGTGCATATGCCATAAGATGATGTGCGAATGTAACAGGCTGTGCACGCTGTAAATGAGTGTAGCCCGGCATTACCGTTTCTGTATGCTGCTTTGCAATATCTATAACAGTGTTTATAAGCTCACGGACAAGCTTTGCTATTTCATCGACTTCATCCTTGAGATAAAGCTTTATATCCAGAGCCACCTGATCGTTTCTGCTCCTTGCAGTGTGCAGACGCTTTCCCGCATCGCCTATTCGTGCGGTAAGCTCAGCCTCAACGAACATATGAATATCTTCCGCATTGGGATCGAAATGCAGTGTTCCGTTTTCAATATCACTTAAAATTCCGTTAAGACCTTCTATTATCACCTTGCTGTCCGCAGGGTCGATAATGCCGCACTCACCGAGCATGGTTGCGTGTGCTATAGAGCCTTTTATATCATGCTTGTACATTCTTGCATCAAATGAGATGGAAGAATTGAAATCGTTGACCTTTGAGTCAACCTCCTTTGAAAATCTTCCCGCCCACATCATTTTAGACATACTGTTATTTCCTTTCAGATTTATGTTCATAACGCAAAAAGCGTTTTGTTTTTTCCGTTATAAATATAAAAGTAATTAAAACGCTTTTTAAAACACAGCCGTACCGACCGTGTTTTAAATCGCATCTTAAAAACCGTAAAAGCCGCAAGGCATAGTTTTACACCTTGCGGGATTTACCGTAACGCTTTTAAAGCTTACTTATTGTTTCTCTCAGCATCAAGCAGAGCCTTGACCTTTATCGGCAGACCGAACAGGTTGATAAAGCCCTTTGAATCTGTCTGATCGTAAACATCGTCCTCACCGAATGAAGCGAAGTCTTCGCTGTACAGTGTGTAGGGTGATGTAACGCCTGCGTTGATGATGTTGCCCTTGTAGAGCTTGAGCTTAACGTCGCCTGTAACAGTTTCCTGTGTCTTGTCAACGAAAGCGTCCATAGCCTCTCTTAAAGGTGTGTACCACTGACCGTTATATACGATGTCTGCATACTTCTGTGCAAGACCGTACTTGTAGTGCTGTGTTTCCTTATCAAGACAGATAGTTTCGAGAACTTCGTGAGCGTGATAAAGGATTGTTCCGCCGGGAGTTTCGTAAACGCCTCTCGACTTCATACCTACAAGTCTGTTTTCAACAACGTCGAACAGACCGATGCCGTTCTCGCCGCCGAGCTTGTTAAGAGTCTTTATGAGCTTTACACCGTCCATCTTTTCACCGTTAAGTGAAGTGGGGATACCCTTTTCAAAGTGTATTGTAACATATGTGGGCTTGTCGGGAGCCTGTTCGGGTGAAACGCCAAGTTCAAGGAAGCCCTTCTTATTGTACTGAGGCTCGTTTGCGGGGTCTTCAAGGTCAAGACCTTCGTGTGATAAGTGCCAGAGGTTCATATCCTTTGAGTAGTTGGTTTCACGGGTAATCTTTATCGGAACATTGTGTGCCTCTGCATACTCGATTTCCTGATCTCTTGACTTAATATTCCATATTCTCCAGGGAGCGATAATCTCAAGCTCGGGTGCGAGAGCCTTGATAGTAAGTTCAAAACGTACCTGGTCGTTACCCTTACCTGTGCAGCCGTGGCAGATAGCGTCAGCGCCTTCCTTCTTAGCTATCTCAACAAGTCTTTTAGCTATAGGAGGACGAGCGAATGAAGTACCGAGCAGATAGCCCTCGTACTTTGCGCCTGCCTTGAGTGTGGGGAATATGAAGTCGTTTACGAATTCGTCCTGTATATCTTCTATGTAGAGCTTGGATGCGCCTGTCTTCTTAGCTCTTTCTTCAAGACCTACTATTTCAGAGTCCTGTCCTACGTTACCTGCTACGCAGATTACTTCACAGCCGGGATAATTCTCGTGTAACCACGGAATGATGATGGACGTATCGAGTCCGCCTGAATAAGCAAGTACGATCTTTTTGATTTCTTTAGCCATTTTATTATTTCCTTTCTATCTCACAGACGCTTTCGGGCGTTCTGCTTTCTGATTTAACTCACATTGAATATTATACACCTTTTCACATCAAAGTCAAGTATTTTTATGCACAAAACCGCATAATATACTGCATATAGTGAATAATTGTTGAATTTTAGCGAATTTTTATGTATTTTTTTGATTGACAAGCCGTAAATGTAAGGATATAATAATAGTAAAAGGAAATTCAGTCGGAGGAATTATGGAACTTAAGGACAAGCTGGAAATACTTATTAAAAGAAACGGCTATAAAAAGACGGACTTTGCGTCTGCCGTATCCATAACCTACAGAGCGCTTGCGAACTACATAAGCGGTGCAAGGACCCCGAGAGCAAAAACGCTGTCGGATATGGCTGTACTGCTCGGCGTCAGCGAGGAGCTGCTGACAGACGACACTGTGGATCTGATACTGTCAGGCGATGAAAAGCTGTATTTCAACGGCACTTCTCCGACAGAAACAAGAGAAAAGGCCGATGTACTTCTGAACGAAGTATCGGCTATGCTTGACGATGAGGATTTCACCGAAAATGATAAGACAACTTTCTTTTCCTGTATTGCAGAAAAATATTTTGCAGGAAAAGCAAAAAATCATAAAGAAACTATTGACAATGCAGTATGACGGTGTTATAATACAAACAGTTGAACAACCGTTCAAATGAAATGAGGTTAAAATGGCGGTCAGCAAATCAGAAAAGTCGGAAAATATCACTGCAAAAGACGAAAATGAATTCTGTAACTGCAATGTGATACATGAGGACGTAGTAAACTATGTGCGTGAGAGGATGCTTGAACAGATGCAGTTCGAAAAGCTGTCAATGTTCTTCAAGGCTATAAGCGATGAAACAAGGATAAAAATCCTATACTCGCTGTCACGCTCAAAAATGTGCGTGTGCGACCTCGCCGCCCTGCTCGGAATGACAGCATCGGCAATCTCTCACCAGCTGAGAGTATTACGGCAGGCAGAGCTTGTACGCAGTGAAAAGCAAGGCAAAGTCGTTTACTATATGCTCAGCGACAACCATGTAAACACGGTGTTCAGCAATGCACTTGAGCATATTATGGAGTAAAACGGGAAAAATCAAAGGAGATAGCATCTCCTGTTTTTTCGGACAATACATTTGAACAGTTACTCAATTGTTCAAAACTTCAACCATATCAAAGGTGGTAGCTTATGAAAAGAATCTATATTTTAGAAGGTCTTGACTGCGCTAACTGTGCAGAGGAGATTCGTGCGGAAGTCGAAAAGGACGAACGTGTGAAATCGGCAGGGATGAACTTTATGAAGCAGGAACTTACCGTTGAAGCGGAAAATTCGTGTTCGCCCGATGAGCTTATGACAACGGTCACCGAAGTTGTCGCAAAGCTCGAACCCGATGTAACAGTCAGGGAAAGACAGACTTTTAAAGAAAAGAAATATATAATAGACGGCCTTGACTGCGCACAGTGTGCGGAAGAAGTAAGAGAAGCTGTTGAAAAATCCGACTATGCGAACGGTGCAAAGATGAATTTCATCAAAAAGGAACTTACCGTAACACCGTCAAAGATAATTTCCGACAAGGAGTTGTTAAAACAGGTAACAGCAACGGTAACTGCCGTTGAACCGGATGTAACGGTCAGCGAAAAGGAAAACCACGTTGAGAAAAAGGTAAGCTATACTAAAGATATAGTCAAGATGATAAGCGCAGGCATTCTGTTCATAGTCGCTTTTATCCTTGAAAAAACTATCGGTACAGAGCAGCTTGTGCCTAAGATAGCGATACTTACGATGTATCTTGCGGCTTACATTATCTGCGGACTTGAGGTAGCGATCACTTCAATAAAAGCAATAGCAAAGAAGAATTTCTTCAACGAAAACACGCTTATGCTTATCGCAAGCATCGGCGCTATCGTACTCGGAGAATACGAAGAAGCGGTCGCCGTTATGCTCTTCTACACTGTCGGAGAATTCTTCCAGTCAATAGCCGTGAACAAGTCAAGAAGAAGCATATCTTCTCTTATCAAGACAAAGCCGGAAACAGCCGATGTTCTGATTGACGGCGAATATATAACAGTCGATCCCGAAAACGTTGAAACCGGCAGTATAATAAGAGTAAAGCCCGGCGAAAAGATACCGCTTGACGGCATTGTCGAAAGCGGTAACACATCAATAGATACATCAGCCCTCACAGGCGAGAGCTTACCGAGAGATATAACGGTCGGTGATGAAGTCCCCGCAGGCGCTATCAACATTTCAGGTGTTATTACGCTTAAAACTACACGTCAGTTCACCGACAGCACGGTATACAAAATGCTTCAGATGGTCGAATCCGCTGTCGAGAAAAAGACAAAGACAGAAAACTTCATCTCGGTATTTGCAAAATACTACACCCCCATAGTTGTACTTGCGGCGGTGATAATATCGCTTATCCCTCCCCTGTTCACCGGCTTTGATTTCGGAACGTGGGTACAAAGAGGTCTTATCTTCCTCGTAATTTCATGCCCGTGCGCACTGGTTATTTCCGTACCGCTCGGATACTTTGCAGGTATCGGCAAGGCTTCATCAAAGGGTATACTGGTTAAAGGCAGTAACTACCTTGAAGCAATCTCAAAGGCAAAGGTCGTACTGTTCGATAAGACAGGCACACTTACAAAAGGTCAGTTTGAGGTCACAAGAACAGAGCCTGCAGGAATGAGCAAGGATGAGCTGTTACGATATGCGGCTTATGCCGAGAGCAACTCCAACCACCCTATAGCCGTTTCGGTAAGAAAGGCATACGGTGCGGATATTGACCAGTCGCAGATTACTCAGTGCTGTGAGATAGCCGGCAAGGGCATCAAGGCTGTGATTTCCGGTTCGACTGTTCTCTGCGGTAACAGCAGACTTATGGCTGACTACAGCATAAACTGCCCCGAAGCAAACGGCACAGTGCTTTATGTGGCTGTAGACAATAAATATGCAGGTCTTATTGAAATCGCAGATATGCCTAAGGAACACTCGGCTGAAGCTGTAAAGATGCTTAAAAATCACGGTGTGAAGGTCGTAATGCTCACAGGAGACAATAAATCTGCGGCGGCTGCGGCGGCTGAAAAGCTCGGCATCACAGATTACTACGCAGAGCTTCTCCCTGAAAACAAGAGCGAAATTACGCTTAAGATGAAGTCGGAGCGTCCTGACAATGAAAAGGTAATGTTTGTAGGCGACGGCATAAATGACGCACCCGTAATAGCATCTGCCGACATAGGCGTTGCAATGGGCGGCTCGGGCGCAGACAGTGCCATAGAAACCGCAGACTGCGTTCTTATGAAGGACGATCCTATGCAGCTTGCCGACGCATTTGCAATCAGCAAAAAGACAAACCGCATAGTTCTCCAGAATATCATATTTGCACTCGGTGTAAAGCTGATAATTCAGGTACTCGGCGTTTTAGGTCTTGCTAATATGTGGGCGGCTGTTTTCGCAGATGTAGGCGTTTCGATAATCGCCATCTTCAATTCATTAAGACTTATGAGAAAGTAAATAAAACATTTACCGCCCGTGTTTGCTCACTGCATTCACAGGCGGTATTCTTTACTTATTTTTTCTTCTGAACTTTTTCCTTGTCAGCTCATAACTCATATCGACAAGCATCCTTAGTTGTTCATCGGGTACTCTTTCATCAAGGGCGACCGTTATCCAGTTTTCCTTATTCATATGATACGCAGGATAAAAGCCCTGCTCCAGCCTCAGCGACCCGATAAGGATAGGGTCGCACTTGAGATTGACGACATCTATAGTTTTCTGCCCGTCAAGTCCGAGCCTGCTTTCAGGCAAATCCATTATCATAGCGAACCACTTTTTCGTATCATTATGACGATACGCCTGAAAACCGGGACTCTTTTCAAACAATCTTTCGGCTCTGACGCCGTAATAGTCGGTTATGTATTTGTCAAGCTGTGAACGATTCATTACCGCTCCTTCTTTACCGTGTATATTCCGCCCGCACCGCAGGATACAGCGCCGCTTATTTCAAGGTCGGCGAGTATCTCACTGAGTTCCCCGAATGATAAGCTGCAGGCAGAAAGCAACGTATCAAGCGTTACTCCGTCACTGTTTGAGATGATACCGAGAATTTCTGCGGCTCCCGATGCGTTTTCTACGACTTCCGCAATCTTTCCGCTCTGCTTTTCTTCCGTATCCGTTACCGGCTCTGCCTCACTCACATCCGTGTTATCGGTTTCGGCAATCGGCGCTATTATAGGAATTCTTTCTTTTACTGCCGTATCATTCAGTGTAGCAGGCTTTCCCGCTTTTTTCCGCTTTTTCAGCACATTTTCGGGAGTTACCCGGAAATAATCTATTTCCTTTTCCTTATCCTTGACACCTGTAATTTTAAAGCGTGGTGCATCTGCCGCCTTTACCTTAGGCAGAGGCTTCTTCTCATCTTTTTTCGCAGACTCAGGTTCCTTTACTTCACAAACCGTCGGCAAATCCTCAGCAGGCGGCGTTTCCCTGACATCCTCGTGCATCACAAAGCTTGTCAGCTGTTCCTTATCAAGATATGTATCATCGATTCTGTCACGGTAAGTCGGATAAAACTCGTTTATAATATCATAAAAATCATAAACGGAATGCGCCCCGTCACGCAAAAATCTGATAACACGGCTGTATTTCTTATCCAGCGTATCGTCAGGTATAGTAAAGAATACCTCTCTGTCCTGCTCAAATGCGTGGTTTGCGGTGATAAGGCTTCCGCTTCCGTTGTAGCCGCCTATCACGACAGTACCCTTTGAAAGCCCTGAAATAATACGGTTTCTGAATTTGAAATAATCGGAATTGCACGGTGTGTCCGGGAGCAGCTCCGACAGAATAAGTCCGCCGTTGTCGATTATGTTCTTTCTCAGCCCGAATGAATTATTCGGATAATCAATAGTTATTCCGCAGGCAAGCACAGCCACGGTCGGCTTGCCGTGACGGATGCTGTTGTTGTGCGCTATCCTGTCTATGCCCAGTGCAAAGCCGCTTACAAGAACAATGTCGCTTCTCGCAAGATTGTAGCATATGTTTTCTGCAAGCCTTATCGCATTGCCAAACGGCTTTCTGGGGCCTACTATCGACACTGCCAGCTTACCCTGCAGGCAGTTTATATCTCCCGCAGTAAACAGCAGAACGGGCGGATTGTATATATTCTTAAGCTGTTCGGGATAATTCCTGTCATCAATTGTGACAATGCCGATATTATTCCCGGCGCAATAATCCATTATCACCTTTGAGCGTTCGAGTGATGCTCTGCGGACATACTCGTGACGGTTAGAAGGTATATGCGACATATCGCCACTGCTGATATGCTCATACGCAAGTCTTGCATTACCGTATGCCTTTATCACCTCGTGAATTTTCGGGTTACCGCCGCCGAATATCTGCAACAGATAGATGTAATACTCCATAAAGCCCTCTAAAACTATCGCCGCAAGTATTACCTGCGGCGAATTCTGTCATTAACTGTTTTTCTTGTTATCCTCGTTACGAATCTGTACCCTTCTTATCTTGCCGCTGATAGTTTTGGGAAGCTCGTCAACGAACTCCACTATTCTCGGATATTTATAAGGCGCAGTGTTCTTCTTAACGTAAGTCTGAAGCTCTTTTTTAAGCTCTTCAGACGGTTCATAGCCTCTTGCAAGAACGATCGTTGCCTTTACCACCTGACCTCTTATAGGGTCGGGTGCACCCGTAACGGCACACTCAAGTACAGACGGGTGTGCTATCAGAACGCTTTCAATCTCGAAAGGTCCTATACGGTAACCGCTCGCCTTGATAACATCATCATTTCTTCCGACATACCAGAAGTAGCCGTCCTCATCCTTCCAAGCGGTATCGCCTGTATGATACAGCCCGTCGTGCCATGCCTGAGCGGTAAGTTCATCATCACGGTAATAACCGTCAAAAAGGCCGTCCTTGCCACGCTCGGCACGGACTACTATTTCACCGACTTCTCCGACAGGCACCGGATTTCCGTCATCATCGACAATGTCGACATCATACAGCGGTGTAGGCTTGCCCATTGATCCGGGCTTAGGCGTCATGCCTACAAGATTAGCAAGCAGTGCTGTCGATTCGGTCTGACCGAATGCTTCCATCAGCTTAAGGCCGGTAAACTCAAGCCACTTATTATACACCTCAGGGTTGAGTGCCTCGCCTGCAATAGCAGAATATTTAAGACTCGAAAGATCGTAGTTTTCAAGACCTTCCTTTATAAAGAAACGGAACATGGTGGGAGGCGCACAGAATGAGGTTATCTTATAGTTCTGCATTATCCTCAGCATATCAGTCGGTATGAACTTGTCAAAGTCATACACGAACACGCACGCACCGAGCGACATCTGACCGAACAGCTTGCCCCAGGCGGCTTTTCCCCAGCCTGTATCGGATATTGTAAGATGAACACCGTCAGAATCGACATTCTGCCAGTGTGCAGCCGTCTGAATATGTGCGAGCGCATATCTGTGATTATGGACAACCATCTTGGGATAGCCCGTAGTACCCGATGTGAAATATAACAGCATATGCTCCCTTGTATCCGTCTGCACACGCTCCATAGTTTCGGGCATTCCGGCAATTTCATCATCGAACGGAATCCAGCCGTCCCTGTGACCGTTTGCTATAAATTTAACAAGACCGTCAGCGTGGATCTCTTCCTGCGCCTCATCGACATACTTGGCTATATCGGGATTATAGCCGGTACATACTATAGCTTTTACGCTTGCACGTTCAAAGCGATAGGTAAAGTCGTGTGTTGTCAGCAGATGCGTTGCGGGTATAGCAACCGCACCGAGCTTGATAAGAGCGATTATCGCAATCCAGAACTGGTAGTTTCTTTTCAGTACCAGCATTACCTTGTCGCCTTTTTTTATACCGTATGACTTAAAAAGATTTGCCGCCTGCGTTGACAGCTTTGAAAGCTGTGAATAGGAAAAATCGTGACGGTTTTCCTGAAGGTCGATGTGGATAAGCGCTCTCCTGTCGGGGTCGATTTCTCCGAACTTATCTATAATATCGTAGCCGAAGTTATAGTTATCGGGACAGTCTATCTCGAACTTATTCAGTATCCCGTTCTCATCAAAGCCTTCTTTTACAAATCTCTTGTAGTAATTTTTAACCTGTTCCATATACTTTTCTTTCCGTTCCTTTGTTTATCAGATCAGTATCGCCAAGAACTTGCAGTCCTTGCCGTCAACGGCTATCATTCCGTGCGGATTCATGCTGTCGTAATAAATGCAGTCGCCTTCACTTACCGTTTCAATATGACTGCCTATCTGGAACTTCAACGTTCCCGATATTATATAGTCCATTTCCTGACCGTCGTGTACAGACAGGTGTATAGGCTTTTTCTGCTCCTCCTCATCGTAAGGAGCTGTTACCAGCAACGGCTCTATTTTCTTGTTTTTAAAAAGATAGGCAAGGTGCTGATAGGCAAATCTTTCCCGACGCTCAATCGGTAAGCCTTGATCCTTACGGACTATCGAATATGTATTGAGCTTAGGCGTAACACCTGTAAGAAGCTCAATAAGCTCAATGCCGAGTGCGTCCGCCGCCTGATTCAGGAATGAAAGCGAAAAATCTTTCTCTCCGTTTTCAAGTGAAATATATTCGTCTGTGGTGACGTTTGTTTTGTTTGCCATTTCGCCGACAGATATATCAAGGTACTCTCTTGTGCTTTTCAGTCTGCCGGATACGTCTTTGATGTTATAATCCATAATGACCTCCGTAACGCCTTGTATTTCCTGTAAATATATAAAGCGTTATGCTTTATTAATTAAGTATACCAAATCACTGCAATAAAATCAATAGTTTTTTGGCGATTTCTCACTAAAATAATATAAAATCAAACTGTCAGTTTATCGGAAATTTTGCTGTAAAGAGTTATCGTTATGCCCTCGGTATCAAGAAGCTCTCTTACAGAGGTATAATCTCCGTGGTCTTTACGGCGCAATATAATATTCTTTGCGATTTCCTCCGTTATTCCCTCAACGCTCATCAGTTCGTTTACGGTAGCTTTATTGAGGTTTACCTTATGAGCGCCGTAAGGCTCGTTTTTAGTGTAATATCCCGACGAGGCAACAGTAAACCGACTGCACAGTATCGTATATACTTCATCGTCTACCGAGCTTATCTCTTTAAGCTGTGACATAGATGTAAATTTCCCGTGCTTTTCACGATAGTTTATAATATCGTGTGCCGTTTTCCGCCCGACGCCTTTTATCTGCATCAGCGTTTCAAGATCTGCTGAATTAAGATCCGGTTTTTGCGTATACGAATACGAGCTTTCATAGTATGAGGTTTCATCCACAGAGAACACCCATGCGTTATCACGCATTACTTTGTCGTTATAGTAATATAAAACAACAGTGAGCATTACGGTAAGGATAAGCACGCCTGCGGCAATTATTATTGCGTTGCGTACCTTTCCTTTCATAATACTCACTCCAAGCCGTTATTTTATTTTGTCCCCGAAAAGAACTTGCAAAAACCGCTCAGCCTGCATTCGCTGCAATTCGGTTTTGCCGCACTGCACACAAGCCGACCGTGCCACACAAGCCTGTGACACATCATCAATCTGTCGTCCGGCTTTATTATTGCGGCAAGCTGTTTTTCAACCTTCAGCGCATCCTTTGTTCCGTCGGTAAGACCCAGCCTTCCGCTCACTCTTATAACGTGTGTATCGCATACAAGAGCAGGCTTACCGTAGAGGTCGCCCACTATAAGATTAGCTGTCTTTCTTCCGACACCGGGCAACTTTACAAGCTGTTCAATTGTATCGGGAATTTCACCGCCGAAATCATCACGGAGCATTCTGCACATCATAACAATATCGACAGCTTTTGTCTTATATAGTCCGCACGAATGTATATATTCCGCAACCTCGTCAGGCTCTGCCGCCGCAAAGCTGTCAATATCGGGAAATTTTTCGAAAAGTGCGGGAGTAACCATATTTACTCGCTTATCGGTACACTGTGCCGAAAGCCTTGTCGCTATCAGAAGCTCATGCGGCTTTTTATAAACAAGAGCGCATTTCACATCCGGATAGCACTCTGCAAGCCCGTCTATAACAAGCTCTGCTCTTTCCTTTTTGGTCATACAGTTCTCTTTTCTGATAATTATAACTATATATTATACTATATCTGCCCCGATGTCAAGTTTTGTCGCAAATTTTTTTCCGATACCGCAAAAACAGCTTCGTTCAGTGCAATTCGGTACTTATCAAAACACAAATAAAAAAGTCCCCCGAATTTAATCGAAGGACTTTGGTGAGCCACCCGGGAATCGAACCCGGGACACCCTGCTTAAAAGGCAGGTGCTCTGCCGCCTGAGCTAGTGGCTCAAAAGCTATAAACTTTTGGGTTGTTTTCACAACGTGATTTATTATAACAAATCCTGACTCCTTTGTCAAGTCTTTTTTTACATTTTATTTCGATATTATGAAATTTTGATTTATAACCGATTATAACCTGTTTAAATCCGCTCTTCAGCCGCAATACTCTTGGATTCTTATTGACAGAGGCGCATTTTTGTGGTAAAATGATTTTGGTTAGTCGGGATTAACCAAAATGTATTTGTGTATTAACGGAGATATTATGGAAGACAAAAAAATCAATCCACTGCTTACAGGCTCAGCAGAAACTATGCTACAGAGTTTTTACGCAAGAGCAAAGTATTCAAGAAAAAAGAATGCTAAATTTTACGATGCCAAGGCTATAGAACTTGTCGATAAGATAGACTATGACTTTTCAAAAGCGGAAAAGGATTCTACGATGAGCAACGGAGTAATCGCACGAACCATCGTATTTGACGAATTGGTCAAAGACTTTATAAACAAAAATCCCGACTGCACAGTTGTAAACATTGCCTGCGGACTTGATACAAGATTTTACCGTATGGATAACGGCAGAATAACGTGGTACAATGTCGATCTGCCCGAAACTATAGAGGTTCGTGACGCAATATATCACGAATCAGGCAGGGTGTCTACAATAGGCATTTCCGCAACCGATCCCGCTTGGGCTGACAAGGTAACAAAAAGAGGAAAAATGCTATTTATAATCGAAGGTCTTTCAATGTATCTTACCTCTGATGAAAACGCTCAGATGCTGTCGATTATCAGAGATAAATTCGATAATGCGACAGTGCTTATGGAGTGCCTTGCTAAAAAGTGGGTAAACAAGGAACATACCGAAAAATCAATTCAGGACACCGGTGCAAAATTCGTGTTTGGTGCTGATACCTTTGATGATTTAGGTAAAGCAGCAGACGGCTTCAGATGTATCAAAAACGATAATATCATCCGTGGTATGACAGAAATCATGCCGATATTAAAACCGTTCAGAAACCTCCCTTTAATCAAAAAAGTAACTCAGAAAATCCTTATATTTGAAAAAATTTGATTTAATATTATCAGCCGACCTTTTCCGGCAGGTCGGCTTTTTCGTACCCAAAACCGAACATCCTCCTGAAAATGTTACTTTTATGACAAATCTGCCCTATCCGGAAGTTTTCTATTGCATTCTGTCGGATTTTGTGATATTATTATCCTAATAAAATATGCCAACAATACGGCAAATAAAAATTTCGCACTGCAAAAGTGCGGTAAGGAAGAGAAATATGCCAAAAAGACAGGACATTAACAAAATTATGATAATAGGCTCCGGCCCTATCATCATAGGTCAGGCTTGTGAGTTTGACTATTCAGGCACACAGGCTTGTAAAGCACTCAAGAAGCTCGGTTACGAGATAGTTCTTGTAAACTCAAACCCCGCAACTATTATGACCGACCCCGATGTAGCAGACATTACCTACATTGAACCGCTCAACCTCGACAGACTTACTCAGATTATTGAGCAGGAACGTCCCGATGCGCTTCTCCCCAACCTCGGCGGTCAGTCAGGACTTAATCTCTGCTCTGAGCTTGACAAGGCAGGCGTACTGAAAAAGTTCAACGTACAGGTAATCGGTGTTCAGGTCGACGCTATCGAACGTGGTGAAGACCGTATCGAGTTCAAGAACGCAATGAAGGATCTCGGTATCGGTATGCCGAGAAGTGAAGTTGCTTACACGATTGATGAAGCTGTCAAGATAGCCGAGGAACTCAAGTACCCTGTTGTTCTTCGTCCTGCCTATACAATGGGCGGTGCCGGCGGCGGAATGGTTTATAATGTTGACGAACTTAAGGTCGTATGTGAAAGAGGCTTGCAGGCATCTCTTGTAGGTCAGGTTCTTGTCGAGGAATGTATCTTCGGTTGGGAAGAGCTTGAGCTTGAGGTTGTCCGTGATGCCGACAACAATAAGATTACCGTTTGCTTTATCGAAAACATCGACCCCATCGGCGTGCATACGGGCGACTCGTTCTGTTCCGCTCCTATGCTGACTATTCCCGAAGATGTTCAGAAAGAGCTTCAGGAAATGTCTTACCGCATTATCGAATCCATCGAGGTTATCGGCGGCTGCAACTGTCAGTTTGCCCGTAATCCCGAAACAGGACGTATTGTTGTAATCGAAATAAATCCCAGAACATCACGTTCTTCCGCTCTTGCTTCAAAGGCTACAGGCTTCCCTATTGCCTTCGTTTCCGCCCTCCTTGCCTGCGGTCTGACGCTGGGGGATATTCCCTGCGGTAAGTACGGCACACTCGACAAGTATTACCCTGACGGAGATTATATTGTAATCAAGTTCGCACGTTGGGCATTTGAAAAGTTCAAGGGCGCAGAGGATAAACTCGGAACACAGATGAGAGCTGTCGGCGAAGTAATGAGCATCGGCAAGACCTATAAAGAGGCTTTCCAGAAGGCTATACGTTCACTTGAAAAAGACAGATACGGTCTTGGCTTTGCAAAGAACTTCCACGATATGACAAAGGAAGAGCTTTTAGCACAGCTGAGATACCCCACAAGCGAAAGACAGTTTGTTATATACGAAGCACTTCGCAAGGGTGCTACTATTGAAGAAATCCATGCCCTTACAAAGATTAAGGACTGGTTCTTACAGCAGATGAAGGAGCTTGTTGACGAAGAAGAAGCACTGCTCAAGATCAAGGGTTCTGTTCCCGAAAAGGCTGTACTGAAGCAGGCAAAGCTGGACGGTTTCTCCGACCGTTATTTAAGCTCACTTCTTGAGGTTACAGAGGAAGAAATCAGAAATGCCCGTATCGGCTTCGGCATAAAGGAAGCGTGGGAAGGCGTTCATGTAAGCGGTACGGATAATGCGGCTTACTACTACTCCACCTATCATCTTGACGAGGATAAAAGCCCTGTCAGCGACAAACCCAAGATAATGATTCTCGGCGGCGGTCCCAACAGAATAGGTCAGGGTATCGAATTTGACTACTGCTGCGTTCATGCGGCACTTGCACTCAAAAAGCTCGGCTTTGAATCTATCATCGTAAACTGCAACCCCGAAACAGTTTCAACCGACTACGATACATCGGATAAGCTCTACTTTGAGCCGCTCACCCTTGAAGACGTTCTTTCGATTCACGATAAGGAAAAGCCGCTCGGCGTTATAGCTCAGTTCGGCGGTCAGACACCGCTCAACCTTGCAAGCGACCTTAAGAAATACGGCGTAAACATTCTCGGCACAACTCCCGAAACTATCGACCTTGCGGAAGACAGAGATCACTTCCGTGCTATGATGGACAAACTCGGAATCCCGATGCCCGAATCCGGAATGGCTGTAAACGTTGACGAAGCACTTGAAATCGCTAACCGCATCGGTTATCCCGTAATGGTGCGTCCTTCATACGTTCTCGGCGGCAGAGGTATGGAGATTGTGCACGATGACGAAATGATGAAGGTCTATATGTCTGCGGCAGTAGGCGTTACCCCCGACAGACCTATACTGATAGACCGTTTCCTCCACCACGCAACAGAGTGCGAGGCTGACGCTATCTCGGACGGCAAGAACTGCTTTGTTCCCGCTGTTATGGAGCATATCGAGCTTGCAGGTGTTCACTCCGGTGACTCCGCTTGTATCCTGCCTTCTATGAACCTTACGGAAAAGCAGGTCGCAACAATCAAGGATTACACAAAGAAGATTGCCGTTGAAATGAATGTATGCGGTCTTATGAATATGCAGTACGCTATTGAAGACGATACTGTCTATGTTCTTGAAGCTAACCCCAGAGCGTCCCGTACAGTACCGCTGGTATCAAAGGTTTGCGACATCAACATGGTACAGCTTGCTACACAGATAATCACATCGTCACTTACGGGCAAGCCCTCCCCCATACCCGAGCTTCACGATAAGGTTATCAACCACTACGGCGTTAAGGAAGCGGTATTCCCCTTCAATATGTTCCAGGAGGTTGACCCCGTTCTCGGTCCCGAAATGCGTTCAACAGGCGAGGTTCTCGGAATCGCTCCCACATTTGGAGAAGCGTACTACAAGGCTCAGGAGGCAACACAGGTAAAGCTTCCTCTTGGGGGAACTGTTCTCCTCAGCGTATGCGACAGAGATAAGCCCGAACTGCTTGAAATCGCAAAATCATTCAGCGAGCTTGGTTTCCGTATCCTTGCAACAGGCAAGAGCTATGATATGATAAGGGACGCAGGCATCACCGCTGAACGTATCAACAAGATGTACGAGGGCAGACCCAACATCACCGATGCAATAGCAAACGGCGATATCCAGCTTATCATCAACACACCCGCAGGAAAGACGAGTGCAAACGATGACAGCTACATCCGCAAGTCAGCAATCAGACATAAGGTGCCTTATATCACAACAATGGCGGCCGCTAAGGCAAGCATCGAGGGTATAAAGTCACTTAAAGCGAACAAGCACTTCGGCGTAAAGTCAATTCAGGCACACCACGCAGATATAAAGTAATATACTCAAAAAATACGTTAACCCCGTTGTTATAGCGATATTTACCCTCCTTACCGGACATCCGGTAAGGAGGGTAATTTTGTGAAATACGATTATGCGTACAAAAGAAAAGCTGTTGAAAAATACAGAAAAGGAGAATGGATGAAAACACCGGAAAGAGCAAATGAGACAAATTTCCGCCAGATGATAAGGAAATGGGTTCGGCTCGAATATGCTTGCGGTCCGGAGGTGTTAAAACAAAAAAATCGACACAAAGAATGGAGTGCCGAAGAACGCTACGAATTGGTGGCAAAGGTACTTGCCGGAAAATCAATCAAGTCGGTAGCGTTTTCCGTAGCGATAGATGACGGTATGCTTAGTAGTGTGCTTACAAACACAAAACAAAGAGGTAAGAATCATCCCACGCGTGTGGGGACAAGAGTAGCCCTGTTTGTTCAGGGCTGCCACTTCCAGGATCATCCCCACGCGTGTGGGGACAAGTTACTATACACTTTAATGGTTTTGTTTGTCGTAGGATCATCCCCACGCGTGTGGGGACAAGCCATCTGTCGCATTCATTTTGCCTTGTAATCCGGGATCATCCCCACGCGTGTGGGGACAAGAGCAATTGCGCCGGATAACGCTTTAGGCTGTAAGGATCATCCCCACGCGTGTGGGGACAAGTTTTTGCTGACCGTTGCGACACTTTCAACGAAAGGATCATCCCCACGCGTGTGGGGACAAGTCAACAGAAGAGCCGATACCCCACTTGATAACAGGATCATCCCCACGCGTGTGGGGACAAGAAAATACCGATACCAACAGCCAGATGAACGATAGGATCATCCCCACGCGTGTGGGGACAAGTTATAAAACGCCGCTCACATCTTTTT
>OGYC01000424.1_pt1 | contig 46091 bp, 36 predicted proteins | sample 1576461 | NCBI WGS metagenome assembly OGYC01 (sample SAMEA3541569, study PRJEB24748) | human gut metagenome | biome: human gut; feature: human-associated habitat; material: faeces | place: China | collected 2012 | reverse complement strand
CATCCTGCAGGGGCTTTTCAAAGTAGCCCACAAAGCCCGGGGTGCGCATGATGATGTCCTGTCCCTTGAAGCCGTCCAGATAGTTTTCGCCAAGGCTCAGGTCAATACCCAGCTCCCGGATGGTGGCGGCGTAATCGCCAAAATCCTCCACGCTCTTTTTCTGGTCGCACAAAGTCACATGAGCGCCCAGCTCCACAAACTCCTTGATGAGGGTCTTGTGGCTGACGCCTGCGCCGATAAAGGCGACCTTTTTGCCCTGAATAAGCTGGGCAAGCTTCTGCTGATCTTTCTGCATAAAAACAGTTCCTCCTCTATAGGATCATGGTATAACACTGCGCCGCACGGGCAGCGCGGGGATCACTTTGCTGTACCATTATAGTCCATTTGCGCGCAATTGGCAACGGAAAACCGCACAGTCTGCTTCAAAAAGCTCGGTAAATTCACAAAAAGGCAATTGTTTTTTCTGCTGCTTTCTGCTACACTTGTCGTTGCAGAGCGTTTTTTGCCGTTTCTGCGCGAAGATGAACGGAATGAGGTTATTCTTTTTGAAACGATTCTTGCGTTTTACCGCAGCGGTGCTGGCTGCTGCGTTTCTTTTTGCCCTGACCGGCTGCGGCAGCTCCACAAACTCTGCCAGCTTTACATGGTTCGTGGACAGCATCCCCGCAAATCTGGATCCGCAGGTGGCTTCCGCTGCGTCGGATGTCATCGCCTGTGAAAACCTGTACGGCACACTGGTGCGCAAGGACCCGGACGGTGAACTTGTGCCGGGGCTCTGCGAAAAATGGACGGTGTCCCCGGACGGGCTGACCTACACCTTTACCCTGAAGGACGGCCTGCGCTACGCTGCCGCCAAGGGTGCAGCTACAGAGTACGATATTACCGCCGAGGATTTTGTGTTTGCGTTCCGGCGCATTTTCCGCGCCGATACCGCCTCGCCCTATGCGGTGGAGTTTTCCGCCATCCAGAACAGCGCCGCCGTGCAAGCGGGACTGGCGGACGAAAGCAGTCTGGGCGTTTCGGCCAATGGGGCGCTGACGTTGGTGTTCCGGCTGAGCGAACGGGACGATAACTTTTTAGCAAAGCTGGCCATGCCCGGTGCAGCCCCTTGTGACGAGGCCTTTTTTGAGAGCACCCGGGGCACCTACGGGCTGACTGCCAAGACTACGCTTGCAAGCGGCAGCTTTTACCTGTATAACTGGACGACTAACGGCCTGTTTTTGCGGCGCACCGTGGAAAGCCCGCTGGTCGGTAGTCTGCGTCTGGTGCAGGACACCAGCGGCAGCGGCAAAAGTGCAGCCCAGCTTATTGCCGACGACAAATGCTCGGCAGCGCTGGACGAGAGCGGCGAAGCCACCAGCTTACAGACGGTAAGCTATTCCGACACCACATGGGCGCTGCTGTTCAACGCGGCGGAGGGGTCGGTGTTCCAGAACCAGCAGCTGCGGCAGGCGCTGGCCGGGATTGCCCGGGAAAACGCCGATGTGCCCTCCAGCGGCCTGTACGCCGCTGCAAAGGGGCTTGTGCCGGAGGGACTGACCGTGGACGGTCTGGACTACCGCGAGACTGCCGGGAATCCCCTGCCCACCATCCCGGAGCCGAAAGCCTTGTATCTGGCTGCCCGGCAGGGCATGTCCACCTCGGATTTTTCCGGCGTGACCCTGCTGCTGCCCAAGAACGCCGGGCTGGGCGAACTGGCCGACCAGATCAACAGCGCATGGCAGAAGGAGTGCTCCCTGTTCTTCTCGGTGGAGGAGGTAGAACAAGACGAATTTGACGCCCGCATTGCCGCCGGGAAATACACCATTGCCCTTGCGCCCATCCGTGCGGAGGGCGGCAGCGTGTACCAGATGCTGCAGCAGTTCACCACTGAGGGAGGTAGCCTGACCGGCTATGCCGATACTGTTTATGCCGACCGGCTGGCACTGAGCGCACAGCAGACCGGCAAGGACCGTTGCGCTCTGTTGGCGCAGTGCGAGCGGCAGTTGCTGGAAAGCTGCACCGTAGTGCCCCTGATGGCACAGCAGAAGCGTCTGCTGCTGGCAAATGGCGTGCGCGACTTGGTATTCGACCCGTTTTTCCCGGTGCTGGACCTGACTTGGGCCAAAATGAGTTGACCGCAAATTTCGTGCGGAAAAGCCTTGACATTCCTGCCCTGCTTTGTTACAATAATGGAGCACTTGCAGGGTTAGCTCATCCGGTAGAGCGACTGCTTCCCAAGCAGTAGGCGGCGGGTTCGAGTCCCGTATCCTGCTCCAGAATATGGCGGTGAAACGTTCAAAATTTGTTCGTTTCACCGCTTTTTTGTTTGCATCGATTTCCCCAGATTGACTTTTTCTTCCTATCATGTTACAGTATTAGCAGGGATCTTGTTCTGGCTGCTGCCAGTGCTTTCCGGCACTGTGGTCTTGGGCGAGCATCTCAGCGGGGTTCCCGGTAGACCTCTGCGGCTCGTTTCAGCAGATCGAGTTGTGGTTCGCCGGGGATCTCCGAATACCTTGGATGCAGATGTATCCAAGGTATTTATGCAGAAATGCCCGGGCGTTTAACGCCCTCCTCGGTTTTGAAGACCGTGCCAGCGCATTTCTGCTTTTTTATTGCCTTTGGCAGCATCCTGTGCTATGATAAAATGCAGAAAACAGCTTAGGGGCGTTACTGCCCTGCTCGGTCTTGAATACCGTGGTAAGGCTGCTTTTATTTGCTTGCTTTCAACGGCAGACCGTGCTATACTTTGAGCAGAGACCTTCGACCCTCTGCTCCTCGAATCCTCGGATTCCATGTGGGCTTTGCCGGAGGTCTCTATTTTTATGGGCTTAATGTCCACAATATCGTAAAAGATTTCCCGCTGATCCGTTTTGATGGCCGTCAGCACATCCGCCTCGTAGGCATTCTGCCCGACTTGCATCTTGAGCCACCTTTTTTCAAAACTTTCCGCGAAATGGGGGTAATTAGCGCCCACATCCCTCTCGGAACGCATTTTCCCAGCCAAACAAAAATCCCCGAAAAGCCAGGTGCGAAGCCACTTTTCTGGGATTTTTGTTGTTTTATATTCTGTTACTCCTGCATATAAGCCAGTGCCTTATCGAACAGCGGCAGATATTGGCTTTCGATACGGTCAAAAATCGCTCTTGCAGTCGCCTCATCATAAACATGACTGGTCAAATTGCGGTCATTCAGCAGCTCCAGCCACACTTTCGAATCCTCTATCATGCCGAAAGCAAAAGCCTGCTTGATGACCTCTTTCGGGCTGTTGATATTGGTATATCCCTGGTCGAGCAGATATTCCCTCATGGTTTTCCATGCAAGTTCCGTGCAAAACTCAAAGCGCTGGATGGCACCATCCCGCACAGAATCCAGCGGGTATTTCTTATAATCATCCAATGCCTCACGCAGCCGCTTCACAGCTTCCTTAAGATAGTTATATTTTTCATGTAGCTTATCCATCAGCTCTACACCATCCTTTTCAATGTTTGCAACAAAGGCGGGATTCATCCCGTCCTGCATATGGACAATATCAAATTTCAGCAGCGTGGGCAGGTCTTCGCATTCCATCCAAAATTCTGCTCGGTTGTCTGGCGGCATCCCGTACACGGCCAGATCCATGTCGCTGTTGGGGCGGTTGTCCCCTCTGGCCCGTGAGCCAAACAGCACGAGCCGCTTTGCCCCGAATCGCCGGGCCAATGTGGCCAGCTGCGAATACAATTCATCCATATTCCCTGCTCCTTTTATACCTGATATGGTCCAGCTGATAATGCAAGCTTTATAATTACTGAAGTCCTGAGGCTCATCTGAATTGCGGTGAAAAGGCAATCATTCTACTTTAGAGGGAGCCTTTTGGGAAACTGCCTCTTTTTTACGTTGTCAGCTTTTCTGCTATACGCTCGAGTAGTTCCCAGTCCTTCGGCTCTAAGTCGGCCAACATGACAACCAATCGCTTACGAAATTCTTTGTCGTCATTCCGTGCAATCTCTGCAGCAAAGTCCATAATTTTATCGCTGGCGGCAGTTGGCGCTGCGAACATTTCACCTTCTCCGGTGCGCAGCCATGATTCATTGACGCCAAATTCGCGGCAGATGTCACTAATTGTACGTTCACTGGGAGATTTAGCACCAGAACAAAGTTCGGATGCAAACGGCTGTGAAATGTGCAACCTGTTTGCAAAGTCGATTCTTTTTAATCCAAGCTCTTCAAGAATTTTTTTAATACGTTCGTTCATCGGTTTTCGCCCCCCTTACAATCTGCATTGTATCACGCAGGTAAAGCCATGTCAACAAAAGAGTATAGCTCGGCTATGATTTTGTTCTTATCGATGCCACTTGGCTATTCCGTAGTTACTTACAGATAAAGCCAAACAAAAATCCCCGAAAAGCCAGGCACGAAGCCGCTTTTCGGGGATTTTACTTTGGAGCTACTGATCCGATTCGAACGGACGACCTGCTCATTACGAGGGCGTCAATATTTCCGATTTTATAACATATCTGCGTTAAAATAGAAACTGCTTGCGCCACCTCTTGCGCCACCGTCCTTGCCGCGGAAGGTGGCGCAGTTTCTGCATATTTACCGGTCGCTTGCCGCCCGTCCGCCTCACTTCACACTCTTCTTCAGGCGCTCAAACTCGGCGTCAGCCTGAATGGCCTCCTTGGTGAAGGAATTGTTGAACCACCAGTTGACCAGCGCAGACACGGTGGTGAAGCCGGTGGAGATGAGCTGCTCGAGCTGGGCGCTCTCGATGGGCAGCACGGGCTTGCCCAGAGCACTCAGGATCTGGTTGATGAGGGCCAGAGCCAGCACAGCGGTGCGGGCGATGGTGGCAGCGGAAACGGTGCGGTTGGCAGTGATGTGTGCGTTCATAGCTTAATTCCTTTCTCTTTCGTGTTCGTGATCTTCTAAGTCAGATATCCGGTGGTTAGCCACCTTCATCTGTTCTTCTAAAATGGGTACGCGGCGGGCAAAGTTGTTGTGCTCCCGCACCTCGCGGGTCAGCTCCTCCAGCTTGGTGTCAGTCACTGCCTGACTTTTGCTGTTGGCGATGAGTACGCCGATGAGGGTCACGGCCCCGGTGATGAGGGCGGCGAGAATTGTTTCCATCGGAATCACCCCCTCACATACTCCACCGGCTCTTATTCGCCCGGGTGTCGATATGCACCCAGCCGGTCTTGCGGGCAGGGTGTTTTGCATCCTTCGGGTAGCGCCCGATGCCGCCGCGCCCGGGAAGCAGGGTCTCGGCGTAGGCGGCGACAGTCGCCACCGGTACACCCTGGACGTAGAAGTCCGCTGCCCGGCCCAGCAGGTGCTGGCTGGATTTCGCCCCGCCCACGGCGGCGTTGTGGGCGGCGGTGCGGTAGCCGCTGGTGATGTGTACCGGCTTGCCGAAGTGCTCCCGGATGCACTGGAGCAGCACCACAAGCTCGTCGTCCACTTTGACGGTGTCAGAGCCGGTGCAGGCAAACTCACGTACCCGGAAGCCGGGCGAGAGCTGGCGGGTGCCGTCTTTGCTCAGGGTATATTCACGGATGGACATTCTGAATCCTTTCTCCTCTCTGACTCCCCTATCAGGGGAGCTGGCGCAAAGTGCCTGAGAGGTTCGTCCTTTCTTTTTTGCTTGACAATAGCGGATATATCCGCTATACTGGATATAGGATAAAACCACTTTCGGGAGGTGAAGATGTGCAGGAATATGAAATTGAGTTCTATGACAAACCGGATGGAACAGAACCGGCCAAAGACTTCATTCTGAGCCTTGATACGAAGATGAGAGCCAAAGTTTTGCGCACGATCGGACTGCTCCGGGATGCCGGGTCGTCGCTGCGGGAGCCTTACTCCAAGCCGCTGGATGATGGCATCTTTGAAATACGCACCAAACTTGGCTCCGATATTACCCGGGTACTCTACTTCTTTGTGGTTGGGAAGAAAGTCATCTTGACCAACGGATTCGTGAAAAAGACCCAGAAAACACCCCCGGTGGAGATCGCTCTTGCAAAGCAATACCGCGCAGACTATCTCGCGCGAAAGGAGACTGAACCATGACGAACTTCAATGACTTTTTGGCTGAACAGATGAAAGACTCTGCTTTCAAAGCAGAGTGGGATGCCCTTGACCCGGAGTTTTCCGTCATCGAGGCGATGCTCAAGGCCCGGAAGGAAAGTGGTCTGACGCAGAAACAGCTCTCGGAGCGGACTGGCATTGCCCAGACCGACATCAGCAAGCTGGAGCGGGGCAACGGCAACCCTTCGATCCGTACTCTGCAACGTCTTGCGGCAGGCATGGGAATGAAGGTTAAGATCGAGTTTGTCCCAGTCACGGCAAAGTGAATACTGCTCCTCCCGCAGCCCCCACCCGGGGGCTGCTTTTTGTTGCGGCGGGGTCAGGAGCCTTCCCGTTACGCCTCCCCGGTGATGTCCCGATACTGCTCCGGGGTGATCTCCCCCTCGGCTACCCGTTTAGCCAGCTCCCGCTTGACACCGGCGCGGCGGCTTGTGGGCATCTCTGCCCACTTTCTGGTGCCGGCGATCAGTCTGTTTGCCCAGATTTTATCCATTTTGAAGTCCTCCTTACTTGTTGACGGCGGCATCCAGCTCGCACAGCGAGTCCTCGATAGTCGCCAGCCGCTCCTGTGATTCCATGTCCTGCTCGCACATGGCGTCCTCGATCCCCGCCACGAGGCCGGGCATCTCTCTGAGCATCCGCTCCTCTTCCAGCTTCTTGTGGAGCTCTTTCAGGCTCTTTTCTGTTTTGTACAGACTCATCCGATAACACCTCCGATCATGGTCAGCGTCCCCCCGGTGCCGCTTTCACCCCGGGCAATCGTCACCTTGTAGTTGAACGCAAAGCCCCGGGCGGCGGTCTTGTTGGTAAAGGCGTGGTGTACAAAGGCCCTGCTCTCGCCGCGCTGGATGTCGGTGCAGTTCTCCCACACGGGGCTGTCGTCTAAGGCGTTATTGGTCATCTCCACGCTGAGGCTCATGTCTGTCGGGAAACTGCCCTCCAGCGTCAGCGCGGCCACGGTAATGGTGTCGTCCGCTGTCATGGGCTGGGCCAGCGAGAGGACGGCACGGGTCACATTTTTGGTAAAGGTAGCGGTCCACTCTGTCGTGGTCTTTCCGTCGTCCACTTCCAGCGTCAGGGTGTTTTCTCCGTTGAGGATCTGTTGGAAAAGCACCTTCTCGCTCAGGCACGATACAGTGAGTTCGGTGCCGGAGGCCACGTTCTCGCGGACGGCCAGCTCCACGCCGTTCACCTTTTCGGTGATGGTCATGGGGTCGCCATCGCCGTCGGTCACGGTGTAGGGCAGTGTAAACGGTTCGTTTTTCTCGCCCAGCTCCGCGCCGCTCTCGCCCGCATCGGAAGTCACTTCCGGAGGCTGGTTCACAGTCGGGAAACCGTCCTTGTCGATGTAGAGTGTCTCCGGCAGGGTGAAACAGGGGAGGGTGGCCAGTCTAGTTTTAGACCTATCGACTTTATAGACCGATATACTGGAGCCGCTTGCGCTGGAAACGGCATAATAATAATCGTAATCGTATTCATTTTCGCCGTCTTCTTTATGATAGCCGCTCGATGTTGGGTTTGGACTTCTTGTCCAGAAAGGAGTGTCGCTGGCTGTTCGGATATATCCTACCCGGGTTCTGGCTGCCGCCGAAAGAGCCGAACCATCCGCAAGCTGATTTATATAATAATCTGAAGCTACGTTAAGCTCTTTTACTGATAGTGAAAAGAAATTTGCAGAACCTGTCTGTACTTTTGTAAGGATTCCGAAAACGCTGTTAGTATATTGGTATTTATAGCTTGTGGTGGAGATCCATTTTTGTACGGCAGCTGTGAACTTGTCCAGAGTCAAATTCGCCGGACTCTCCCGGCAAAACAGCGTCCGCCCCTTCCCGTTCAGGCCACTCTCGTAGTTGTGGGCCAGCACGTAAAACTTTACCTTGCTGCTTCCCTCGTTCAGGTATACAAAACCGTCACCAACGGCCAAATCTTTGATCTGCATATTTCTGATCCTCCTTCCTCTCAAAACTCCACCCGGCTCGCCGCCTTGTTCCACACTCCCTCAAGTGCCACGCCGTCCAGCGTATCAAATGCCGAAACAAAACTGATACCGGCTACATCTGTGCCATGCACCATCTCCAAGAGTTTGATGCGCACGCCGGTGGCGGAGGCGTCCGCGGCAGCGCCAGAGAGGGTGAGGGTGGGGTCCACCCTCACGCCGCTCCCCGCCACCGGCCCGGCCACCGCAGCGCTGCCCGCTTCGCCCAGCAGCGTTACCTGCACCCGGATGTCTCCGGAAGGCTTCGCCCTGGCGTAAAAGCGGACAAAGCCGTCCCGCGCCTCGCAGTAGGCCGGACATCCCGCTTCCTGCGCCGCCGCGCCGTAGTTGTCCGGGTAGGATCCGAGAGCCACATAGCCGGTCTTCGCTTCCGGCACCGGGGCGGCCTGCATCAGGGGCCACGTTCCTTCCGCTTCCTCCCAGCCCTCCGGCGTCAGGGTCACAAGCCGGCTTCCCCGGTATCCGGCCCCGTCGCCTGCCAGCCCCGGATACAGCACCTCACCGGCGCTGTTGTAGATAGGTTCACTCATCCTTCTTCACCTCCGCTGCGGCAGTGATCACGATGTTCCCGCTCACGCTGCCAATGCTCACGCAGCCCTCTCCGGCGTTCCACGCACTTCCGGTCACGTCCTCGCTGCCCATCTTCACGCTCACCTCGGTCAGGGTGTACCCGCTCTCTGCGGTCAGGGCGGCTTTGTAGGCCCGGCCCTTGGCCACCACGACGGCGGTCTGGTCGGTGGTCACATGGCTCAGCCGGTTCACCACGCTGCACCACACCAGTGCCTGGCTCACCGTCACGCTGCATTCGGCCTTTACGCCGCCTGCCGTGGCGCTGATGACTGTGCTGCCCTCGGCCACGCCTCGCACGATGCCGCCGCTCACGGTGGCCACGTCCTCCCGGCTGCTCTGCCACACCACGGTGCGGTCGTCGGCGTTCTCGGGCCGCACGGTAGCCGTCAGCCGGGCCGTGCCGTCCACGCTCAGCTCAAGGGTGCTGCGATCCAGCGTCACGCTGCTCACCGGCACCCTCGCCGCCTTTACGGTTACGGTGCAGCTTGCCGTCTTGCCGCCCACGCTGGCCCGGATGATGGCCGCGCCGGCGGCGCGGGCCGTCACCACGCCGCCGTCCACCACGGCGGCCTCTTCGTTGGAGCTGGTCCATACGATGCTGCTCTGGGGGATGCTGGTGGGCAGCACCGTGGCCGTCAGGGTCGCGGTCTTGCCCTCCGTCAGCTCCAGCGTCCCGGCGCTCAGCATCAGGCTGGCGGCTCTCAGGCCGTCCTCGGCCACCGTTACGCTGCACGCCGCCTTCACGCCGCCCGCAATGGCCGCGATCTCCGTCGTTCCGGCGCAGATGGCCACCACCTCGCCTCCGGTCACGCTGGCGGTCTCCGGGTCGGCGCTGTACCACACCACAGCCTGATCAGCGGCCTCCGGGCTGACTGTGGCCGTCAGGGCCGCAGTCTCCCCCGGCTTCAGTGTCAGGGCGGTCTGGCTCAGGGCCACGGTCTCCACCGGCACCTCTGCCTCCCGCACCCGCACGGCACAGCAGGCGTATTTCCCGCCGCTGGCGGCGAGGATGGCCGCAGTGCCCGGCTTTTTGGCCGTCACGGTGCCGTTGCTCACCTCGGCCACGGTCTCGTCGCTGCTCAGCCACGCTACGTCGCCCTCCGGGTCGGCGGCTGCGTCCAGCACCGCCGCCTCACCCGCCGTCAGGGCCAGGGCGTCGGCGCTCAGGGTCACGCGCTCCACTGCCGGCTTTACCAGCACAGCGCACTCCGCGCTGCATCCGTCCGCCCGGGCCGTGATCCGCGCTCCGCCGGGGGTCTTCGCCGTGATGACGCCGTCCTCCACCGTGGCCACAGCCTCGTCGCTGCTCTCCCACAGCACGGTCTGCTCCGTTGCATTCTCGGGGCTGATCTGGACTCCCAGCGCCGTCCGCTCTCCCGCATACAGGGTCAGGCTGTCCCGGGTCAGCCGCACGGCCTCCACCGGCACCTCGGCCCATACCCCGCTCAGCTGGTCCAGCAGGGTGTCGGCGGTCTTTGTCTGGTAGGCAGCTTCCCGCAGCAGACGCATCAGCAGGCGGCGCTCCTCCTTTTTCGGGGCAAGGTTCGCCGCCCGGTTCGCTGCCTGAGTGGCAGCGGTGCAGGCGTCCAGTGTCTCAGCTGCCGCGCCCAGTGCGCTGGCAGCGCTCGCCGCCGCAGCTGTGATGTCCGCCTGCGTCCTTGCCGCCGCAAGGGCCGCGGCGCTCTCGGCGTCCTCGGCGTCCATCCGCTCCTTCTGGGTGGCCGCAGCGCCTTTCTGGGCGGCGTCCATCGCCGCCTGCGCCGTCTTTGCCGCATCCTTTGCGGCTGCACCTTCGTTCATGGCCGTGTTCACGGCCTGCTGCACCAGCGCCACAAACTGGGCGTATACGCTGGGGTCGATGTCCTCCACCGTACCCGACAGCCCGATGGTGTCATAGCAGTCGTATTTCGCCGGGCAGCTCATGGCGGTGTAGCCGTCCGCGCTCTGGGCCAGCAGCATCCACAGCCCCTGCCGGGCGGCGGTAAAGCGGTGGTCGATGGTCACTTCCCGGCTCTCGTCCAGCAGCACCGGCTGGGGCAGTGTGCCGCCGTCCTGCTCGATGTGCAGGGTCACGGCCATCCCGTCCCACTCCTCCGGCAGCGCAAAACTCAGGCTGGCCACGCCTGCCGTTCCTACGCCGCCCAGGTGCAGCACGCCCGGCTCGGCTCTCCAGCCCATCCCGCCGAATCGGTCCTTGATGATCCTTACTTTCACTCTGAGGCTCCTTCCTTTGAGAGAGGTTTCCTTCCGGTCCGCTGCCGTTTCTAAATGCCTCTTCTTCTCCAGCCTACCACGTCCCCTGATTCAAAACTACTGCGGACTTATGCAAGCCCGCAGTAGTTTTGTAAGGTCTCGCCGCAGGCGAGCACGGGTTGCGGCTCCCAGCATCTGCTGCGCTGCCGCTTGCATCTTGCTGGCCGCTGCCCCAACAGCTCCTCCCTGTTTCGGCCACTGGCGCTCGGGTTGCGTTTGCTGCTTTTTCTTCAGCCCCTTGGCGGGGACTTTGAAAAAGCAGAACGCTGCCCTAGCCTCGCCTCCCTTCATCTGCCGCTGGCAGCGGTCGGCTCCGCTACAGTCGTCGCCGTTGCAGACTTATCCAGATATACAAAAAGGGCAGACGCCCCGGTCCATCACCAGAGCGTCTGCCCTTATCTTATTTCACCTCCTCCCACCAATTTCTCTCGTCCTTCGCCTTCTCGGCCTTCTTGTCCGCAGCGCTCACCCACTGGGTAAAGTTCTTTTCCTCGTACAGCGGGTTTCCGTCTGCGTCCTCGAGGGCCAGCAGCTTCTTCTCCAGCTTCTCCCGGTCCCGGTCGCTTCCGGCCAGATACTCCTCCTTCACGCTCTCCGTGATCTTGCTCTTGATGCTGCCCTTGTCCTTGCCTGCGGTCAGCAGCCGGTCTATTTCGGCCTGCGCGTCCTTCGCCCGGCCATTTTCCACTTCGTCCAGGAGCGCGTCGTATACGCTGCCGTCCTTGCTGCCCGCCAGCAGCTCGTCCGCCTTGCCGTCCACCGCCTTGTTCACCACGTCGATGAGCTGCGCCCGCCGGGCCGCGTCCGCTTTGCCCTTGGCTCTGTCCGTCGCGGGGGCGACGCCCAGCCCCTCCCGCAGCTTCTCGAATACGGCCTGCCGGGCCTTTTCCTCGGCCCGGGTCTTCCCGGCGTTCCTAGCCTCGGCCGCCGCCAGCACGTCGGCGTCGTACTGCTTCAGCCGCCGCGTTAGCTCGCTGTCCACCTTGTCCGTCTTGTTCATCTGTTCCAGCTTCTTCATCGCCGCAGCAGCCTCCTCGCTGTCCCCGCTCTGGATGGCGTTGTACAGCCGGTCGTACTGCCCGGTGGCCGAAGACGGCACCGAGTCAAAGCTCACTTTGCCCTTTTCCTTCCATTTCTTGATGCTGTCCATCCATTCGTTCACGGCCTTGACGTACTTCTTCACGTTGTTGTAGGGGATGCCCTCCAGCATGGCCAGCTGTCCCACAGCGTCTGCCCACGCCCACCGCACACTCTTCTCGTACTCCGCAAACTCCTCCTCGGTCATCTCGCTGGTGTCCTTGTCCAGCAGGCCGTTCAGCTTCGCGATGCTCTTGGTCATGTCGTTCACGGCTGAAAAGCCCGTCATGCTGATGGTGTCGTAGCTGCCAAAGCTCTTTCCGGTCAGCACCGTCTCGGTGGCTCTCCACGCCTCGCTTCCGCCGGTAAAGTTGCTTACCCCGCTGTTGAAGAACTGATAGATAAAATTGATCAAAAGGCTCCACCCGGTCATGTCGCCGTTCTCGTCCTGTAAGTCGCCCCATTTGTGGAACAGCAGCTTCACCCCCACGCCCAGCCCTGCGATCAGGGCCGTCTGCACGATCTGGCTGAAGATGGCGTCTGCCCGCCGCTTCTTCGCCGTCTCCAGTGCCTCCTTGTTGGCTGCGCTGGGGTCTGCCTTGTACCGTGCCGCCTGCGCCGCGGCATCCTCCAGCGCACTCACCAGGATCTGTGCGTTCTGCTGGCGCTGGGTGCTGAACATCATCAGGGTCTTGGCCATCTGGTTTTTCGTGCGCTGAAAGCCCGTCCGCTGCATGGCGGTGTAGTTGGGCTGGGTCCGCTCGATCACCCGCTGGTACTTCTGCTTCACAGCCTCCCAGTAGGCCGGGCTGTCGTAGACGGCCGCCTCGGCGTCGAACTCCTCCGGGTGGCTCTTCACATACTCCATCGCGCCGTAGTACAGCGCTGCCGTCGTGATCTCGTCCACCTTCCCGATGCTTCCGCTGGCAATGTCGCCGATGGCGTCCGCCGCCTTCACACCGGCTCGCACCACGGCGTTGTCTCCGTTCCGGGCGCTGTCGTGCAGCGTACCCACCACGCCCTTTTCGGCGCTCCCCAGCTCTCCCCTCCGGCTTCCCCGCAGGCGGGTGGGCAGCATTGCGTCGCCGTGCTCGTAGGCCAGCTTCTCGATCTCCGCCAGCTTGCTCGGCGAGACGTTCTTCACAAATTGCAGCACCGACTTTCCCGTGCTTCCCCAGCCCAGCTCTGCGGCTGCGGTCGGCAGGCTGGCTGCCTGCAAGAGCGTTACGTTCAGGTTTCCGGTCAGCACGGCAGCGGCGGCATTGCCCCGCAGGGTGCTGCACAGCCGGTCGAACACCTCGTGGTCGCTCTTCGTTCCGCACAGGTTGGCCAGCGCCTTGTTCAGGTAGCTCCGGCCCGTCTCGCCCAATACCTTCTCTATCTGGCCGTACAGGCTCTTTCCGCCCTGCATCGAGTTCAGCACCTTCTCGGCGTTCCGCAGCGGGATGGCCATGCCCGCGTACTGGGCCGTGTTCTCGATGCTCTCCGCCGCCTGCCGCACCAGTCCCACCAGCTCCAGAGGCTTCGAGCTGTTCACGCGGCTCTGCAAAAAGCCCTCGCTGCCCACGCTGTTGTCGTACTGGATGCCGGTGTTCTGCTCCACGTTGGTGTTCCGGTCAACGTGCAGCCGGATGTAGTTGTCCACCCGGGCCTTCTTCACGCCGGAGAGCGCAAGGCTCGTCTCGTTGATGTACCCCTTGGTCAGCTTGCCCAGCTCCCGGAACGCCGCGATCATCTTGTTGTCGTACTCGGTCAGGTTCTTTTCGATCTCCCCGATGATGTTGGTGCGCAGCGCATCCTCCCGCTGGCTCACCTCGTAGGCGTTCAGCTTGCTCCCGCTCTCGTCCACGGTCACAAGCTCGCCCAGCTTCACGGTCTCGGCCCGCTGGCGTCCCGCGCCCTTCAGGCCCTTGGTGGTCAGGCTCATGTCCGCAATGGTCGCGCCGCCGTGCAGCAGGTGGTGCATCCCCTGCCGGTTCTGCAGCTGCACCCACAGCTCCGCCATCACGTCGTGGGTCACCAGCCACGGCCTGCCGTCCTCGGTCTTCAGTCCGATGTCCACCAGATCATGGGTAAAATGGTACAGCTCCTTCTCGTGCTTCGGCCCTGTCAGGTCGGCAAAGATGGCTTCGCCCTCGGCGGTGATCCGGCTCTTCCGGGCCTGTCCATCGTTCAGCATCTGCCCCAGCTGCTCCATAAAGCCGCCGTGGACATAGCCGCCAAAGCGCTCAAAGTTCCGCTCGATGTTCGTGGCGTTCAGCCGGTACACGTCCCGCGCCGCACGTCCCAGCTGGGCCAGTACGCCCTTTTTCTGCTTGGCGGCCACCTCCTTCAGCTCACCGTGCAGCCCCTCGGCGAAGTCGTCTATCATCACGTCTTCGATGCTGCCCAGCATCACGGCCTCGTTCTTCACAATGAACATGGTCTGCTCCATGATCTCCCGCAGCCCCCGCAGCTCCTCCATGCTCAGGCACGCCATCGCGCCGTCCCGGTAGGCCTGCAGGTCCTCGTTCAGCCGCTTGAGCCAGGCCCGCTTCTCCGGGGTGTCCTCCGGCAGCCACTTGTCCGCCTGCTCGATTTGCCCCCGCAGCTCTTCCATTTTCAGCTGCCGGTTCTCGTTCACGTCGGTCAGCCAGTCGTCAATGGCGTCGGCCAGCTTGCTGTTCTCCCATTCCAGCGCCGCCCGCTCTCCCATCTTCATTTCCCGGGTGATGCCGCTCTTCAGGCCGTCCATCGCGTCCCGGATGCTCATGTCCGCCGGCAGCGGGCCGTAGATGCCGTTCACCTCCGCCCGCAGCTTCTTCGCCGCCTCGTGGTTGCCGATGGCGTCGTTGGCCAGCATCGCCACCGGCCGCACCTTGTTCAGCAGATACTCCGGCACATAGCTCTTCTCGCTGGGCTTCTCGATCATCCGGGTCAGTTCACTGGTCAGCTTCTGCACGCTCCGCCGGGTGTTGTCCATCTCCCGGGCATCCCGGGCCTTCTGCACCTGCTTCAGCCGCTTGTCCTTTTCCAGCTGCACCCGGGCCTCCACGCTGGCCTTCTGCTTTTTTGCAAACTGCTCTGCCACTTCCTTCCGGTAGTTCGCTTTGGCCGCAGCTCTCCGGTAGGGCTCCAGCAGGTCGTCCTGTGCTTCCCTGGCCTGCTGCGCCGCTGCGATCTGGGCCTTGGCCCTTGCCTCCATCGCCTGCTGCTGGGCAATGTCCCGCACCTCTTTCCGCTGCTGGGCAAACTGCTCCCGCAGCTGGGCATTCTCGCCAATGGCCATCTCCGGCGCGTTCATGTACCGCTGCCAGATCTGCATCGCAATGTCCTGCTTCGCCCCGTCCCAGTCCTCGTCATAGGCGTTCTCTAAGGTGGGCCTGATGGCGTCGTGGGCGCTCATCATGGCCTCCAGAGCGTCGGCGGCGCTGCTGGGCGTCTCGGCGGGCAGCAGCCCCGCGCCCAGATTCTGCAGCTCTGCAAAGTCTCCGTCCCACCGGCTGGCCTGTCCGTCCTTGGTGTAGGTCAGACTCACGCCGTGGCGGGCCGCCTCCTTCCGGGCGTTTGCCCAGCTTCCGTACCGGTACAGGATCTCGCCGCAGGCCGCCGAGCCTTTCTCGAGCTGCATACTCATCTTGTGCAGCTCCGGGTATGCCTTCCACAGCTCGTCGTTCTTCTTGCTGCTCTTCTGCATGATCTGCTCGGCCATGTCCATCACAAAGGCGTTGGCGTCCGCCCAGTCCACGGCCTTGCTCTGGCTCAGGTAGTCGCTCAGCGCACCCAGCCGCTCCGTCAGCCACTTGGCGCTCACCTTGCTGCCGTGATCGGCCCGCACAGCCTGTGCAACGCTTCGCAGGTTTTCTTCCGACACCCGCTTGTTCCCGCCTGCCTCCACGGCCTTCCGGACCGTCTCCATCTGGGCGTCCACATCCCCAAGGCCGCTGCTGTTGGCGGTGTCCCTGCTGTCTGCGTCCACCTCCAGCTGGTATTTCACGGCTGCTTTTTCCGGGTAGAGCTTCTGGGCCTCGGCCTCCGTCACGGCCTTCAGGTAGTACAGCGGTCGTCCCGGCAACGGCTCGGCGGTCACGGCCTTGACATTTCCGTCGGCATAGTGTAAAGTAGCTTTAGAGCCACCGCTTGCGAGGGAGAACGGCAATCGTAGCCTATTACCCCTCAGCCAAGCGGCGGTTCTTTTTGTGTCCGGGTCAACATAAAGTATCTCGCCCTGTACCACCTTTCCGGCTCTGTAGCTTTCGTGGCCGTATGCGCTCAGCACCGCGATATTATCTACCACCAGACCATTTCTGTCCGTCGGAAGCAGCTCCAGCGACACATTCACCGGCTTTCCGGCCGCGTCCCTCACATCGCCGTATAGGAATATCCGGCTGGCATAGTCCGCATTCCGGCTCGTATCCGAGTGCAGTACAATGATGGGATGCTCCAAAACCTGCGGAACCTGTTTCAGAATTTCTTTGGTCATAATGGAGCCTTCTCCAGTCGCCGCATTGTGGTTTGCGATACTGTGCTTGTTCAGTATTTTCCGCAGCTTTCCAGCCTGCCAGAAAATATCCTTGTCTTTCACACCGATGCTCTTCAGCACCTCTGAAGTGCTGCCCACCCGGATAGCATATCGCTTGGTCGAGTCTTCGTCCAGCCCCTCGATGGCTTTCTCAAAGCCGACATCGATGGAGTATTTTACCGCCGCATCCTTCGTTTCAGAGGCTGCGGCGTTTTTGCTGCCCTGCTTTGCGTCGTGGATGGCTTCCCGGTACTTTTCGCCCGCTGCGACCTGATGCTCAAAATACAGCGCACGCAGATCCCGCAGCTGCTCCTCCGTCAGGCTCTTCGCAGCCTTGGCGGCGGCGTTGGTGGGTTCTTTTTTGAGGAAGCGCTCCACGTCTGCAAGCACACTCTCCAGCAGGTTCTGGATCTTGTCCATCACCTTCCCGATGATGCCCCGGGCCTCGGCGTTCATCCGTGCCTCGGCTGCCTGCTGGCGCACAAAGTCCCGGAAACTCTCCGCCGTGCCGAACACCGTCTCCATCGCATCGGCGGTGATCTCCTCGAGAGCCTGGTTGTAGGTCAGCTGCTGCCCGGCCTCGGCGTACTTGTCGAGGTAGCTCTGGATGAGCTTCTCGGTGCTCTCTGCGCCGCTCTGCTGCACAAGATAGTTCAGCAGCCGGTCCATCACGGCCTGCCCCGTCTCGGCGCTCCACTGGTTCAGCGCGTGGAACGTCTCGTGCATCACCGTTTCGCTGCCCGTGTCTCCGGCAAAGAACATCTCGCCCGCGGCGGCCTTGATGTAGCCCTTGGCGTTGTTCTCCAGCCCCTGCATCATCCGGTGGATGGCCGTGCCGGTGCTCTGGGCCGTCAGCTTCAAAAAGGCCTCGTCTGCGCTCTTGTCCCCGCTCACGGCCTTGTCGCCCCGGTATACCGTCCCGGCGTCCGGTCGCACCGCGCCCTTTCCGCTGCCCAGCTCCCCGGCCTTGTGGGCGTTGTAGACTTCGGCTTCGCCCTTGCCCTGTAAATAGGCCAGCTTCAGGGCGTTCTCGCCCTGCTTGCCCAGCGCCAGCACCTGCCGCACTGCGCCGCCCATGCTTCCCTCCGGGCCGGTGGCGTTCAGCGCCTTTTCAAAGCTCTCCACGTTGTACACGCCTGCACGGTACATGGCTTTCGCCGCCTGCGTATACACCTGCGCGCCGATGCCGCCGGGCATGTTGTCCACCATGGTCTGCACGCCTTGGGTGCTCACCTGCCCGGCCCGCGCCAGCTTCGCCGCGGCCGCCTTCTGCTCCGGGCTTGCCCAGCCGCTCGTGTCCAGCGCCCCCTCGTCCGCCGTCAGCGTTTCCTCCGCGTAGCTCCTGCCATTGACAGCCCCGCCCTCCGGTGCTATATTGGTCTTGGATATTTCACCGGGCTCGCTGCCGACGCTTTGCTGCGTCGTGGTTCCGGCCGAAAGATCCAGCGGAGTTTCCGGGTGTCCTCTGTCGTCCGTTTCAGCAGACGAGGCGATAGTTCCCCGGAGACTTCCGGAAGCTTCCGGAGCTTCCATCTCATTTGCCAAGGGAGCTGTATCTAACGTCTTGGGCGTGTCTCTGGGGTCGGCAACGGCATCCATAGAGGAATACAGCACTTTGGCGGCGGAGGTTCCTGCAACTACGTTTCGGACGTTATCCCCAGGGCTGGCAACGGCATTCACGGGGGCTTGCAGGGCCTTCGCTATTTCTTTTTCGTCCACACCATTCTTGGCGAGATATTCCGAAACAATAAAATTCTGGTTCTTTTTTGTATCACAGACGGCTTCCACGACAACGTGGCTGCCGTCTATTTTTTTCTCAAAGATGACAATGGGCGCACGTTTGCCATTGCTCGTTCTGTAGCCCTTGGCCCGGTCTTTTGCCAGGTACGCATTGTCAAAATTGTTCAGCACATACGCCGCCCGGGCCACGTCGGCGCTCTCCTTCATGGTGCCGTCGGCGCTGCCGTCTCCCCCTGCGTGCCGGTTGGTGATGTGCTGCACGGCGTTCGAGTCCATCAGGGTGCGGTCGCCCACCTTCTCGAGGCCCGTCAGTTCCATCATGGCGCTGCGCATCCGGTCGCCCGTTTCGGCCACGACGTAGGGCTCCAGCTTCTCGCCTGCCCTCACCCGGTCAACATACTCCGCCAGCCCCGGGTCAACACTGTTCTTGTATTCCTCAATGCCGGCGTTCTGGGCCGCAGTATGTACCGCCGGGTCATCGTTCACAGCTGTCTCGTTCACAATGCCGCTTGCCTCTGTCGCAAGGCCCGCCATCTCACGCCCCGCAGCACTTCCGGCGTCCAGCTGAGAGCTGCCCGGCACGCCAGTGGCTCGCCCCTCCGGGGGAGCTGTCGGCGAAGCCGACTGAGAGGGCTCATTCCCGGCCAGCGCTCTATCAGCAGAGCTATCCGTAGCCTCATTAAAGGAGCCCGGGTTGCGGCTCCCGGCGTCTATTTCGGCCCTTGGGCGGGCCTCATATCCTGCCGGCCGCGGCCCCAACAGCTCCTCCCTGTTTCCGCCACTGGCGGCGGTCGTCGCTGTTGCCCTGTCCAGCGCTTCGCTCATGCTGTGCAGTCCTGAGCCCACAGCGCCGCCCAGCGCGCCGGACGCACCGCCGGAGAGTCCGCTTTCCAGCGCGGTGAGGAAGGTGTCTTTGCTGAAGAGGTTCTTCGCCGCCTCGCTGTCCCCCAGCGCAGCGTCAATGGCCATGTCCGCATAGGTCTCCGCGAATGCCTGCATCGAGTTGTCGATGCCGCCCGAGATGGCCGCAGCCACCGCCGGGTAGCGCTGCGCCAGCTCCGAGCTGCCTGCCAGCCCCTGCACCCAGTCCGCGATCTGCCCGGCCATCGTGTCCTTCGCGTAGTCCGAGCCCATGGTCTTTGCAAGGTCAGCCGCGCCCACCGAGTTGATGGCCCACCCTGCGCCGAACTTGGCGAGGCCGCCGCCCAATGCCTTACCCGCACTCTCGCCCTTCTCCGCGCTCTGGCCCATGGCCTCTGCCGCTCCCTGTGCGCTCAGGACGGGCAGCACTGCCGCCGGGTTCACGCCCGCCACAGCCAGGTTCTCCGCCGCGCTGGTCACGGCCCCCGCCACGGCCCGCTGGGTCGGGCTCAGGCCGCTCTGGGCCGCAGCTGTCAGCCGTTGCCCGCGGTCGTAGAGCTGGTAGCCCACGCTCTGGTTCTTGTCGATGCCGTCGCTCACTTCCAGCCCGGCCAGCTTCTGGCGCATCTCCCGGATCTCCTTGGAGTTGTACCCCATCGAGATGAGCTCCCGGTTCCGGCTCTCCGGCCAGGTGGGGTTATAATCCATGTCCACGTCGGTCAAAAGGTCGAAAAGACTCTGGGAGTGTTCGTCGCCCTTTACCTCCTGCTCCACCTGTTTCCAGTTCTTCAGGGTGGCGTCGATGTTCTTTCCCGCCTGTACGCCGTACTCCGCGCCCAGCACCGGGGCAGCGGCCACCGTGTCCGTGATGCCGCCGATGGTGTTCGCCGCCCGGCGCACCCCCCGTTTCTATGCAGGGATGGCGTCCAGCGCAGCGTTCATCTTCCGGGCCTCGTCGATCTGCTCCTGCGTCCAACCGCCCTTTTGGATGAGGTCGGCGTCCGTGTACGCGCCGTGGGTGTTGTCCACCCGCCGCACCGCGTCGGCCAGATTCTTGTTGTCCCCGGTGTCCATCCACTGGTTGATCCGGTCGAACTCGTCCGGTACGCTGTCCTTGGCAAAGCTGGCTCTCAGCTCCTGCGCCGGGCCGCTGCCGTAGGCCATGGCCCCGCTGCCCACGTTCTCCAGCACGTTCCCGCTCTTCGCCGGAACGCCCCATTTCTGTCCCATGTCCAGCGCCCGGGCTGCTGCTTCCGGCATCTGCCGCGCAGGGCCGCTGCCGCTGCCCTCTGTAGCAGCGCCCGCCATTTTACGCCCCGCAGAGCTTCCAGCGTCCAGCGGAAACTTGCCCGACACGCCAGTGGCTGAGAGGTCCTGCCGGGCGAGTGCTCTTCCGGCAAGGCTGGTATCATTCCTCGCATCCACCTCCCCCATGTCGCTTACGTGCCGTTCGGTGTACTGCTGTAAGGCTTTGGCCCGGGTGATGTCCGGGTCAGTATTCTTTGCAGCCTGCTCTTTCGTATCTGCCTTCTGGCTGTTCGTTCCCTTTGCCAGCGCTGCAATGTCATTCGCTGTCCATTTTTTCTGGTTGTTGCTTCCCTGCGCCAGCCTGTTAATATCTGCTGCCGTCCAAGCCATGTTTATCGTCCTCCCGGTCTCTCGTTCTCATTCAAATCGGAGAAACGAGAAAAAAGCGTTTAGCGCAGCGGCTAGCTTTTTTCCGTTTCGACCTCTCCTTCGGGGTCTGAAAGGGGCGAGCAGCCCCTTTCTCGTGGGTCCAGCGCGTCGAAATCGCTGGTGGTTTTCTGGTTCTCTTTTGGCACGCAAAAGAGAACGTATCTCGCGGTCAAAGCCCGGCCCGATTAAAGATGTCAGCTATTTCTTCGTTGCTGTATCCCTCATGCTGAAGCTTTACCGTAATGGCACTGCCGTTCATGCCACGCTGCGCATAACCCGCCACACGGTTCAGCACGTCATCTGTAATACCCTCCATCTCGTTTGTCGGGGTTTCCAGCAGTCCGCCGGCCTGCAAGATGCCGGCGTAGATGTCCTTCGTCGGGTCGCCGTCCTTCAGTGCCTGATACTTGCCCAGTGCCGTCAGGAGCTGACTGTTCGTCCAGCTGTTTCCGCTGCCTTTCGTGCTGCTGCTGCTCCTTCTGCCCGAAGAGCTGCCCGAACTGCCTGCGCTCTTTTTCGCCAGCGCCGTTGCAAGCTGCCGTCCTGCGATCGTCCTGTAATCTCCCACAGAGTTCGGATCCAGGCCGTACAGTTCCAGCACCGCCCGTGCAGCCTCGTCGCTGCCGCCGCCTGCCAGCCCGGCTGCGGTCGTGAGCGCACCCGCCTTGTCTGCGCGGGTGATGGGTGCGCCGCTGTAATTGTCGAAGATTCCGGTATCCAGACCATACCGGCCCAGCACGGCGTTCGCGGCATCGCCCGCCCCCTGCTGGTACAGGTTGAACGCCTGCTCGTAGGCATTCAGTGCATCGCTCTGGCCGGTGCGCTCTTTGTTGTACTCCCACTGTTCCCGGGCAAACTCGTTCTCCCACTGCTGCTGGGTGTATCCCTTGTAGGTGTCGTAGGCCGTCAGACCGGCTCTGCCTACACTCTTCGCCATCTCCCACAGGTTCGAGAGAAAGTCGTTCTTCTCCTGCGCCGCCTGATCGGCCCGGCTCTTCTTGTAGTCCCGCCAGTCCTGCGCGTTGGCCACAGCCCCCTGATGCTCTGCCGCCTCGAGACTGTCCTGATTCTGCAGCGCGCTCAGCAGCCCCGAGAGGCCGTTCTGCTTCAGCTGGTACAGGGTCAGGGCCTTGTCCCGCAGGCCCGAAAGCCCGCTGTCCACGTTCGCCATAGCCTGCTGGTAGCCCTGCTGGGCCACACTGTTTGCGTAGCTGGAGCCGTACCCGCCGCTCAGCGCGGCAGCGCCCGCAGCGGCGTTCTCAGCCGCCGCCCTGGCATTCGCCTGCGCGCCCGCGCGGTACTGCTGATAGAGCTCGCTGTCCGTGCCTACGTCATAGCCCGCATTGCTGGCCGCGCCCATGCTGTCCAGTGCCTCGTTGATCCGGTCGGTGTAGTTGCTCTGGTACGCCCCCGGCATCGCGTTCTCCGCGTCCTTCTGCGCTGCCTGTGCGTCCTTGTATCTCTTGAATACGCCCATCTTTAACTCCTCTCTTGACAAATACGTAAAATACGTATATATTATAATTACAGATTCGGAGGTGCATCTTCATGCCAATGACCCCCAAAGAGATCGTTCGCCTGCTCGAGCAGAACGGTTTCGTGTTCGTCAGCTCCAACGGTTCTCATCGCAAATACCACAATCCCACCACCGGCAAGACCACTATCGTCCCTTTCCACGCCAAAGACCTCAAACCCGGCACAGAGAAAAATATCCTCAAACTGGCCGGCCTGAAGAAATAAGGAGGCATTTCTATGAACGCTGTTTTCTATCCCGCGGTGTTCCACCCCGAAGAAACGGGTTATTCTGTCACCGTCCCCGACATCGAGGGCTGCTTTACGCAGGGCGATACGATGGATGAGGCTGTGCGGATGGCACAGGATGCCATCGGCCTGATGCTGGAAGAGTGCGCTGTCTGCCCCACTCCTTCCTCTCTTCCGGTGGAGGCCGGAGACTTTGTGGTCATGGTCCCCTTTGATATGGCTGCTTACCAAAAGCAGTTCCGCCCTGTTAAAAAGACCCTCTCCGTCCCCGCTTGGCTCAATGATGCAGCCGAGGCCGCACACATCAACTTCTCCGGCGTTCTTCAAGACGCCTTGAAGGAAAAGCTCCATCTGGCATGATTCTTGATAGCTCAGCCCCTTCGGGCTGGGCATTTTTAATTCTGTTTCATCTTGGCTGTCCGGGTTGCGGCTCCCAGCGTCTGCTGCGCTGCCGCTTGCATCCTGCTGGCCGCGGCCCCAACAGCTCCTCCCTGTTTCCGCCACTGGCGCTCGGGTTGCGTTTGCTGCTTTTTCTTCGGCCCCTTGGCGGGGACTTTGAAAAAGCAGAACGCTGCCCTAGCCTCGCCTCCCTTCATCTGCCGCTGGCAGCGGTCGGCTCCGCTACAGTCGTCGCCGTTGCCCTTCCGGGCCGGGCGCTTTTTCTTTACAACAAGCCCATCAGTATGCTTGCACCTACGCTCAGGATCGTGTTCAGAAGTCCGCTCCCCCGGCTCTTCTTCGCCTGGCTTTCGCTGGCCGCCTGATTGTACACGTTCTGATAGTAGTTGCGCTGGTTCTCCCAGTTCTGGTAGTTGGTCTGGTACTTCTCGTAGTCCTGTGCCTCGGCCTGCTGGTATCCGCTCAGCTGGTTCTGCAGGTCGCTCTTTTTCTGGGTGTACTGGCTCAGTGCCTGGCTGTACAGCCCGTTCGTGGCATTGCTCAGGCCCGCCATGGCGTTCTGGTAGGCGCTCTGGCCCGCTTGGGTGCCGTAGCTGGAGCCGTATCCGCCCGAGATGGCGCTGGCGTTGGCCTGGGCGTTCTCGTTGGCGAGCTTCGCCTGCCGGGTGTAGCTGTTCTTATACTGCTCGTAGGCCGCATCCCGGGTGGGGTCGTAGCTAAAATCCTTCATCCCGTCCAGCTTGCCCATCACGCCGTCGATCTTGTCCTTGTATTTGCTGGTGTAGTCGCCCGGCTTCTTCGCCTCCCACGCATCCAGCTGCACTCTCGCATCGCTCACTCTGCTCATGTTCTCTGTCCTCCTGTCAATGTGTTATTTCAGCTTCTCCTGCAGATCCCCCGCAAGGTTCTCCGTGTCAATGTTGCTCAAAATGTATTCCAGCTGCTCCTGCATCTGGTACAGATAATTCCTCAGTTCCCGGGCGCTGTCCGCATCCAGCTTTTCCAGCCTCGGCATGGAGATCTTGGAAAGTCCTACAATGCTTGCCATTCGGCTCCTCCTTCCGGTTTCTCGTTTCTATTCAAATCGGAGAAACGAGAAAAATGCGTTTAGCGAAGCGGCTAGCATTTTTCCGCTTCGACTTCCTCTTTGGGGTCTGAAAGGGGCGAGCAGCCCCTTTCTCGTGGATCCAGCGCGTCGAAATCGCTGGTGGTTTTCTGGTTCTCTTTTGACACCAAAAGAGAACATAGCCCTACGCTTTCAGCGTCTCGGCACACCTCCGTTCACTCTTCCGCCCTCGCTGCTGCTCAGCGTCATGGCGATGCTCCTCACTGCGATCTGCCCTTTTCCTGTCAGGCGCAGCCGCATGGTGTCGTGCCGGGTCGGGACAAAGGGCAGGTTCACCTGCACCCGCCTGTCCCGGGTGTCCACCCGGCCCATCTCTTGCCACTCGCCGCTGTCGAAGCTGGCCCACAGCGTCACCACGGTCCGCTCCATGGCGTCCAGCCGCACCGTCACCCGGCTGCAATACTTGTCGTCCGGGTCTCCGAGTCCGATGTCTCCGGTCACAGCCTCATATTCCACCGTGTCCTCTTCGCCGCCGGCTTTCCGGCTCCCGTCTGCGGCCCAGATGGCCTCTTTGTCCCAGAGGTAGAGCTGCCGCCCGGTGGAGCACATGGCCCAGCCGGTGGCGTCCTCCTCGTGCCAAAGTCCTTTCTCGGTGTCGTACACCAGCAGCCTCTGCCCGCCGGGGCTCTCGGTGTGCAGGTAGTACCGCCCCACCAGCCCGCCGGCGGCCGCCCTTGTCACCCGGCTCATGGCCGTCTCGTCCAGCGAGGCCGACACCTTGGTGGGCAGGCTGCCGTCCCACGCCATGACGCCGTCCATCGAGAGGTAGTACAGCGTCTCGTTGATGACGCAGAGGCTCTGGTGGGCGCCCTTGGCCACGCCCGAGCACTGGATGCTGCTCATCTGGTAGTCGCTGGGCTTGGTGCCGTAGAGCTTGTGTAAGCCGTTCTCCTTGAAGAAAAGCACGTATCCCATGCAGGTAGCTGCGCCGGTAAACGCTCCGTCGCTGCCCACGGTTACGGCATAGCTGTCCGCTGCCGTGCCGCGATAGGAGAACCAGTTGGTGGCGTCACCCAGCTTGCAGGCATAGATGACGTTCTCGGTGCTCGAGCAGCCCCACACCCGGTTGTTGTGCTCCGTCAGCCAGTCCAGATCCGGCACCCGCCGCTGGGCCGTCACGTCCGGGAAAGGCCCGTCGAAGGTCTGGGTGGTCTTGCCGTCCATGGCCGTCCACACCACGCTCTGGCCCGTCACCACACAGGTGCCGTAGTACAAAACGCTCTCAATGTCCGGCGCGATGGAGAGGATCACCGAGTCCCCGGCCACGTCGTCCACCACCACGTCCCCGCCGAAATCGGCGGAATAGGCGTTCTTCACCACACCCGGGATGCCCGTCAGGGTCACGGTGTCCCCGGCCTTGAACGCTTTGCCCAGCCCCTCGCAGGTCACGCGGCAGTAGTTCAGCAGGATGTTCTGCCACCCGCCCGCCGTGCTGTAGAGCTTCAGGGCGTCGCGGTAGCTCCACGGGGCATCTTCGGCCTGCTTGAGCCAGACGTCGCCGTTCTCGGGGTTTTCCGGCTCGGTCGCGCCGAATTTGTTCGGAGTGTATACCACGCCCGCAGCGTCGCAGGGGGTCACGGTCAGGCTTCTGCCGTCCTGCTGCCAGCTGGAGCCCAGCGCGCTCAGTGTCCCCGCTGCGGTGTCAAAGGACATCTTGTCCGGCCAGATGAGCACCTTGGTCCCCATCCCCACCATCTTCTTCTCGCTGTCTGTCAGGGCGTTCTCCAGTTCCACGGCGGCGCTGCCGTCGTCCGGGGCATACCGCAGGGTCGTGCCTTCCACGGTCAAAAGACCGTTCAGGTGGTACATCCCGTTCATCCCGGTCGCTTGACGCACCTTCCGCCGGGGCTTGCGGGTCTCGAGGGCCGGGTATCCCCGCGAAGAAAAGTTTTTCTCCTCGCTCAGCTCTGCCTCGCTGCAGGCATACCCCTCGTTCAGCCCGCCAAATACCCGCAGCAGCTGCCGCTGACTGTTGATCTGGTTCAGGTTCGTCACGTCATCAGCCTCCCGCTGCCCACCGGCATATACTTTCTCCTCACCCACGCCGCAAACTCCTGCACATAGCTCGTGTAGAGCTGCAATTCGTTCGCCGCCCGGGCCGTCTCGCCGAGGGCAAGATCCATCTGCGCCGCCAGCCAGTGGGGATAGAGCGCTTCCGCTGCGTTGTCTGCCAGCAGCGGCGTGTCGTATTCCAGCCCTTCCGCCCACAAAATATCCGCGCCGCGCCCCTCAAAGTCGCTGCCGGTGTCGCTGCGCTCCACCACGTTCCGCCGCAAGCCGCTGTCGGCCTGCCGCAGCCACAGCTGCTTCATCTCGTCCGAAAAGCTGTTGTTCGGCCTCAGCTCGTCGGCCATCTTTATCGCTTCGCCTGCTGTCATAAAACCTCCAAAACAAAATCCCCCGGCGCAGCAAGCGCCTGCAAGCTGTACCGGGGAATATCTCTCTGCCCTCTGTAACAGGGCTCTCCATTTTACGCCTCATCGGGCCTTGAGCGTCCAGCTCAGGCCTGTCCGACACGCCAGTGGCTCCCCTATTAGGGGAGCTGGCTGCCGTAGGCAGACTGAGAGGTTAAATGGTCATCATCTGCGTACCGGCCGCCGCCTGCATGGCCTGGCTCTTCCGGGCCGCCTCGGCGTCCTGTTTGATGCTGTGCTCCAGCACCTCGGCCACAGCCTTCGGCACCTTCACGTCGATGCCGCGCTGGATGAGGTAGCTGTCGCCGTTGACGCCCACGAACACCGGTGCCGAGTAGCGGCCGTCATCCTTGAACAGGTGGATGGTCACCATGCCGTCGTCCTTCTCTTTGTCCTTCTCTTTGTCCTTCTCTTCGGCCTTTGCTTCGGCCTTTGCTTCGGCCATCGCCTCGGTCTTCTCCACAGTCTCCACCGCGTTCTCCACGGCACCCACCGCAGCAGTCTCTTTCTTAGTTGCCATAAATAGATCCTTCTCCTTTCGTTTTGCCGTTCCTGTTCAGCTAAAGCCCGAAATCCTCGGCGAAGCCGTAATTAGTTCGCCTTCGCCTTCGCGCTGTACTTCGGGCTGACGCTCTCGATGCGCACCATGTACTGCTCGCACAGCCGCTCTGCGGTCTTGATGGCCTTCCAGCCCACGGACGCGCGCTGGTTCAGCGGGTCTTCGCCCGCGCCCAGCTGCTTGACGATGTGCTGCAGGCCGCCGCCCTCCACCTCGGTCACGGCGTAGGCGTGAGCCGCCAGCACCAGCGTACCGAACACGGCCAGACCGCTCGGGCAGCCGGTGCCAGTCCAGATCTTCGCCTCGCTGGTCTCGATGAAGCGCACACCGGCCAGCTTGCCGATCTCGCCGTTGTAGATGTTCTCGGGGGTAGAATACTTGTGGACATCGATCCACTCCGGGTTGCGGCGCAGGTCATAGGCCACATAGGGGTGGACGATGGCCACATAGCTCTCGCCGATGGCATCGGCGTTCTGGGCCTTCAGGGCGGTGGCTGCCTGATCGATAAGATCCGGCGTCAGCACACTGGCAGTGGTCAGATTGGCGCGGCTGGTCACGGCGGTGTCGCCCGCCGGCGCGTAGATGACGTTGGTGCCGCCCGCCAGCACCTCGCGGGTCACGGTATCCAGCGTGCGGCCCGCCTGAGATGCCAGTACCTTGGTCGCCTGGGTGATGTTGTTGTCGATGGCGGCCAGCTGCAGCACGTCGGTGATGGCTGCCCAGCCGCCGTACTGCTTCACGGTGGCGGTCATAGGGGTGACGGTCAGAGCCTGAGCGTTGGGGGTCACGCCCTCGGTCAGCGGCTCGGTGGCCTTGGGCAGGCTCTCGTACTTGCGGAACTCGATGGTCTTGCCGTTGTTGGCCGGGATGGGGTACTTGTCGCCGAACTGGTCATGCACCAGCAGCGGCTCCGCCTGATCCAGCAGACGCTTCTCGTAGTAGGTCTTCATCTCGGCGCTCATGCCAGTCGCGCCGGTGTGGTTTGCAGGCTGCGCAAACAGCTGCAGATTCATGTGGTTCTTCATGTTTCTTACTCCCTTCGTTTACTCTTGTGCTTTATTGAGAGCCGCCATTTCCTTTAAGAAAGGCTCTCCTTTCTAGGAGAGCTGCTTTGCAGCGCCGCCGTCAGGCGGACTGCAAAGCTGAGAGGTTTCCTCCGGGCAGCGGCAGCTTTCGGTTAAAAAGTGATGATCTGTCCCCGCATGGCCCGGCGCTCCAGCTCTTCGCACTGCTGGGGCGTCAGCTTGGAGACGTCGGTCTTCAGCACCGCCGCGCCGCCGGGGTTGGTGCCGTTCTCGCTGGGCCGTGCGCCCCGCTGGCGGATCCGGGCTTCCACGCCCTTCTCGACGGTCTTGGCCGTCTGGGTGGTGCGCCGGGCCATGATGTCGTCGAAATAGCGGGCCTTGTAAGCGTCCTCCATCTTCACGCCCAGCTTGAGCATCTGGGCAAAGTCCGGGTCAGCCAGCGCCGTCTTGATGTCAAAGCCCGGGTCCTCGGCCCGGATGCGCTCCGCAGCGGCGTCCCACTCCTGCTGGATGGCTTCCATCTTTGCGGCCTCCGCCCGCTGCTGCTCGGCGGCGCGGTGCTTGGCGTTCTCGCTTTCCAGCGCGTCCATCTCCTTGGCCAGCTGGACGCTGATGCCCTTCTTCATGGCCATGTCTTCGTAGTAGGCGTCATCCTTCACCACGCCGCCCTCCACGGCCGCAGCCAGTGCCTCGTAGTCGCCGGGAGCAGTGCCGTACTTCTGGCCCAGAGCGTTCAGGATACGCCCCACCGGCCCCTGCTCGTTCAGGATGCTGTCGTAGGCTTTCTGGGTGGCCTGCACGATCATCTCGCCAAACTCCCGGTTGTACTCGCCCCGCATCAGTTCGCCAAACGCTTTCCGGTGTGCCTCCGGGTCGGTGCCGCTCTTGTCTGCCGCGCCGTCCTGTTTCTCGCCTTCAGCAGCATCTTCCTCCGCGTCCGGCTCTTCCGCCGGGCTCAGCATCTCATCCACCTCGGCGGCAGCAGCCTCCCGGCCTTTGCCCTGGGCGGGGGCAGACGCAGCCTTTTCTGCCGCCGCAACTTCGCCAGTGCCTTCTGCTGCACCATCGCCGCCCTCAGCAAACATCTGCAATTTCATGGCAGGTCCGTCCATATCATCTGCACCGCCGTCTGCGACTACCAGCTCGACATTGTCCGGATGCTCTTCCGCCAGCGCACGCAGGCCCTCTTCCACAAAGTCAAACCAGCTTGCGACCATCAAAGCGTTCGGGCCGGGTTTCGGCAGAGCCTGCACCACAAAAGTCTCGCCATGCTGCACACAGCTCGTCAGCAGCCTTCCGCTCCTTGCAGCAGCTTCTACCTTGTTTGCCAGCGTCTGCGCCAGCACAGAAACCGCCGCACACACGATGTCCTGCCCCGCCGGGGCGTAGCCTGCATGACCGCTTGCAGCCAGACTGTAGCCTTTTTCCGTATCCATCATCTCAATTTTGATCATGTAGAACCTCCTCACTTATTCGGGTTGTTGATGTTCATCGCCCTCTCGGCTGCCTTGGTGGCCAGCGGGTTGGTCCCGCCGCCCACCTGTCCGCCCAGAGAGTTCGTTACCGTCTTTGCGCCGGCTTCTCCGCCGCCTCCGCCGCCGGTCATGGCAGCGGCAGCGGCCCCGGCCTGCTCGCTCAGGTTGGATCCGTTCTGCTGGTCGATGACTGCCGCCATCTGCTGGATCTGCGCCATGGCCTGCTGCAGCTGCTGGTACAGGGTGCCGTTCTGGGCCACCCGCTGGCGCACCTTCTCGATGCCCTCGAAGTCCATCATGTCCAGACACGCCAGTGCAGCGTCGGCGTTGGCCGGAGCAAAGAATCCCAGCTGGTAGCACTCCTTCGCCGTCTCGTTCTGGGAGAGGCGGCTGAAGGTGCTCTTCTTTGCCGCGCTCACCGTGATGTCGAACACCGGCTCATGGGCGCCCAGCTCCACGCCGCCCACGCTCTCCGCCGGCTGCGGCCGCAGCATCTGGCCGGAAAACTCCCGGTACTCCGTGCCGCCCTGCTGGCCGGTGATCCGGTAGACGCGGCTCTCGTCGTAGAACTGCCGCATCAGGTCGATGATGAAGTAGCATTCTTTTGCAAAGGAGCGGTAAGAGCTCTTCAGCATGTCCCGGCTCAGCTTCGAGCCTGCTTCCTGCAAGGCCGCGATGGCCGAAGCAGCGGTCAGGCCGCTGGTCGCGCCGCCCTGGTTCACGTCCCGGTTGCCGCTGATCTCCTTCAGCTCGGCCACGCGGTTCTGCTGGTATGCGATGGTGTTGGAGGGCAGCGGAGCCGTCTCCAGCTCCATAAAGCCCCGCTCGTCCAGCCGTCCCGTGATATGTACCACGTCCTTCGCCGTGTCCAGCAGCTCGTCCTCGTTCACGCCCGCCGTGTCCGAGATAAGGTAACGTTTCTTGGCCGCTGCCAGCGTGTTCTCGTCCATGGCCTGCGTCATCCGGTCGATGGTGTCCTGGGTGTCCTTCATCACGTCGATGTACCCGAAGCCCGCCGGGCTGTTCTCTTCCACGAAGAGCGGGTCGAACACAAAGGGATATTTTCCGTGGTCGTAGAAGCCGGTCTCGGCCATCGCCGGGTCGTTCTCGCTGGCGTAGAGCACCACGCCGTTGCAGAACTTGCAGTAATGCACCACGGTCTGGCCGCCGGGCTTCTCCCTCTTGTAGTACCAGTCCACTACCACGCTCTTTTCGCTGGTGTCGATGTTCTGGTCGCTGACGTACTGCCCCACGGTGATGCCGCTGCTGCCCGCCTTGCCCTCCAGCTGAGGCCACCGGGCCGTCAGACGGTCGTTGTCAGCCAGCGCCAGCGAGAAGAAGTTGGCCGAGTCCTGGATGTCCTCCACACCCGGCTCCCAGTACAACATCAGCAGATCCATACTCCGGATGGCGATGTCCCCGAGTCCGTCCCGCAGCGCCGGGTCCCAGAAGATGCCCTTCACGCCGGTACCCTGCTTGAGCTTGCGCCACCAGGTGTCGCTGTACACGCTCTCGTAGTCGGCCTGCTCCAGCAGCACCGGCAGGATCTCGGAGAGGAGCTTTGCCGTCTCCTCGTCGTCCTGCGCTCTCGGCAGCACGTTGGGCTCCGGGTAGTTGTCCATGGCGTCGGCGTGTTTGTTGGCGATGGAGTTGAACAGCCACCCCGTGCTAGGGGCGCGCTTGCCCTCCATCACCCGGTTGCCATACTGCTTCCAGTGGCCCAGCTTGTACCATTCCTCGTTGTCGATGATCCGCTTGTCGAGGCTGGCCTTGGCCGACTTGTACTTCTCCAGCACAGCCATCGCCTCGCTGATCTCCTTCTCGCCGATCGCCGGTTCACCATCCAGCGCCCCGGCCAGACTCTCGCCGCCGGGGCTTTCATCTGCTGCCAGGTCAAGCTCTTTTTTACCCAATTCCATCCCATTTTCCTTTCCGCGTTCCTGTTCAAATCGGAGAAGCACAAAAAAATGCGTTTAGCGAAGCGGCTAGCATTTTTGTGCTTCGACCTCTCCTTTGGGGTTACTAGGGGCGAGCAGCCCCTAGTTCGTGCCTCCCGCGCCTCGAAAGTAGCGGGCACTTTTCTGGTTCTCTTTTGGTGCGCAAAAGAGAACTTAACCTCGCGTAACCGCGCTCTACCCCCGCGCACAGGCGTGCGAACCATTTCTGGTTCTCTTTTGGCACGCAAAAGAGAACAATTAGCCTTAATGGAAGAGCACTCTCCCCTTGTAAAAACCCCTCAAAAAGGGTATCATAAAGAAAAAAGCAAAGGAGCCTTACTTATGCGTGCTTACGAGCGACTGCTGAAATATGCCAAAGTATACACCACCTCGGACCCCGAGTCCGGCACCCATCCTTCTGCCGCACGGGAATTCGACCTCGCCCACCTGCTGGTGGAAGAGATGAAGTCCATCGGCATCGAGGACGCCTTTGTGGACGAGCACTGCTACGTCTACGGCAGCATCCCCGCCACCAAGGGCTGCGAGAAGAAGCCCGCACTGGGTCTCATCGCCCACATGGACACCGCCCCCGACGCTTCCGGCGAGAACGTCAAGCCCATCCTCCACGAGAACTACGACGGCGGCGACGTCACCCTGCCCGGCACCGGCATGGTCATGAAGACCTCCACCTTCCCCTTCCTGAAGGAGCTGAAGGGCGAGACCCTCATCACCACCGACGGCACCACCCTGCTGGGCGCTGACGATAAATCCGGCGTTGCTGAGATCCTGACCGCTGCCGAGACCCTTATCAAAAAGAAGCTGCCCCACGGCAAGCTCTGCATCGCCTTTACCCCCGATGAGGAGATCGGCGAGGGCGCTTCTCTCTTCGACATCCCGGGCTTCGGCGCAGATTTCGCCTACACCGTCGATGGCGGCGACGTGGGCGGCATCGAGTACGAGAACTTCAACGCCGCATCTGCCACTGTCACCATCCACGGCTTCTCCGTCCACCCCGGCAGCGCCAAAGATGCCATGATCAACGCCTCCAACGTGGCAATGGAGTTCCACATGGCCCTGCCCGTCATGGCCCGCCCCGAGACCACCGAGGGCTATCAGGGCTTCTACCATCTGTGCCAGATGTACGGCGACGTCACCGAGGCAAAGCTGGGCTACATCCTCCGCGACCACGACGCCGGCAAGCTGCAGTTCAAGAAGGACAACCTTCTCCACATCGCCTGCTACCTCAACGGCAAGTACGGCCCCGGCACGGTGGAAGTCGAGATCAAGGACAGCTACCGCAATATGCTGGAGAAGATCAAGCCCCACTTCCACCTGGTAGAGACGGCCCGCAAGGCCATCGAGAAGGCCGGTCTGACCCCGGAAGAGATCCCCGTCCGCGGCGGCACCGACGGCGCTGTCCTGAGCTGGAAGGGTCTGCCCTGCCCCAACCTCGGCACCGGCGGCTTCAACTTCCACGGCGTCTGCGAATGCACCACCGTCGAGCGGATGGACAAGGCCACCGAGATCCTGCTGAATATCATTGAGCTTTACTCTAAATAACTTGGCATCGTAAAAAATGGCTCCGGCATCTGCCGGAGCCATTTTTTGCTTCTTAAAACTCGATGTTCTGCGCCGCCTTGGCGATGGCTCCCAGCAGCTCCACCAGCTTGCTCTCGTCCATCCGGCTGCTGTTGTTGGCAAAGGCGTAGAAACAGCCCTGCACGCAGAACGAGAGCAGGATGCCCCGGTTCAAATCAGCCGCGAAGGTCGGGTCAGCTTCCTCAAAGCGCTGGCGCAGCCCCTTCTCGATGCTGTTGGCGAAGATGCCCTGCCGACTGCCCGAAAAGAGGATGTTCACGGCCCGCTGGTTCTGCATGAAGGCATGGAACAGCTCCCGCGTCAGCGTCTCTGCCTGATGCAGTGCCACGCTGTCGTTGGTGCGGGGTACGCTGGCCAGGATAGACTCGATAAGCTTGTTTTCCAGCGCGTTGGCCAGTGCGTAGATGTCCTCATAGTGGGCATAGAACGTCGATTTGTTGATGCAGGCCATCGCACATAAATCTTTTATCTTGATTTTTTCCAGGGGGGTCTTCTCCCGCAGTTCCATGAAAGCCTGTTCGATGGCGCGGTCGGTACGGGCGATACGGATGTCCACAAAATCCACCTCTTCCGTGTTTTAGTTGATTATCCAACGGTTTTCGTCTTTCGTCGATGGACAAGACCCCGTGGATTTTTTACAATGAAAGCAGTGCCCCTTATTCTTCTTTTTTATAGAGCAGGCCCTTGGCGTCCAGTGCCGCTTCGATGCGGCGGAACGCCTCCGGCGTGGGGCAGCTCAGGGTGTGCAGATGCACACCGCCGGTCATCCGGCTCAGCAGGCACTCGGGCGTATCCGCCGCCTGCTGGATAAAATGATCCACGTCGTACCGGCTGGCGAGGTTGAGGTTGCCGCGCAGCTCGCCGTAAAGCGGATTCTCCACGGCCACATCCACCACGATGCCGCCCTGGTCCACCACGGTATACAGCTCCTCCCGCATCTGGTCGGCGGTGCTGTGGACACAGGCGAGGATGCCCGTATAGCCCCGCGCCGCCGGGTGGAGCTGATAACCCCGGGGCGTTGCGTCGATCTGCGTCCCCGACGCCCGCAGCAGGGCCACGTCACCCACCACGATCTGCCGCGAGACCCCCAGTTCCCCGGCCAGTACACTGGCACTCAGCGGTGCATCGGCCTCCGTCAGCCGCTCTAAGATCACTTTTCTGCGCTGCGCAGCATTCATCTTCTGCACTCCCCCTTTTTATCCTACCAGCCGCAGCAGGGTGGCGTAGTTGGAGGGCAGCTGGACTTTCAGCTTACCCCACTCCACCTGCGTCAGGATGGGCTGACTGCCCACACAGTCGGCCAGCAGGTCTTCGACACCCGAAGCCTCCACCGGCAGCTGGAATTCCATCGAAACCGGGCTGTCACCGTTATTGTACACCGCCACGACAGCCTGGCCGTCCAGCACCCGGGCGTAGGCGTAGCTCTGGGTGGTCAGCGTCAGCTCCTTGAACTCACCCCAGCTCAGCTCGGGACACTCCGCTTTCAGCCTGCCCAGTGCGGCATAGATGCTGGTGACAGGGTTCGTCTTCTCGGCGTCGGTGTAGTCGGCCAGCTCGAGGCAGGGGCGGAGCGGCCAGTCGCTGCCCCACTCTTTTTTGCCCTCGATGCCAAATTCCGAGCCATAATAGATGGACGGAATGCCCCAAAGCGTATATACTAGAAGAGCAATATGCCGGATGTGGTCGCGGTTGCGCAGTTTGTTGGGCAGCCGCTCCACATCGTGGTTATCCGAGAAGTTATAGAGCCGGGTATCGTGGCAGAGGCCCTGCAGACGCCGCATGGTATGGGCGATCTCGAAATAGTTGTGGTCGTTGTGGCCGCTCCACAGACCCTTATGCAGTTCGTAGTTGGTGACGGAGTGGAGCATCTCGGGGTTTGCCCAGCGGCTGTAGTCGCCGTGGATCACCTCGCCCATCAGCCAGAACTCGGGCTTCACCTCGTTGGCAACGCGGCGCAGGCCCTTCATGAAGTCGAAGTCCAGCACGTCGGCAGCGTCCAGACGGATGCCGTCAATATCGAACTCATCCACCCAGAAGCGGATGGTGTCGAAATGGTAGTTCTGCACCTCGGGGTTGCGCTGGTTCAGCTTGACCAGCAGGTTGAAGCCGCCCCAGTTGCCGTAAGAGAAGCCGTCGTTGTACTCGTTGTTGCCCCAGAAATTCACGTCGCAGAACCAGTCGCGGTAGCGGGCGTTCTCACGGTGCTCCTTCAGCTCCTGGAACGCGAAGAAATCGCGGCCCACATGGTTGAACACGCCGTCCACGATGACCTTCTGGCCCCGCTCATGGCAGGCGGCGACAAACTGCCTGAACTCCTCGTTGGTGCCGAGACGCCGGTCTACCAGACGGTAGTCGATGGTGTCATAGCCGTGGGAACCGCTCTCGAACAGCGGGCCGATATAGATCGCCGTACAGCCAAGCTTTGCCGCGTGTTCTGCCCACGCATCCAGCTTTTTGAAAGCCCCGGGGACAGGCTGTCCGTCGTTTTCATGCGCGCAGCCGCACAATCCCAGAGGATAGATGTGATAGAATACCGCATTGTCATACCAAGCCATTGTCTGTACCGCTCCTGTTTTCAAAAAGTTACAGCAGAGCACTTTTCCGACAAAAGTGCATCTGTGTCCTATTCAGTATAGCACATTTTCCGACAAAAGTGTGGTAAAAGTGTTGTATATTTCTCATTTTACCTATTCCATCGTCCGTGTTCTGTAAAAATTGCGATAAAAGGAGTCTTTCGTATGAATCTTCCCTCCATCCCCAAATCCTTCTTCAACGGCGACTGCTTCGATGCCTACCGCATCCTCGGCGCGCACCCCTGGCAAGGTGACCACGGCGAAGAGGGCTGGCGCTTCGCGGTCTGGGCTCCCGGTGCCACGGCTGTGGAGGTCTGCGGCGGCTTTGACGGCTGGGGCGCAGGCATCCCGCTCCAGAAAGCCGACACCGGTGTGTGGAGCGGCTTTGTCTCCGGGCTGTGCGAAGGGGAGCTCTACAAATACCGCATCCACGGGGCCGACGGCAGCGTGGTCATGCGGGCCGACCCCTACGCTTTCGCGTCCGAAGTCCGCCCCGCCAACGCCAGCCGCCTGACCAAACTGGACTTTTCCTTCGACGACAGCGCATGGATGGAGCGGCGGGATAAATGCCGTAATCTGCCCATGAACATCTACGAACTCCATGCCGGCAGCTGGAAGCATAAGCCCAACTCCACCCAGCCCGACGGCTCGGACGGCTGGTACGATTACGAAGAGCTGGCCCGGGAGCTCATTCCCTGGCTGCTGGAACACCACTTCACCCATGTAGAGCTTCTGCCGCTGGCAGAACACCCCTTCGACGGCAGCTGGGGCTACCAGACCACCGGCTACTTCGCCGTCACCAGCCGGTACGGCACCCCGGCCCAGTTTGCTTCCTTTGTCAACGCCTGCCACCGGATGGGCATCGGCGTCATCATGGACTTTGTCCCCGTCCACTTTGCGGCCAACGCCGACGCACTGGCCAACTTTGACGGCACCCACCTCTACGAATACGACAGCGATGTGGGCCACAGCGAGTGGGGTACCTGCAACTTCAACTACTACCGCCGGGAGGTGTGCAGCTTCCTGAACAGCGCCGCCGCCCTCTGGATGGAGGTCTACCACTGCGACGGCATCCGGATGGACGCCATCTCCCGCGCCCTCTACTGGCAGGGCGACCCTGCCCGGGGCGTCAACGAGGGAGCCGTCACCTTCCTGCGGAACCTCAACCACGGCCTGAACGAGCGCTGGCCCACCGGCGTTTACATGGCCGAAGATTCCACCAACTTCCTCAAAGTCACGGCCCCCACCCGCTACGATGGCATCGGCTTCGACTACAAGTGGGACATGGGCTGGATGCACGATACGCTGGACTACTTCGCCACCCCCTTCGGCCAGCGTCCCGACGCATACGGGAAGATCATTTTCAGTATGCACTATTTCTACAACGAGCTCTACCTGCTGGCGCTGAGCCACGACGAGGTCGTCCACGGCAAAAAGACAGTCATCGACAAGCTCTGGGGTACCTACGAAGAAAAATGCGCCCAGCTGCGCACCCTCTATTTTTATATGTATGCGCACCCGGGCAAAAAGCTCAATTTTATGGGCAACGAGCTGGGGCATTTCCGGGAGTGGGACGAAAAGCGGGAGCTGGACTGGGACCTGCTCAAGTACCCCTTCCACGATGCGTTCCAGAAATATTTCGGTGCTCTGAGCCGCCTTTACGCCACCCAGCCCGCCCTCTACGCGGGCGAGTATGACCCCCGCTGCTTCGAGTGGGTGGCCAGCGAGAGCCGGGACGAGGGCGTGTACGCCTGGCTGCGCAAGGGCGCGGGACAAACCATCCTCTGCGTCATGAACACCCAGAACACTGCCCACAAAAAGTTCCCGCTCTATCTGCGCTTCCCTGCCGGGGCCGAAGAGCTGCTGAACACCGAGGCTCCCTGCTGGGGCGGCGCGGACAAGTCGAAGCCCAAAGCTCTCCACACCTCGGACGGCGGCGTCTATGGCCGGGACTACACCCTCACCGTGGATCTGCCCGCCATGGGCAGCCGGATGTTCAAGCTCACCCCCGAAGCGCCCCGCCCCGAGGCTGCACAGGCTAGCGCCCGCCGGGCCGCTGCCGCACGCCGCAAGGCAGCCCGCACCCAGAACGCCAAGGCGGATGCCGCTGCATACAACTCCAAAAAGTAATATTTATTTCAGAATATCCCGTCTGCTGAAAACGCAGCGGGATATTCTGCGTTCTGGCGCGGTCTGCGGCTGGACAAGCCTTAACGGATTCATTATACTGTTAGATGGAAAGTTGTGTTTTGCATTTTCCGGAAGTTAAATGAAAGGGATCATCCTTCTATGCCATCTGCTGCTGTTCGTCGGCTCTCGCCTCTGCAATGGGCGGGGGTCGGTCTGGGCAGCTGTGCGGTGCTGCTGGCTCTTCTGGGGCTGCTTGCACCGGCCAGCGCCTTCTTTTTCCCGCTGCTCAGTCTCTGGGCCAGCGTGGGGCTCTTTGTTCTGGCCCTCTGCGTTCTCCGTGTGGCAGGCGCAGAGCTGGACTTCTTCCACAAAGCCGTCGTCTTCGGCATCTGGGCTGTGGCTGTCGTCTATTTTTACTGGACATTATCGAGCCGGAGCTTTGTATACGTCTGGGATTACGCCAACTACCTGCTCAAGCAGTACGACGCCGAAGCCGCCTTTGCCCAGAGTGCAGGCGCGGGCCTCGCATACATCTTCGGCTCCATGGCCGACGACTACACCAATTTCATCACCCTCTTCACCGAGTTTCCATTCTGTCTCACGAGCCACACCGGCAATGACTACTCCTTCAGTCAGGTGTTCTGCATCCTGCCGACCCTGCTGGTGCTGCTGGCGGGCCTCGTCGTCAAGGTCGGGCAGATCCTGAATGTGAAGAACCGGAGGTACTATTTCCTCTTCGGGATGACGCTCACGGCGGCTTATCCCTTCCTGCGGATGAGCGCGGTGCTGGCTCAGCCGGACTGGTTCGGCCTCATCTTCGCGTTTGCGATCCTTCTGCTGACGCTGGATCTCCGGTTCGACAAGCTGGAGCCGGTGCGGTTCGGCCTCATCTTTCTGGCCACTGCCGCCATCATCCTCGCCCGCCGGTGGTACCTCTACTTTGTGGTGGGCTACTACTTCGCCTACGCGCTGCTGCTCATCGCGGGCTGTGTGCGGTTGGCAAAGGGCGGCAAAAAAGCCGCTGCCCTTGTTCGAATCAAAAACCTCGTCCTCTTCGGCCTCGCGTCCGTCGTGGCGATGGTCATCCTGCTCTGGCCCATGGTGTCCCACATCCTCGCCTACAACTACGCGGGCCGCTACTCCTATTATAACGGCGGCGGTCTGGCCCTCGAGGCGTTCTATCACATCGGCCGGATGGGCCTGTTCAACATCCTCCTCATGGTGCTGGGCCTCGCCTTTGCGGCGAAGCACAAAGTACCCGCCCTGCCCTGTCTCGCCGGGTGTGAGCTGGTGGTGAGCATCCTGCTCTTCACCCGGGTGCAGAACACCGGCTCCCATCAGTTCCTGCTCTTCCTGCCGGGATACTTCATTCTCTTTCTGCTGGGCGCCGCCGCGCTGGCCGAGGGCATCACGCGCCGTCGGAACCTCAAGCTGGGCTGCTGGGCCTTCGTGCTGGTGCTGTCCATGTCGGTGCGGTGTTCGCCGCTGACTACGCTGGCCATGCCGGGTTTCGTCATCGAGCATTTCCCGATCCAGATCCCGGCCACCGAGTATTTCATCTCGCTGGACAAGCTCATCTACGATAGGAAGGACATCGGCCAGATCCGGGCCATCGCCGACTGGATCGACTCCCACTGCGCTGAGGGCGAAGTGAGCTACATGATCCCCCACGATATGCTCTACAACCCCGACCACTTCAAAAACTGCCGCCTGCCGGACGCCTCCATCAACGACAAGCTGGCCTTCGGCTTCTCGGTCCCCGGCACCCACAACTTCCCCACCCAGTTCTTTGAGGCAAAATATGTCATCACCTGCGAGCCCTTCCCCCAGACTTACGTGGGCAGCGGCGAGATGTCCATCAAACTGAACGACCAGTTCCTCGCCGTGAGAGACCAGTATTTCGCCTTTGAGCAGAGTTTCGATATGGGCAATGGCACTACCTTTACCATCTGGAAGCGCACCGCCGCCCCCACCCGGGAGGAAGTGGAGTATTATCTGAGCGCTTTCGCTGAGGAAGACGCCCAGTACCCTGAAATGTTCTCTCAGGTGGCCGAAGCCTGGCTCACCGCTCACGGGCTGTGAGCTTGCCCTTTCTGCCGAAAACGTGTATAATTCGATTTGTTGCTATAAAACCCGCAGCGCCGCCCGTCGGCCTGCTTACGTCATAAGGAGTACGCCACTATGGATAAGAAGAACACGCCTGAAGTGAAGCTGGGCCAGTACAAGGGCCTGGCTGTCACCCGTCACGTCCGCCCTGTCACCGACAAGACTGTGGACATCGAGCTTGTCCACCAGACCCGGATGCACGCGGTCTACCACCCCACCACCGAACCTGCCAGGCGCGGCTTCCGCGCTCTGCTGGACTTTGCCGGCTACATGGACGGCAAGGAGATCCCCGACAGCCGGATGGAGAAGGTCATGGTCGTGCTGGGCGACGGCAAGCTGATGCCCGCCGCTGAGCAGGCCATCTACGGCCACCGTGCCGGCGAGGTGTTCCGCTTCGACTTTACTTACCCGCAGGACTTCCGCCTGCCGGAGCTGTCCGGCAAGACCGCACAGTTCGAGATCGAGCTCCGCTCTCTGGCCGAGAAAGTCACGCCCGCACCGGATGAGGCTTTCGCCAGGAGTCTGGGCTTCGACTCCCTCGATGCGCTGAAGGCTGACCTTCGCGCCAAAAAGCAGAAGATCCACGAGGAAGGGGCTGACCGCGCCGCCGGAAAGCAGCTGCTGGACATGGCCGGTGCCAACATGACCGTGGACCTGCCCGCCGAAATTCTCGACCGCACCGCCCAGAATGAGATGAAGCTGCTGAAAGAGCGCCTCTCCCGCAGCGGCATCACCCTCGAGCAGCACTGCAAGAACAGCCGCACCACCCCGGAAGCCCTCGAGAAGGACTACCGCGCACAGGCCGAGAGCCGCATCCGCTTCGTGCTGGCCGCCAAGGCCATCGCCGAGGCAGAGAACATCGTCGTCCACCCCGAGGAAGTCAACGCCGAGTACCGCCGGCTGTCCCAGCTGCAGGACACCCCTGAGGCGGAGATCCGGAAAGCCCTGCCCGAAGATACCATCGCCGCCGCGCTGGCCGCAAAGAAGGTGCAGCGCTTCCTGCTGGACAACGCACAGGTCACCACCGTGACCGATGCCCCCGAAAAGGAGTGATACCGCTATGGGTCTGTTTACCCGTTATGCAATGGACGCCCTGATGAAGACCTCCCACCCCGAGGTCATCCGCCGTCAGTGCTGGAATCTCCACCCCCACCGCACCCCCTGCACGGCATGCAAGGACATCTGCCCCTACGGCGATGCCATCTTCACCCGCCCCAACCTCGTTAAAGACTGGGACCCCTGCACCGACTGCGGCCTCTGCGTGTCCGCCTGCCGCTCGGGCTGCATCGTCCCTTCGCCCGAGCAGGTACAGCGGGACACCTCGCTGGCTGATACCGATAACGACACCCTCTGGCTGGGCTGCGAGAAGAGCACCCGCAAGAACACCGCCGTCCGCGCCTGCGTGGCCTCCTTCTCGTGGGAAACGCTGGCCTATCTTGCTCTGAACAAGAAGCTGGTCCTTGACCTGACCCCCTGCGGTGAGTGCGAGAACGACGTCTGCGCCGCCCAGCTCCGAAAGGAGCTGACCCGTCTGGTGGAGTTCCTCGGCCCCCAGCTCTTCGAGAGCCGGGTCACGCTGGCCTATGAGCAGGACGAAGCGCCCTACCATGTGCAGGAGCTGAGCCGCCGGGAGATGTTCTCCCACATGACGGAAGGCTCCCGCGCCGGCACCAAGAAGCTGCTGCAGATGCTGCCCGGCCTGCGCAGCGAGGAGGACAGTGCCGCCGACTTCCGCCTCATGCTCCACCAGCGGACAAAGCAGCTCAAGGCTGCTTCCGAGACGCCGCTGCGCTACGGCTGGTATCTGCCGAACTTCACCCAGAAGTGCTTCGGCTGCGGCAAGTGCGAGAAAGCCTGCCGCTCCGGCGCGCTCAAGCTCGAGGATATGCCCGACGGCCAGACCCGCGTGGTCGTCACGCCCTGGAAGTGCAGCGAGTGCGGCGTCTGCGTCGCGGCCTGCTCCAACAGCGGCATCGACGGCATGAAGCTCCGCCAGCTCACCACCCTCGGCCCGGTGAGCGTCTACAAATGCAGCAAGACCCTCTGCGCCGACTGCGGCAAGCCCATCGCGCCGAACAGCTCCGAGGGCATCTGCTCGGTCTGCCGCATCAAGCGCCGCACCAAGCAGCGTCAGGAGGAGGCCGCAGCCCGCGCCAGGGAGCGGATCGCCGAGCGCGAGGCCCGCAAGGCAGCGGAGGAGGCCGCAAAGGCCGCTGCCGCAGAGCTGGCCGCTGAAAATGCAGCCAATGCTGCCGGTGCCGCCGCAGCCGAAACGGCAGCGGCTCCCGTCTCTGCCGCACCTGCCGCCGCGGCGGCAACAGCTGTTTCTGTTGCAGAAACAGCATCTGCACCCAAAAAGGATTGACGCGGCCGCAAATCAATGCTATACTCAGTCATGACCACACTGTTTGGTGGCCGGGACTGTTACAAAGGAGTAACGGATGGATTTCCGTTGCTCTTTTTTCATAAAAAACGGTCCATTTGTCCGTTGCCGGGAAACAGCGGACACCGCACAACGCGATGCTGTCCTTTGTACAGCAAAAACAAGAAAAGAGGGAATTTATGATGAACACTTCCATCTCCCGCCGTCAGTTCCTGAAGGCCAGCGGCCTGGCAGCCGCCGGTGCCTGCGCAGCCGGCCTGCTGACTGGCTGCGGCGGCTCTTCCTCCGGCAGCGCTTCCGGCGCAGCCTCTTCCGGTTCCGGCTCCAGCTACACCATCCTGTACGACAGCCAGCCCGCTACCCTGAACTACCTGACCACCGGCACCGACCTTGAGATGGTCGTGGGCGCAAACTGCGTGGATACGCTGGTCGAGTACGACAACAAGGGCGTCATGCGCGAAGGCCTGGCCACCAGCTGGGACTGGGATGTTGACACCCTGACCTGGACGTTCCATCTGCGTGAGGAGAACTGGGTGGACTGCAACGGCGAGGTCGTGGCCCCCGTCACCGCACAGGACTTCGTGGACGCTCTGAAGTACGTCCTGACCCCGGACTACGCCGCCTCCAACGTGGGCCTCGTCACCGCTTACATCGCAGGCGCTGACGACTACTACAACTACCACCTCTATCTGAACAACGCCAACACCGGCGTCGTGGACGATGACGGCACCACCTACACCGTGGACGGCAGCGGCGTCGTCACCGTGACTGCCCCCGACTCTGACCCCGCCACCTACGCACCGGTGGACTTCGACGCCGTGGGTGTCACCGCTGTGGATGACCACACCCTGACCTACACCCTGACCTACGACTTCCCGGGCTTCCTGAGCCTGCTGTGCTATCTGCCCTACGAGCCCGCTTACGGCCCGCTGCTGGAAGAGACCGGCGACCAGTTCGCTACCAGCGCAGAGACCACTTACAGCTGCGGTGCCTTCTATCTGGCCGCCTACGAGTCTCTGGAGACCTGGGTCATGAAGAAGAACCCCGAGAACTACGACGCTGACAACGTCTTCATCGACACCATCAGCCGCATCTACAACGCCGAGGCCAGCGTCAACGGCCCCGAGATGATCAAGCGCGGCGAGATCGACGAGGCCACCATCGGCTCCGACATCCTCGACAGCTGGCTGTCCGACGACACCACCAAGGACATGGTGTCCATGGACCGTCCCAACACCAACTACACCTACTTCTATATGTTCAACTTCATGCCCTTCTCCCACGAGTTCTCCAACTGGAGCGTGGAGGGCATGGACGCTGAGTATGAGCCGGAGAACTGGGCCAAGGCCATCAACAACACCAACTTCCGCAAGTCCTTCCTCTACGGCATCAACAACTCGGTCACGCTGGCCGTCAAGGCACCCGAGGGCTACGACAACTACAAGCTGAACACCATCACGCCCCCCAGCTTCTGTGCCAACGCTGACGGCGTGGACTACCTCAAGTGCGGCGACCTGGCCAACATCACCGAGTTCTTCGACGAGGCGAAGGCCAAGGAGTACCGCGACGCTGCCATCCCGGAGCTGACCGCTGCCGGTGTGACCTTCCCCATCAAGGTGCAGATGCCCTATAATCCCTCTTCCACCGACTGGGACAAGCAGTGCCAGGTGTTCAAGCAGCAGCTCGAGGGTGTGCTGAACGACGGTTTCGATTTCATCGACATCATCATCACTGCCGGCCCCTCCGACAGCTTCCTGTCCAGCGTCCGCCGCAACGGCAAGTTCGCTTTCCTGCAGTGCAACTGGGGCGCTGACTACTCTGACCCCCAGACCGAGACCGATCCCTTCTATCAGGCCGAGGGCGCACGCGGCAGCCGCTACGCCTTCCTGCGCACCGGCGTCGAGGACGGCTTCATCACCGGCGACACCGCAGACGCCGTCATGAACTACATGAAGGCCATCGAAGAGGCTGTCAAGATCACCGACGACATCAACGCCCGCTACGATGCCTTCGCCAACGCCGAGGCTTCCCTCATCAACAATGCCCTCGTCGTCCCCATGGGCATGAGCATCCCGGCCTACATCGCCACCCGTCTGAACTACTGGGAGGGCCAGTACGCTTCCACCGGCTTCTCCAACAAGCGCCTGAAGGGCATCCACGTCCTCGACCACTACATCTCCATGAGCGAGTACGAGGCCAACCGCGACGCCCGCTAAGACTTTTTGAGTCTGTCCGCTCCAAAGCTCTCCGTTTTCCCACGGGAAAGCGGAGAGCTTTTCGTTTCTGAAGCCTCTTACATGAATTTTTGTAACGAACTTTGCTAAATCACTTTCCAAAAGTGGTTTTTTGTTGTATTCTATTCCTATCCGACATTCATTTTATAAAAGAGAGGGGTGCGCACAGATATGCTCAAATATCTGGCGAAACGCATCGGGCGCTCGATACTGACCCTGTTTATTATCGTCACGCTCGTTTTCTGCCTTTTGCGGCTGATGCCGGTGGAAGGCTATTTTGCTAACTACGAAAAAATGACCGAGGCCCAGATACAGGCCGGCTTACAGTCCATGGGCCTGCTGGACCCGCTTCCGGTGCAGATCGGCCGCTTCTGGGTCAATATGCTCCACGGCGACCTCGGCGTGAGCCACATCTATAAGGTCAACGCCTCCGTCACCGGCATCCTCGCCAAGAAGCTGCCCATCTCCATCCAGATGGGCGTGTACGCCATGCTGCTGAGCCTTGTCATCGGCATCCCGATGGGCCTGTTCATGGGCCGCTTCAAGAGCCGCTGGCCCGATAAGATCGGCACGGCCATCATCGTCCTCATCCAGGCTGTGCCTGCGGCAGTGTATTATCTGTACATCCAGATGTACGGCACCACCGCGCTGAACGTGGGCCTGCTCTTCGACGCCTCCAACTGGAAATACTGGGTGCTGCCCGTCTGCTCCATGAGTCTGGGCAACGTGGCGTTCTACGCCATGTGGCTGCGCCGGTACATGGTGGACGAGAGCAACAAGGACTATGTCCGCCTTGCCCGTGCCAAGGGCGTGAGTGAGAACAACATCGCCCTGCGCCACATCTTCCGCAACGCAATGGTGCCGCTGGTGCAGTATATTCCCTCCGCCTTCCTGAACACTGTGGTCGGCTCCATCTACATCGAGAGCCTCTACAGCATCCCGGGCATGGGCGGCCTGCTGGTCACCTGTGTCCAGCGCCACGACAACACGATGGTGCAGGGCATCGTTCTGCTCTACGCCTGCGTGGGCATCATCGGCCTGATTCTGGGCGACCTGCTCATGGTGCTCATTGACCCCCGCATCAGCTTTGGCAAGAAAGAAGGTGGCCGATAATGCTTTTCCGAATGAAAGATGAAAAAGCACACCAGCTCGAGGCAGAGCTGGATAAGTTACAGGCGGACGGCCCCGCCGCATGGGCAAAGCTGCCCGAAGAAGAGCTGTTCACCCCCGCCGGGTTCAGCGAGGAACGGGCCGAGGCCACATCCTACTCCAACTACAGCTACTGGGGCAGCACCTTCCGCGCATTCTTCAAGAACCGCGTGGCCGTGCTGCTGCTCGTCGCCCTCATCGCCGTGGTGGCCTTTGCATTTTTGCAGCCCTGCCTGCCCGGTCAGGCAGACCCCAACCTCTGCGCCGTGGACCCCGCCACCGGCATCCAGTACCGCAACATCGCCCCCGGTGAAAAGGGCTTCATCTGGGGTTCCAACGCCATCGGCCAGGACCTCTGGGCCCGCATCTGGGCCGGCGCCCGCACCAGCCTGACCATCGCTTTCTTCGTAGCCCTCATCGAGGCCGTGGTGGGCATCACGGTGGGTGTGCTCTGGGGCTATGTCCGTCAGCTGGACTTCTTCTTCACCGAGCTGTACAACA